>Ga0154003_1000143_pt1 | contig 21659 bp, 20 predicted proteins | sample TSFL087MetaG_FD_104679 | JGI IMG/M metagenome (GOLD analysis project Ga0154003, IMG submission 104679) | Attine ant fungus gardens microbial communities from Florida, USA - TSFL087 MetaG | ecosystem: Host-associated > Fungi > Mycelium > Unclassified | place: USA: Florida, Lake Talquin State...
AGAGGGATTGACTGATGGGAAGAGGCGCGCGCCGAAGGCCAAATTTCCTGGGGATGAAGTTGCGAGCGATACGCGCCGCCCTTGGCGGCCTGACGCAAAGCGAGTTAATCGAGCGTCTGGGCCTTACGGACTATGTGAATCAAGGAGAGATTTCGGCCTTCGAGCAGGGAGTGCGCGAACCGGACTTGCTCACATTGAAAGCCTACGCTGATGCGGCAGGGGTCTCGACCGACGACTTGATCAACGACGAAGCTAAACTGCCCCCAAAACTTCCTGCCAGGCGAACGACAGGGCCGAGCGTGAAATCGCAAAAGCGACAGGCGAAAGCGGCAATCAAGATGACCTCCGTTACGCTCTGGCTCCTCATCCAGAGCGATGAGGGCTCCAGACTCGCAGAAAATCGCGCGCGCAAGACTATAGAGAAGGCTTGTTTGGAGCGGTATGGGATGAAGAACCTAAAAGATCATGAATATGATCTGACATTTTCCTATGAAGACGACGCCGACCTTGACGATCAAATTTATACTTTACTCGGGTCGATATACATAGAGGCCAGGAAGTGCAATTGTTCAATCAAGGTCAATGCGCGCGAGAAAGGCGCGGACCGACATTGGTAAGCGCTCTGGCATCGATGGAGTTTTTTTGATGGGGAGAGGCGCGCGACGAAGGCCAAGATTTCTGGCGGCGAAGTTGCGGCAGATACGTGACTGCCTCGGCAGTTTATCGCAAGCTGAGTTGGTCGAGCGCCTGGGGCTTGCGGACTATGTAAATCCGAATGAGATATCGGACTTCGAGCGTGGGGTGCGTGAACCTGACTTGCTCACTCTGAAAGCATACGCTGATGGGGCCGGACTCTCACTCGACGACCTGGTCAATGATCAGATTGATCTGCCCAAGGAACTGCCAGCCACCAAGCGCACAAGGGAGATCCCCCAAAAAAGGAGAACAGGACCGAGGAGGACGACCACGGTACTGCTCGAAACGGACATCCAGAGCACCGACAATCTCAGCCACACGGAAAATCGCGCGCGGGCAACCATCGAGAAGGTCCATCTGAAGCGGTATGGGATGAAAAGGCTGAAGGACGGCGAGTACGAGATGACAGTTCCCTACCAAGCCGACGCAGACCTCGACGAGCAGATATACATCTTGCTCGGCGCAATTATAATTGAGGCCAAGAGGCGCAAGTGTTCCATCACAGTCAACGTGCGAGAGAAAGGTACGGATCGCTACTGGTAATTTCTCGCTGCTACTCGGACTCCTGCAACGATTCGCCCGAAATCCGCCACTCAACAATGAACCGCCCTGGGATTCCCGGAGACAGTTTTCGTTGAGTCAGGCCGCGACGGCCGACTCGTCTTGCTGGCGATAATACATCGATTCAAACTCCGCCGGCGGAATGTTACCTATCGGTTCGAGTGCGCCCAACAGTGACATCGTAGGCATATTTGGCGGATCAGCTTTGGAACCCGTCTCTGAGACCTAATGTTATCAATGAGACGAAAAGTCAGGCCGTCTTGACCAGCTCAGGCCCCAGATACAGTCTCAACTGTTCGGCGGTTGGTTGTTTCTTCCCTGCTCTTTGAAAACTTTGAGCGGCTAAATCCGCTGGGTGACGAATCCACAACGGATCAAACAGAGCCATCTGCCTCGATTGGAAAGGGTGCGCGTGGTGGAGAGGCTGCGAGATGGTCGTCGGACGCGCAGACTTCTCCCCCCACTTACACTGATATTCGACCAGCAGTTGTGACTGGTGCTCGGCTCTAAGTTTGCCATTCCAGTACGATAGCTGAACGGGAGCGCGGGGGAGTCCTTCCTCCACATAAATCCTCCACTGCCCGACACGGACAAAGCCGCGCGCGTCGGTCATCCGCTGACAGTATCGTTGTCCGAAGGCCCGATCCAGATCGGTCGATTCAACTTGTTTGCCTCTGGCGGCGCCGAGAACGGCTAACGGCGAATCCTTCCCGTCATTGCGACGACGATGCGCCCAATGCGGCAAGCGGTTGTAGTCGCGGAGCAACTCACGGTGAAATTCCTGAGCAGCTTCAATGGTCTTACACCGCTCCCATTGATATTCGCCGAGCCGGGCTTCGATCCCGAAATAACTCTCTATCAGGTTTTGCCACGGATGCCCTTTGGGATACATCTCATGAAGGATGCCGAGCCGTTTATTGACACGGACCCAATCGTGATCTCTGAATTGTCCGCCATGGTCAGAAATTATTTCTGACCATAATCCCCAACGCAGGAGGCCCTGAAAGTAAACGTGCAAGAGCACGCCTGCATCCTGATCCGTGGTCAGAGAGCCCGCGAGGATAGTCCGGGAGAAACCTTCCAACAGCGTGCAGGAATATAATTGAACTCCTCCGGGCTTTGCGTCGAGGTAGCGGAAATCGACGAACACATGCTCAAACGGACAGCGGCTTTTTTTCGGTCCTTCGCGGATCTCGCGTGGTTCTTCCACTTTGATTGGACGCCGTGGCGCCAGATGCAGGCGGCGATTGAGCGCCATGATCTTTCTGATCGTGGTCTCGCTGAGATAGATGCCGTAGTCCTGTTCTAAATACCCTTTGATCCTGAAGGCGCCGGCATAGCCGTATTTCTTTTGCAGTTCGAGTACCGCATGAATGGTTCCGAAGAAGACCTTACGCGAGATCCGATGCGGCGCGCGTGAGAGGTCGAGCAGCCAGGGCTGCCTGTCGTCCGGTTGTAACTCGGCCTGGCGCGCGCGCCGCAGCCACTTCATGACGGTGTTGCGGTTGATGCGGAGTAATTGCGCAATCCGTTTCTCCGTCCACCCCTGTTGCCGGAGCTTAACCATCTCCTCGCGCAACTTCTGCGGGTCACTCGGCGCCTGGTACTCAACGAGACGTTTAAAGTCCGGGTAGCGCCAGAGAGGATAGCGTGCCAGCAATGCCTTGACCGTCTCGTGATGAATGCGGTGATCAGTGATCGCGTACACGACTCGCGCCAGTTCCCGGTCGGAGGCTCGTGGCGCCTGCCCCTTGTAAATAACCAGCAATACGATGACCCGTTCCGGGGTTTGTGGCTCGCGTGGATAGTCAGTCGCCGGGAACAACCCGGGCATGCCCGCGTCTCGAAACTGACGCAGCCAACGGCAGATGGCGCCGTAAGAAAGCCCGAGCGCATCCGCCTGTTCTTCCGCCGACCGTCTTCCGGCCAGGCAAGGGGCGATTGAATGGTATCGTTTTTGAGTTTCGCAAGTGATGGGCACTTCATCAAAACGGAAGGCGAGCTGAACAGACATCGAGTGGACCTCCTCAGGACGATGAGGGGCACTGAATGTCATAGGCGGCGGAAATCTTCATCCGATTCGGACTGGAGACCGGCGTAGCTTACACCAGTGGGGAATTTCGCAGTAAGGATAGTTGGTTGAGATTGCCTGTCGAGGTTGGGATCTGCTCTCATTTCATCAGAGACATTAGGTTTCGGAGACGGGTTCCAGAGCTGATCCGCCAAATATGCCTACGATGTCACTGTTGGGCGCATTCCGCGCTCTGGATCGGCTTGCTAGCTCACTTTAGTCGCCGCGCATTCGTGCGCTTCATTGTCGCAGGAGCGGGAGGAAACTGAGATGAATGCGTTGCGGCTGATCAAATCACTTGGCCCGATAGACGCGACGAGCGTACGCCGCGATGCGCTGCTGCGCTGGATTGTGGCGCTGCCGCTACTCATCGCGCTGCTCGTCCGCTTCTTCCTGCCGATCATCATCGGGCGGCTGGGAAATACACTACATTTCAGCTTCGGCGATTTCTATCAGGCGATTGCCGGCTATGCGCTTTTGATCACAGCTCCGGTGATGTGCGGGATGGTGATCGGATTTCTGCTGCTCGATGAGCGTGACGACCGTACCCTGTTAGCCCTTCGCGTCACACCGCTGCCGCCAGGCGGCTACATAGCATGGCGCTTGTCGCTGCCGATGCTCCTGAGCGTTGCGGTCACGTTCGCCGCTTTCCTACTGGCGGGGTTGCCTCAGCCGGGCGTTCCAGGGCTGATGGCCTGCGCGCTGGCGACTGCGCCTTTCGCCCCGCTGATGGCATTAGCGCTGGCGGTTTTCGCGCAAAATAAAGTGCAAGGCTTCGCGCTTGTAAAAGCATCGAGCGTCTTCCAGATGGCCCCCCTGGTCGCGTATTTCGTCAGGGCCGAGTGGCGCCCGGCCTTCTGGATCTTCCCGACATACTGGCCCGCCAAGCTGCTCTGGACGCTTCAGACAGGAGGTATGAACGCTTGGCAGTATCTGGCGGTGGGGTTGGCGTATCAGTTGATCCTGCTCTTTATCTTACTGCGGCGCTTCAACCGCCTTGTTGAGTAGAAAGCCTAAGCGCATAGCTGAAGGATTGCCTGAGTCAGTGGCTGGTTGTTACGGAGGCAAATTAGCTCCTGTCAGCGGCTCTGCTTAATCACAGCCTGAACATGAACGAAACTCATTTTACCATCACGATCTTCATCGTCCTCCTGCTCATCGCGTCCGGCGTAGCGATGGTGACGCGCTGGATTCGCGTGCCGTACACGCTGGCGCTGGTGCTCGTGGGACTGTTGATCAGCCCGCTCCACTTTCTGCCGGTCGCGCACATCTCCCCGGAGCTGATCCTGCTGATATTTCTGCCCGCGCTCCTGTTTGAAGCCGCCTGGAATCTGAGGCTCGAACATCTGCGGGAAAACCTCGCGCCGATTCTGCTGCTCGCTGTACCGGGCGTCGTCGTATCGGTTGGCATAGCCGGTACCATGTTGCATTGCGGAATTGGCTGGCCCTGGGCAACGGCTTTGTTGTTTGGCGCGATTATCTCGGCGACTGACCCGGTCTCGGTGCTGGCGCTATTCAAAAAGCTCGGGTTGCCCAGACGGCTCAACACTATCATCGAGGGCGAGAGCCTCATCAACGACGGCACGGCGGTCGTGGTTTTCAAGATTATTCTGGCGCTGGCCGCCGGCGTTACGCTGGAGACTTCGACCGGCGGATTGCTGATGGATTCGTTGCGCGAGTTCATCAAAGTCGTGTTTGGCGGCCTGGCTGTTGGGGCGATCATCGGGCTGACCGCCTCGGCGCTGACTGCGCGCTTTGACGATCATCTGCTCGAAATCACGCTGACGACGATCGCAGCCTACGGTTCATATCTAGGCGCGGAAGGCTTGCATGTTTCGCCCGTCATAGCGGTGTTGACGGCCGGGTTGATCATCGGCAATTACGGCAGGCGCGCCGGCATGTCGCCTACCACCCAGGTAGCGGTCAATTCGTTCTGGGAGTATGCGGCCTTCGTCGTCAACTCGCTGGTGTTTCTGCTGGTCGGACTCGAAACGCAGCTCGGGGCGATGTTTGCCCATTCGCGAACGATCGCGTGGGGCGTGCTGGCGCTGCTGCTCTCGCGCGTCGTAGCCATTTACGGATTGATGCCCTTAGTGAACCGAATAACGAAGCCGGTCCCGTTCAGGTGGATGCACGTTTTATTCTGGGGCGGGTTGCGCGGGTCGCTCTCGATCGCGCTTGCATTGAGTCTACCGCTGACGCTGCCGTACCGCACGGAATTGACGATGCTGGTTTTCGGAGCCGTCGTTTTCAGCCTGCTTGCGCAGGGGCTGACAGTGGCGCCGCTATTGAAATGGCTGCGGTTGAACAAACGAGAACCTGAGTTACTTGAATATGAAGTGTTGCAGGGCCGGTTACTGGCCGAAACGGCCGCATTGGCGGAGCTCGATTCATTGCGCCAGCGCGGGCTGATCACGGATCGAGTCTGCGGCGATTTGAAAGCGGAGCTCGCCGCAACACAGCAGACACTGAGCGAGCGACTGACGAACCTGGGCGGAGCGTGGCGGGCGGTAGAGCAACAGCAAGAGGAGCGTATTCGCCATCACCTCATCAGCGTCAAAAAAACCAGGCTGGCCGAACTTCTGCACGAGGGGATTCTTTCCGAGCAGAGCCACAGCGAGGCGGGCAGGTTGCTGGATCAGGAGTTGACGGAAAACAGTCAGTCGCCGGCGGGATCATGACATCTGCGCAAACGACGAACCAGTAGATTGAGAATAGATGGACGAAAGGAATCATGAACACAGCGCAACAGGTGAACATCCTCGGTCAGGAATTTAAGGCGACCCCTTTCTCACTCCTCGCGCGCTTGCGCGCGGAACAGCCTGTCTGCCGCGTCACTTTGCCCGACAAAACCCCGGTCTGGCTGGTGACGCGCTATGAAGATGTCAAGACGTTGTTTACGGATGAGCGCTTCGCGAAGAGCCGCTATAACGCCCTGACGCCGGAACAGCTTCGCAAGCAGCCCTGGATACCGCCGATGTTCCGCCCGCTGGAACGCACCATGCTCGATCTTGACCCGCCGGATCACACGCGGCTGCGACAGCTCGTGCATCAGGCGTTCACGCCGCGCCTGATCGAGCGGATGCGAGAGCGGGCGCAAACGCTGGCGAATGAGTTGCTCGACGCCGTCGCACGGAAAGGCGAAATGGATTTGGTCCGCGAGTACGCGCTGCCGCTGCCGATGACAATCATCACTGAAATTCTGGGCGTGCCAGTTCAAGACCGCGATAAGTTTCATAAGTGGTCGAAGGTCATCGTCGCGGTCGACCAGTTTAACGCGAACTGGCGCGTCATCCCCGCCATCTGGATGTTTAATCGCTACCTGCGCAGGTTTTTCAAAGTACGCCGCAATGATCTGCGGAATGATCTGGTAAGCGCCCTTATACATGCGGAAGAGGCTGGCGACAGACTGAGCGAAGATGAACTGCTGGCGATGGTCTTCCTGTTGCTGGTTGCCGGACACGAAACGACGGTTAACCTGATCGCCAGCGGAACGCTTGAATTGCTACGACAACCTGACCAAAAGGAGAAGTTACGCGGCGATCCAGCGCTGATTAAATCGGCCGTCGAAGAATTGCTCCGTTACACCGCGCCGGTTTTCATGTCCACCGAACGCTATGCCCGTGAGGACGTGACGATTCAGGGGGTGGCGATCCCGCGTGGGGGGATGGCGCTCGGAGTGATCGGGTCGGCGAATCGAGATGAAACCGTGTTCGATAATCCCGACACGCTGGACGTCGAACGAGAGCCGAATAAACACCTCTCGTTCGGACATGGGATTCATTACTGCCTGGGCGCGGCATTGGCGCGATTAGAGGCGCAGATCGCCATCAACACTTTGCTCGATCGAATGCCCGATCTGCGCCTGAAAGGCTCGCCGGAGTCGCTACGCTGGCGTCGGAGTCTCATCTTGCGCGGGCTGGAGGCGCTGCCGGTGAACTTTTAGGCGTTTCGTTGACATGTTGGACGCCGAGAATGATTCGTACAACAATCGTCACAATTCTGATCTATGCAAAGAGACTTGAGGCGTGGATTTAGAAAAATATGCGCCGACGTTCAGCAAACGATGCGACAATTTACAAGGACTTTCATAAAAGATCGCGAAGAACTTCACTGAATTATCGGGAGATCTACAGCCAAAAAGGAGCCGATGCGCCACGCCGATGTACGGCGCCATAACTGTTAGCCCAAGGCAGAGAACCAGCCCAAAGACGAAGAACGATTCGCCAAAAGGATAGCGTAAGTAAAAGATAAAGAACTCGCAAAGATAGCGCGTGCGGCGCAGCGTTCAACCAAACCTTCAGCGCGCTTATGAACTCTTTATAGATCCCTTATGCCGTCTTTATGCGAGCGGTTGTAGCATCTTGGCGTCGATAGTCAACGCATAATTAAGGAGACGAACATTTGTGAAATGGTCGGAGATCAAAGAAGCGGTCGAGCGATCCGGCGTCGGTGAAGACGACGAGATCCTGGAAATCCATTGTGAATTGCGCGACGGGGACAAGGCGATGCATCCGTCAAAACAAGGAGACTTCATCAGGCTGAGCGAGCATCTGTCGGAGGAAGCGCAGAGAAAAGAGATCGTGGCAAGCGCATTGTAGCGCGCCGGGGGCGCGAGACTTCTTGCAAAGATCATTTCAGGGCCGACGCGTAGGTCCGCAGGCCGTAGCGCAAGCTGTCGGGTTTGCATGGCCTGCCTGCTGGGGCCATTACGACAGCGCGCAGGCGCGACAGTTTGCGCTACGGCCGCAGCCTTCTTATCTCTCTTTGATCCTGAGGCTGAGGATAAAAGCACCATGCAAGAACCTGACTTATTTTTTGTTATTCCCACATACCGGCTGCGTGAAGTGGGCGAGACGGTTGAAGAGTACGACGAGCATTTCTGGCGCAACGGCCACTCCGTACGGATGATCGTCTTCGACGATTCCAGCCCGGCCAACCAGGAAAAATACTTTCCGCTCCTGGAGCAGACTAAAACCCACAACGATCTCTTTTACGTCGGCCCGCGGGAGAAAGACCAGTTCATCGCCTATCTCAACCAGAGATTGCGGGACAAGCGGCTGGAAGGACTGGTCAAGAACCTCTTCCGGCCCAGTTACGGCGGCAATCGTAATTACACGCTGATGTACACCCTGGGCGGATTGATAGTCAGCGCCGATGACGACATGCGGCCGTACGCGCTGATGGAATACAGCACTGAATCCCTCAACCTGGACGAGGTCTGCCGCGGACGGCTTCACAAGGCCGGCCAGAATGGTTACAGCCGCAAATCGTTCGACATCATCGCGTCCTTCCTCGACGTGCTGGGCAAGCCAGCCAGCCAAGCGCCGGACAATTACGAACGCGGCGAGTTGCTGTTGGACACCGCGATGGACCTGGAAACCAACGCCACCCTGGGGATGGCGCGGGAAAATTCGCTGCTGCTACAGCGCGGACCGCTGCCTGACGACGCTGTAGTGAAGATGGCACAGACATTCCGCTCAGGAACTAACGACGTTGACGCCATTGACTTCGTGGAATTGTTCCTCGCCGACGAAGAACAGGTGAACCCTGACGACCTGAATGATTTATACGTGCTGGTGAACTTCCGCCCGGTGGTGACGAAGAAGAACTGGCGCATGGACTGCGGCGTCGCTGGGTATGACAACACGTTCGGACTGCCGCCGTTCTTCCCGACTCGGCTTCGTTTTGAAGATTACATCTATCGGTTGTGGATACAGCAGGACGGCGTCGCCGCCGCCCACGTCGACGCGGCGCAAAACCACATCCGAAGCAACTATATGCGCAATCCGCCGACCGCGGAGATCTTCAACGAAGAAGTGTCAAACCTCCTGAAGCGGAAGATTAAGGCCTCGCTTTCGAGACTCGATGAGTTGAGCATCGCTTTCGACTACGAGGGAGAAGTGACTGCGCAAGACGCTCAGGAGACCCTAGACAAAATCTACCGAATGTACGAGCGGTCTCTGGAGGCCGCCGAAACGACTAGCAACCCGGAGCGCATTAAGGCGTTGCGATTGTTCGCTGCCAATTTGCAGAAAGCGTTCTACGGATTCGAGCCGGACTTCTTTCAGCAGAATTTGTTGCGGATCGTGGACGACGTAGTCAGCGTCATCAAGGGCTCAATAGAGTTGTGGCCCTCCCTGGTTGAGATCTGTTACTTTCAGAAAGATCGCAAGGGACTGCCACAGATACGCGTGAAGAACCAGAAGATACGATGAGAATCACGCAAATCGCCCCTCTTAACGAGGGCGTCCCCCCGAAGCTGTATGGGGTACGGAGTGTGTCGCCTCCTATTTGACCTAGGAACTGGTCCGCTGGGGCACAAGGTCACGCTGTTCGCCAGCGGCGACGCGAAGACGAAGGCGAAGCTGGTCACAACCTGTCCGAAGGCCTTGGCGATTGCCGTGAAGCGACGCCTCATCACGTCCGCCTGATAGAACTGGTCTTCCAGGACGTTTCTCGCTTCGACGTCATTCATTTCCACTGCGACTACCTGCAATTACCGTTGTTGCAGCGTCATCCTTCCGCTCCACGACCTCGGACAGCGAAGGGGGCTTTCAATTTCTGAGCCTGAAGCCGGGTATATGCCCAAGCAGTTCATCACCTGGCGTTGGGAGTATAACCATCGAATGTCCAACGTGCCCTACTATTCAGGGCTTGGTGGCGTAACGCCTCCGGGCGGCAATACCGGCCCCCCGGGCTCATTTGTGCCAGGCTTTGTCCCTGATCTGCGCAAATTCGAGCGCAGGATGACATTCGCCATCCTGGTCAAACTGTGAGTCTGAGCCGACACGCCATATTTCATACGCGATATCGCGTATGAAATATGGCGTGTGACCACCTCTCATATCTGAAGATAAACCTGCGCCAAATTCATATCTTCCCGCGAAGCTTTTTATTTCTATATGCCAGGTCGGCGCCTCGCAAGAAATCCGACGGGCTGTGAAATCAGGTTTGAAAAGTAGGCGGCTTTACGAATTTTTTATAGACCACTTACGCCATCTTTATGGGCGCGATGCTAGTTTGAATCATTCACGAGTACGACATGCGCCAGGTGGCCGATCCAGAAGGGAAGCGCAATGAGGCGACTGAGAGAAACCACATTCATGAGATGGGTCGGATCGCGGCGATTTATTCAGAAACGTGTCGTAAGCATTTATGGGAGATAAAAAGATGCCTATTTCAATGAATACAACTTCATCGCAACGTACGGCTTATCGTTTGGGAGATTTTGGTCTCGAAATCAGAAAAAGGTTAGCGAAAGCGTCTGAACATCTGAGCCTCATCTTTTCGGCAATTATCATCAAGCGGATGGAGCAGCGAGAATTGAAGGATCGTGAAGCGCATCAGGAAGAACTCGGCTACGAAGCCAGGAAGCGCAAACTGTTAGTAGCTTTGCGCAATAAAATTGCCGAAAAGCATACGAATGGAAAGTAGCGTGGGAACTGCAATGCTCGATCCAGTGTCCAAATATTGCGCGGTTCGATTATCCGCCGACGTGAACAGCCGGCCTGCGGGACGGATCAGGTTCGGCCTGTCTCAGGATCTCGTGCGTTACCGGCGCCGTGTCGCCTTCACCAAAGAGAATGAACTTCGCCACGTACCAAAGAGGGTTTCCCTCCGTCCACCCGAAATAGATGTGCGGGATTTGCCCCGTCTCGTCTCGCGTGTGCAGCAGGAAGGCCGCCAGCGCGTTCGGTACCGCCGGGCTCTTCGTACGCAGCACGCGATAGGCGCCCACCTGCACGCCTCGCACTTTGAGCGCTCCCGCGAAGTCGGAGACGTCGCCGGGGCGCACCTCAAGGAAGAGCACAGGGTCGTTGGCCGGGATGTGGTTATTCCAGCGCTCCTGCTTCTCCTTCAGCCTGTATTCGTCCACGTCGCCCCGGTCCGGGCGGTTGGCGATGATGCGGATTGTCCCCTGCCGCGCTTCCTCAAGGAACTCGCGAGCCGTGTCGTTTAATATCACCTTCTCGACTCGCAACTCGGTCGAGCGCATTGCGCGCGACACGAAGGAGACGAGAATGATCGCGCCGATGAACAGGGAGGCGATCTTAATACCCTCGGGGCGCTCGTAGATGTTGAGGATCGTCGTGTAGGCGAAGACCAGGGCGATGATCAGGAATACATAGCGAATCGCCCCCTCGCGCCATGCCGACAGCGTGACGGCGACGGCCGCCGAACTCATCAGCACCAACACGCCGGTGGCGTAGGCGCCGCCCTGCGCGTTGACGTCGGCGTCGAAAATAATCGTCACGGCGAAAGCGATCGCGGTAAGCACGAGCACCAACGGGCGCGTGGCGCGCGTCCAGTCCGGGGCCATGCCGTAACGCGGCAGGTACCGTGGCACGATGTTTAGTAGCCCGGCCATCGCGGACGCGCCGGCGAACCAGAGGATCAGGATCGTGCTCAGGTCGTAGGCCGTTCCGAAGGTGTTGCCCAAATAATTGTGCGCCAGGTAGGCGAGGGCGCGCCCGTTCGCCTCGCCTTTGGGCGTTGTGGCGGTCGGTTCCGCGAACTCACTGGCGGGGATGAGCAGTGTGGTCACGACGCTGCTCGCGATCAACATCACGCTCATAATCAGCGCCGCCGTGAGCAGCAGCTTGCGCGTGTTGTGGACTCGACCGGCGGGGTTCTTCCGGTCATCACCCGGCTCCCCCTTCACCAAAGGCATTACGGCCACGCCGGTCTCGAAGCCGGACAGGCCCAGCGCCAGTTTGGGGAACAACAGCAGCGCCACCACGACCATCCGCAGGGGATTGCCCCTTACGTCCGGCATCGCGAAAAGCGCGTCCCGCCAGGCCGGGATTGTTTCGGCGTGCGTGACTACTTCGTAGATTCCGACAATCACGACGACCAGGTTGAGCAGCAGATAGACGGCGACGAGGACTACGGCCAGTCCGATGGCCTCTTTGAACCCTTTGAGGAAAAGCGCGCCCAGAGCCGCCAGCAGCGCCAGCGTCACCAGAACAGGGTAATGTTCCAACGCGCGCGGGACCAGGGGGTTTTCGATGATGTGGGCGGTGGCGTCCGCGGCCGACAGGGTCATGGTGATAATAAAATCCGTCGTCACGAAGCCGAGCAGGGCCAGCACGAACATTTTGCCGCGCCAGCGCGCTAGCAGGTTCTCGAGCATCGAGATTGAGCCTTCACCATGTGGACTCTCACGCGCCACGCGGCTGTAGATCGGGAGCGCGCCGAACAGGGTCAGTAGCACAAGGATCAGAGTCGCAACAGGCGAGAGCGCACCGGCTGCAAGAAACGCGATGCCCGGCTGGTAGCCGAGCGTCGAGAAGTAATCCACGCCGGTCAGGCACATTACCTGCCACCAGGAGTGCTTGTGATGGCTTCCCTCGGCCTCATGCGGCCCTTCTAGTTCCTTAACTTTTCCTTCGAAAAACCACTTCTTGAATGACCCTGCGGTAATGTTTGGGGTGGTCATTTCGGCCCTTTCAGTTATGCCGCAACGAAAAGGGCGCGGGGCAACAGCCCCGCGCCTTTGGTAATCGGTCACGGCGGCGCCCTTCCATATAGCTTACGAGGTTAGCTGACGGGCTAGGAGTGGAAGTCTCCCTCGCGTGAAGGCTCAAGACTCGTCACGCAATGCGCCCCGTGTCCCGCATGGGCGGGATGACGGTTCCCCCGTATCACCGCTCTATTCCCAAAAGGACGGCGGCAAATTCAGCAGACAAATTCCGATTAGGAAGATTACGCCCAACGACGCGCAGGATCAACCTTCCGTTTTCACTGTGAGGAATTCGACGGCGCGAGTGAAGCGGCTGATTTGACAACGGTCCGGCTTCTTCAGTAAGCGCCGTCAGGCCACATCCTCACGCGCAAGCTTGCCGGTTGTCTGCATCTCGCGTTACAAGTCTTGCGGGCGTGTGTCGCGACAAAGTCAAAATATGAAAAAGAACTGGGCAAAAATCTTCAGGCCGAGAGTCATCGGTTACCTGTTCGCAGTGATCGGGATCACCGCCGTGACCGCCATGTTAGCCCCATTTCATGAGCGGTTGAGTTCAACGACGGTGGCGCTGGCGATGTTGCTAATAGTATTGTTCGCCGCAACGGGCTGGGGCAGCCGCCCGGCGCTGTTGGCGGCGTTGTTGGGCGTCGCATGTTTCAACTACTTCTTCCTCCCGCCGGTTCACACTTTTACCATCGCCGATCCGCAGAACTGGGTCGCGCTGACAGCCTTTCTGATCACCGCGCTCGTCGTGGGCGAGCTGTCGGCGCGCGCCAAACAGCGCGCCGAAGAGGCCGAAGCGGGCAGGCGCGAGATCGAATGTTTGTATAACGAATACAAGGTCGCCGTCGAACGCGCGCGACAGGCGGAAGTCTTCGAGCAGAGCGAACGGTTAAAATCGGCGTTGCTCGACGCAGTTACACACGACCTGCGCACGCCGCTCACCTCGATCAAAGCCGCAGTGACAACATTGCTGGATGAGGCAGGCGTCGATAGACAGGTCATACTCGACGACGAAGCGCGGCAAGACTTTCTCGAAGTTATTAACGAAGAGGCCGACCGGCTCAACCATTTCGTCGAGAACATGGTCGAATTGGCCCGCATCGAGGCGGGCGCGATCAGGCTGCGCCGCCGCTGGAGTTCGGTCGAGGAGATCGTGACGATGGCCCGCGCTCGCGCCGAAACCTTGATGCGCGGGCGCCGGCTCGAAGTCGAGTTTGAAAACGAACTGCCCGCCGCCAGGGTTGACGCCAGTCTGATCGCCGAAGTGTTGTATTCGCTGATTGACAACGCCGCGAAATATTCCCCCACCGGCTCGCGTATAAAAATCTCCGCGAGCCGCGCCGAGGATGAAATGATAATGATTGCGGTGGAGGATGAAGGGCGCGGGATACCTGCGCATTTGCGCGAGCGCGTTTTCGACAAATTCTTCCGCGCGACAAGCGACGGCGCCGAGAGTTTGGGAAGGCCGAAAGGATTGGGAATGGGCCTGGCCATCGCTCGCGGCATCATTGAAGCGCACCGCGGCCGCATCTGGGTGGAGAGCGGCGCGGGCGGCGCCGGCGCACGGGTCACTTTCACCATTCCGGTCGGTGACGAAGAGATTGACAAGCATTTGGAGCATGATGAACCGATTGCAGCAAATTTTGGTCAATAATGACGAAGCGCCGATCACACGAGGCCTGCGCCGCGGCCTCGCCGCTGGCGAATGCGAAGATGAGCTTGAAATTATCAACTCCTGGACGACAGACCTGGTCGTCACGGAAGTTTCGACGCCGAACATGCGTAGGTTGGGGGTGTGTCGCTGACGGCATCAGCGCTCTTGTCTCCCTCACGCCGAACTTGCAATCTAACACGCTCCTGCACTGTTTGGAGATTTTGCATCTCTAGCCCTGGCCAGTCTGCGCGGACAACGTGTAGGGAGCCACACAACTTCGACAGTTTCCGCTATGGGTCTCGCAAGTCTCAACTCCTTCCGATAAAAGCGCTTGACGCCTTACAAAAGACCTGCGCATCACGCAGCGTGTTTACGAATTTTTTATAAACCCCTTACGCCATCCTTATGCGGGCTGTCCTATGCTATCAGCGTCGGCGCTAAATTCCGTGCCCACTTAGAACGCTATTCCCGCGCTGAGGGAATAGTGATTGCAGAGACTCTCAAATGTCTAACTTCCCATACGGACAGAGGCGGTCAGAAAGAGAAGACGTAAAACCGTCCCTAACCGCGTTTCGCGTCTCACAAACGGCGGCGCAACAGCCTAGGATCCGGCGGTTGCTCGCCAAGGCGCAGGCTTTGGGAGCAGTGGGCGGGTTGACCGGCGGCATTTTTTCGGCGCTGTTCGGGGCGGGGTTCACAGTGGCCGGTTGGCTCACGGCTAACCAGGGCGCGCGGCAATGGCTCTCGACCGTCGGAACTGCGCTGTTCTTTATGACGATCCCGCTCTTAATCTTCGGCGCGTATTGCCTGGACTGGATGGAAAAAGACAAGCCACAACGCCACTCCAAAGTTGTGCGCTACGAAGATGACGATGACGATCTGTGAATTTAGCGTGGCCGGACGCCACCCTTGCCTTCCGCAAGGGCTTCCCACACAACCGGCGTGGGAGCGATCCAAATGTTCACTCGACTGATGATGGGCCAGAGCGCGATGTTTCTTGCGCTAGGGCTATCATTCGGCGCGGCGGCGTTTGCTCAGGCGCGTGTCTTGATGCAAATGACACACGCGCAGTTGTCTTACGCCGAAAGTGAAAGCGGGCCAGCCAAAGAGGATATACAGGAGAGTAAAACTGAGAAGGGGAAAAGGGCTGACGACGTTGACAAAGCTGGGAAGAGTGAGGCGACTGGCCAGTCTGACAAGACCAACAAAGGCACGGCTCCGACGAGCGCCGGCAAGGAGCCTCCCCGGCGCGCCAATCCCGCGCCACTAGACGGGGTCTTCCCCAGTACCGAATACATAGGTCCGACTCCCTTAATCGGCGTTCCCGATACAGATCCTGTTTATCCTTTGACAAAGGCCTTGTGGAGCCTTTCACCCGCATTGAAGAAATCGCGAATCAAGATCTACGGCTGGGTAGACCCCGGCATAAGCATAAGCACATCCCGTGAATCCAATATTCCAGAATCCTACGCCATAGTTCCAAACAAGCCTCAGTTGGACCAGGGGATTCTTCGTTTCGAGCGGCTGCCGGATACGGTGCAGACCGACCATGTTGATTGGGGCTTCCGGTTTACGACCCTCTACGGCATCGACTACAGGTGGACGACGGCTCAGGGGTGGTTCAGTGGGCAGCTCCTCAAGCGAAATAGATTATATGGCGTGGATACTGTCGAGACATACGGACTTATCTATGTTCCTAAGGTTGCGAAGGGAATGGTAATCAAGTTCGGGCGATATATTTCGCCGCCGGATATAGAAGCGCAGTTGGCGCCGGACAACTACCCATTTACGCACTCTCTGATGTTCACCTTTGATTGTTACACACAAACAGGCGTCAACGCCGCGGTAAAACTGAATGACAAATGGTCTATTTTGGGCGGCATTCACGCGGGCTGTGACGTTGCGCCATGGAATCGCGCCTCTCATCCAACCGGCCAGTTTATGCTTCGATGGGTATCCAAGAGCAACAATGACTCTCTTTATGGTGGAATAAATTCAGTAAACAACGGGCGCTTCAAGGGCTTTCACGACAACCTGCAGCAGTCAAACATCACGTGGACCCATCGGTTCAACGAGAAGGGGACTTTCGTAACTGCGACAGAGGCCTACTACATCTATCAGAATCGCGCGCTGGTGGGTGGGACGGTCAACTTCGGTCCGCCCAGGTCCTGGTTCCGTTTAACGGGGCCAGGCGCCCCGATTCCGGGGAATGCTCCCGCTATTGGCTTGGTCAACTACACGGCTATAAAGATTTCTAAACGTAACTTCATCACGTTGCGGCCTATCGACTACCTTGTGGATGTAAAGGGCGAGCGCACTGGCTTTGCAACAACATTGTCGAGCTGGACTGTGGGGCTGACGCATCGTTTCGGTGATCTGATTATGATTCGACCGGAGTTGCGGTACGAGTATGCCTTCAGCGCTAAGCCATGGGACAACGGGCGTAGGAACAAGCAGTTCATGTTTGCGATGGATGCGATCATCCGGTTTTAAAGATATCGAGATGTCGCCACAAAATCCTGGGATGAGGATTGGCGAGCGGCAGGCCCCGCCGCGCAACGGCGCTAGCCCCAGAGCTGCCAATGGAATCTCGATAACACCCACCGCTACGTTTCTGAAGCCTATGGCGGATATTCACTGCAACCCTCGCTTTTCTTCAAATTATGATCCTGGCGCGGAGAATCGGCGCGCGCGTAATGCCGTGGAAAACAGCGGATCGTCTTTACGAATTATTTATAAATCGCTTACGCCATCCTTATGAGCTATGTCCTATGCTGACAGTGTTGCAGATCAAGCCACATACATAAAAAGAAGGAGGCTTCTTGCCTGGCCCGAATGAGGGTTGCTTAGACGGTTCTACGTCACTCCCCTACGCCGCGCAGAAGCAGCCGAAGGGGAATGAAATGAACATATGGTCATTAACACGCCGGGCTCCACAAGCGGGAGTAGAGACTAGTATGAGCTGGCGGCGCGCGCTTAAGCAGGCTCAAGTCATGGGCGCATTGGTGGGGTTAGTGGGAGGCGTCGTGGCGGGATTGTTCGGGGCAGCGCTCACGGCGGCCAGTTGGTTTGTGATTAACGAAGGCGCGCGACATTTGTTCTCGACTACGGGGACGGCGCTGCTCGTCCTGACGATTCCGCTCCTGATCTTCAGCGGGTATTGCCTGGACTGGATGGAAAAAGATATGCCACGACGTATTCCAAAAGTTATTCGCTATGAAGACGAGGGCGCCGGCCAATGAAATTAGCGGTCGCGCAGGGCAGGTCTTCACGGTCAAAAGAATAGGTCATTGAAATGTTAACTCAACTAATCGCGCTATTGATGTTCCTCCTACTCACTTATTTACTTTTTCGGCGTCCGGCTTCTGCCGCGCTCCGGCGGAGCCCCGTCGAACTCCACTTTCAGGTCAGACACCCTGTTTATCTAGAGAATGAGTCGCCGAATAAGAAAGCCATGTCGGTGGCTGGCGTGAGCGGCATGAACAAGTTTCTGCCACGGGGGATCGCGCTAGGGGTAGCGTTGATTCTGCCGACTGGCATTGCGGCGATGACGCAGACGCCGGCGGGCGCCCAGGTTCAATTATCCGTCGCCGGTAATGATTCCAAGGCGGACAAGGAAGGAAAAGAAGATAAAAGGGAAGGCGGCGCGGCCAATAACAGGACGAAAGACAGCAAGGATAGCTCGGCGATCTCGGAAGAAATACGTCAAATGCGGCAATTGATCGAGCGGCTGGAAGCGCGCGTCAACCAGCTCGAAGCGGAAAAGAGCGCGGCGATGGTTAAGCTGGCGCCGCCCGCGACGGAAACTCCGGGCGCCGCCGCGCCGAGCGCATCGCCCAGCGCCAAGCAGACGGGCGCGCTACCGGACGGCGACCGCAAAATTCTCGACTTCTTCCGTGACACGACCATCAGCGGAACTGTTGACGGCTATTACGGCTACAACTTCAATCGTCCCGTGGGACGCGTCAACTTGCTGCGCGCTTACGATGTATCGAGCAACAGCTTCAGCCTCAACCAGGTGGCCCTTTCCATCGAACGCGCGCCGAACGTCGACGCCGGACGCCGCTTCGGCGCGCGGCTGGACTTGATGTTCGGCCCGGCGACCGAGACCGTGCAAGGTAACGCCGCCAGCGAACTGCGCCCGCAGGCTTTCCGCCCGATCTGGCAGGCTTACGGCACGTACGTCGCGCCGGTCGGCAATGGTTTGACGATGGACTTCGGCAAGTTCGCGAGTTCGCTCGGCTATGAAGGCAACTACACGAAGGACCAGATCAACTACTCGCGATCTTACTTGTTTAACTTTTTGCCGTATTACCACCTCGGGTTCCGCAGCAATTATGCCTTCAATGACAAGTTCAACGTCACGCACTACCTGGTCAACGGCATCGGGCAGAGCGAAGACTTCAACGGCTTCAAGTCACAGGCGATCCTGCTCAACATCAAGCCGACGAAGCGCGTGTCGTGGAACGTCAATTACTACGCGGGCATCGAGGCGCGCGATTCGATCCCCGCGCTCAACCCCGGCTTCTCTCCGCTGCCGACGCAGCCCGGACTCACGACGGACATCATCAATCCCGCGCCGCGCGGCCGCACGCACATCATCGACACTTACGCGAGCTGGAACGCCACCGACAAGCTGACACTCGTCGGGCAATTCGATCACGTGATCAGCAGGGCGCAGACGTTCTCGGCGCCGTCGCGCGTGACTGGAGGCGCCGCGTACGCGCGCTACCAATTCACGCCGAAGGTCGCTCTGGCCGGACGCGGGGAATACCTCTCGGACAGCGGCGGCCTCTTCAGCGGCGTCACTCAGGCCCTGAAGGAAACGACACTGACGTTCGACTACAAGCTCACCGAAGGGGTTCTGATGCGCGGCGAGTGGCGGCGTGATTTCTCAGACCGGCCGTTTTTCCTGACCAGCGCGCCGGGTGTTCTCAAGAAGGACCAGAACACGGCGACGCTCGGCCTCGTCTGGTGGTTCGGCAAGGAAGGCGGTTGGTAATCGGAGGGCCGAAACAGCGCTGTTAACGGTGGAGGGACAATGCTCGATCTGATTTTCTTGGCGGCGACAATTCTCTTTTTCCTGCTCTCGCTCGCTTACGTGCGAGGGTGCGAGAAGCTGTAAGGAGGAATTCACTATGGGTTGGGAAGCGATTGTCGGTGTCGCGGTCTCCGCGTTACTGCTGTTCTATCTGACTTACGCTTTACTCAAACCTGAGAGGTTCTGAGATGACAATCAACGGTTGGTTACAAATCCTATTTTTCTTCGCGCTGATCCTGGCGGTTACGAAACCGCTGGGAATTTTCATGGCGCGCGTCTTCAACCGCGAGCGGACTTTTCTCGACCCCGTGTTGCGGCCGATTGAGCGGCTGATCTATCGCCTGACCGGCGTGGACGAGCGGCGCGAGATGCGATGGACGGAATACGCCTGGACGATGCTGCTATTCAGCGTTGTCTCGATGGTCGTGCTCTATGCGATGCAACGGCTGCAGGCATATCTGCCCTTTAACCCGGAGAAACTCGCAAACATCGAGCCGAGTTCATCCTTCAACACGGCGGCCTCATTCACGACCAACACGAACTGGCAGAGCTATGTGCCCGAGGTGACGATGAGCTACCTGACTCAGATGGCGGGGCTGGCTTATCACAACTTCGTTTCGGCGGCGGTCGGCATCGCGCTGGCCATCGCTTTTATTCGCGGCATCGCGCGGCGCGAGCGTGACACGCTCGGCAACTTCTGGGTGGACATGACGCGCGCGACGCTCTGGGTCCTGCTGCCCTTCTGCCTGGTCGGCGCGCTGTTGCTGGTCGCTGACGGCGTGCCGCAGAACCTCAAGCCTTACACGGTCGCCAGGATCGTTGACCCGCAGAAGGTGGAAAAGACGGACGCCGACGGCAAGACGACGACTGAGACCATAGCCGAGCAGAAGATCGCCCAGGGGCCGGTCGCCTCGCAGGAATTCATCAAGGAATGGGGCACGAACGGCGGAGGCTTCTTCAACGCCAACAGCGCGCACCCCTACGAGAATCCGACGCCTTTCACGAACCTGCTGGAGATGTTCGCGATCTTCGCCGTCTCGGCGGGGCTGACTTACACGCTCGGCCGCATGACAGGCTCGCAGAAGCACGGTTGGGCGGTCTTCGGCGCGATGGCGGCGCTCTTCTTCGCCGGCATCCTCGTCTCTTACTGGGCCGAGGCCAAAGGCAATCCCATCTTCCCTGCAAACGTAGATCAGGTCACAAGCGCCACGCAATCAGGCGGAAATATGGAAGGCAAGGAAGTGCGGTTTGGCCTGGCCAACTCCACGCTCTGGGCCACGATCACCACCGACGCTTCGTGCGGCGCGATCAACTCATGGCACGATTCGTACACGCCGCTCGGCGGCATGGTTCCACTCACCAACATCCTGCTGAGCGAGGTGATCTTCGGCGGGGTCGGCGCGGGAATGTACGGCATCCTGATCTACGTCATTCTGTCGGTCTTCATCGCGGGGCTGATGGTCGGGCGCACACCTGAGTATATGGGCAAAAAGGTCGAGGCTTACGACGTGAAGATGGCGATGCTCAACGTGCTGATCTTCCCGCTCACGATCCTGGTCTTCACGGCCATCTCTTCGGTCTCGCCAAGCTTCGGCACGTCGCAACTTAACAACGCCGGGCCGCACGGGCTGTCCGAGATGCTTTACGCCTTCACTTCGGGGACGGGCAACAACGGGTCGGCGTTCGCCGGGATTTCGGCGAACACCTATTGGTATAACACGACCATCGGCTTCGCCATGCTGCTCGGGCGCTTCTTTATGATCATCCCGATGCTGGCGCTCGCGGGCAGCCTGGGGCGGAAGAAGGCGGTGCCGCCGTCACTGGGCACGTTCCCGGTGACAACGCCGCTGTTCACGACTCTGCTGGTGAGCGTGATCCTGATCGTCGGCGCGCTGACCTTCTTCCCTGTGCTGAGCCTGGGGCCGATTGTCGAGCACCTGCTGATGTATGCGGGACAGACGTTTTAAATGGCGCAGCGCCGCGAGTCAGCAAGCGGCTGGACGCGCAATCAAACCGCTTGTTGACGCGCGCGGCGATGCGCCAGGGAAAGATTATGGCAAAACAGAAAGCTATTTCGATTTGGGACCCGAAGATCATCCGGCGCGCGCTGGTCGATTCATTCATCAAGCTGAATCCGATCGCGATGATGAAGAATCCCGTGATGTTC
>Ga0154003_1000144_pt1 | contig 21574 bp, 11 predicted proteins | sample TSFL087MetaG_FD_104679 | JGI IMG/M metagenome (GOLD analysis project Ga0154003, IMG submission 104679) | Attine ant fungus gardens microbial communities from Florida, USA - TSFL087 MetaG | ecosystem: Host-associated > Fungi > Mycelium > Unclassified | place: USA: Florida, Lake Talquin State...
CTCTGCACCGAGTACATGGCGCGAGGCAATAAGAGCACGTTTCAGGGAACGATGCCCGTCGCCAAGAAATACAAAGTGGCGGCTTACAACTGGGGGCTCGTCGTCGGCAAGACGCAGACCCATCTGCCCTGGGATTCGTGGCAGAAGCCTTATGTGGATCGTGAACCACCCATCTGGTTCCACGAGGTCTTCAAACAGGACGGCGCGCCCTACCGCGCCGAAGAGGTCGAACTGATTCGCTCGCTGACCGGTAAGGCGAAGACCGCCGGCGCCGCGCGATAAAAGAATTCAGGACTACTGTACTTCGCCAAAACTCGATTCATCCGCGTTTTCAACAACTTCGATCGTCTGCGCTCAGGCGCCGGTAACGTTGTGGCGCGAGTTGTCTACTCGCGCCGCTTCGGCCAAGGACGGCGCGAGTAAATAACTCGCGCCACACTAGGCGCATTTATTTCTCAAAGACCCTAAACCCACGACTAAATTCAGGCGTCGCCGACGCCGCGAAAATAGCTACCGAACAATCACACGGAAACTGACTTACGATAACGGGCCGGAGTGATTCCGATCGTGCGAACGAAAGCGCGCCTCATCAAATCCGCGCTTCCGAACCCGCAACTCACTGAAATCTGATCAACACTTTTCTCGGTTTGAGCGAGCTGGCGTCGCGCGGCCTCGACGCGCAATTGCGAAACGTAGCGCGAAGGAGCGCTCCCTACTTCGCGTGTGAACACGCGCTCGAAGTTACGGACACTCATGGCGACGCGTTCGGCAAGTGATTGCACGGAGAGTTCTCGGTGCAGATTGTCCGCGATCCAGATCCGTAGCTCCTGAATCGATTTCATTTCAGAGGCCTGTGACGCCAATGAGACGCTTAGTTGCTGTTGACCACCGTGCCGCCTGAGAAACAAGACCAGTTCGCGCGCCACCGCTTGCGCGATCGCGCCGCCGCAATCCTCCTCGACCCATGCGAGCGCGAGGTCGATGCCAGCCGAGATGCCGGCCGATGTGTAGATGTTCCCGTCCTTGACCCAGATCGGATCGGTTTCCACTCGCACTTTAGGATAGCGTTTAGCCAGCTCGTGGCCGAATTTCCAATGAGTGGTAGCCCGCTTACCGTTCAGCAAGCCGGCTTCGGCCAAGAGAAATGAGCCTACGCAAACAGCCCCAAGGCGGCGAATCAGGGGGGAGACGTTCCTCATCCACACCGACAAAGCAGGGTCACAGACTAACCGCGTTCCGACGCCGCAAACCAGCAGAACAGAATCGATTTTCCCCCTCAGGTCTTGAAGCCGACCTTGCGCCAGGAACGAGAGTACGCCTCCCTCTCCTTCAACTGTCAGATCCTTGGCGTTGGTTACAATCTCGATTGAATAGACCTTTTTCCCTGACAGGCGGTTGGCCGCGCTGAGAACCTGCACCGGGCCAACCAGGTCGAGTTCCTCAACCGGCGGCACGACGACGACGACAATTCGCCGCTTCAATATGCGGCGCCCCTGAGCGCCTTCTTTGCGGGGTTTGTTCACCATTTCTCCGAAGACTATGCAACGCAATTGGTCGCGCGGACAAGCCGGACGCCAAGCTTTAGGCGTGAATCGTCTGGAATTTGGCGCAAAACGCCGGCTGAAAGCCTCTAAAATCGCAGGGCGCTGGAGTATGAAATCTACGATTGAACAGCGTGTCAATCAGTCGCAAGCGAAACTTCAAATTCAGATAAGGATACCTGGACATTAAATATGTTATTGCAAGACTTACGTTACGGCGCGCGAATGTTGTTGAAGAATCCAGCCTTCACCTTGATTGCCGTCATCACACTGGCGCTCGGTATCGGCGCGAACACGGCGATCTTCAGTCTGGTCAATGGCATCCTGCTGCGCCAGCTTCCCTTCCGGCAGCCGGAGCAGTTGGTGTGGGTCTCCTTGCGCCGTCCCCAATCCGGCCAATACTCGTTCACGCTCCCGGATTTCATTGACTATCGGGATCAGAACCAGAGTCTGGCCGGGATCGCCGCCGTCGCCAGTTGGAGCGCCAATCTCGCCGATCGTGGCGATCCTGAGCGCTTGCAGGGGCTGCGGATTTCAGCCAATGCTTTTCAGATGCTGGGCGTCGAGGCCGTCGCCGGTCGCGTTTTGCTGCCCGACGATGACATGCCGGGACAGGAGCGCGTGGTGGTTTTGACTTATGCCCTCTGGCGCCGGCGCTTCGGCGCTGATCCGCAAATAGTAGGCCAGACGCTGACACTCAATGGCGCCGGCTACACCGTCGTGGGCGTCTTGCCGCCGCAGTTTTTCTTTCCGGTCAGGGAGGCGGAGCTGGCGATTCCGCTGGCTCCTGAGGCCGACCCGTTGCGTGGCGTGCGCACGTCGGTTAATTTCCTGCGCGCGCTGGCGCGATTGAAGCCGGGTGTCACACGCGAGCAGGCCGAAGCGGATTTGACCGCAGTGGCTCAGCGACTCCGGGAACAATATCCTGTCGCCAATGCGCAAAAGCTGGGCGTGACACTCAGCCCACTGCATGAAGAGGTTGTCGCCAACTTCAGCCTCGCGTTATGGGTGCTGCTTGGAGCGGTCGGCGTGGTGTTGCTGATGACCTGCGTCAATCTGGCGAACCTGATCCTGGTTCGGGCTGCGTCGCGGAGCAAAGAGATGGCCATCCGCGCGGCGCTGGGCGCGACGCGCCGGCGGTCGGTTCAGCAACTTGCGACTGAGAGCCTGTTGCTCGCCGGCTTAGGGGGCGGGGCCGGGCTGCTGCTGGCCCGCTATGGCATTGACTTGCTGCTCGCGCTCAGCCCGGCGAGCTTGCCGCGCGTCGCCGAGGTCGGCGTGGACTTTCGCGTGCTGTGCTTCACGCTCGCGCTTTCGCTCCTAGCCGGAGTGATCTTCGGTCTGGCCCCGGCCTGGCAATCTACGCGCGTGAACCTCAACCAGGAACTCAAAGAGAGCGGGCGGGAGGCGTCTGGGGCGCGGTCAGATCGCGCGCGGGGTTTGCTGGTCGTCTCCGAAATCGCGCTCTCTTTAACGCTGCTGGTCGGCGCAGGCTTGCTCGTCAAAAGCTTTCTCCGTCTGCAAGCGGTCAACCCCGGCTTTGATGCGGGGAACACGCTTGTCATCCAACTCTCGCTGCCGAAGGCTCAATATCCCAACCGCGCCGCCGCGACCGCGTTTTATGAAAAGCTGCGGCCACGGCTGGAGGGTTTGCCCGGAGTCGAAACAGTAGGCGTCGTCTCCGCGCTTCCGCTGAGCGGAGTAGGGGGAAGCATTCCCTTCACGATCGAAGGGCGCGCCGCCGCGCCGGATGAAGCGCTGCGGGCGGACTATCGCCTGGTCTGCGCAGGTTATTTCCGCGCCCTCAAGATTCCGGCGCTCGCGGGGCGTGAATTCAACGAGCGTGATACGGCGCAGACCGCGCCCGTGGCGCTCATCAGCCAGAACCTCGCCCTGCGGAACTGGCCGAACAGCAATCCACTCGGCGCGCATCTGCGCATTAACGACAACAATCAAGGCCCACGCTTGGTCGAGATCGTGGGCGTGGTCGGAGACGTCAAACACCTCAGACTGGACGACGAGCCGACTCCCCATATCTACCTGCCGATTCATCAAACTCACGAAGACGCCGTGGATTGGTTGACCAATAACCAATACTGGCTGCTCCGCACAACGGTGGATCCTTTGACGTTGTCGGCTGCGGCGCGCCGCGAAATCCAGGCGGTCGACCGGAGCGCGCCGGCTTCCAACATCCGCACGATGGAGCAATATTTGGCTGCTTCGGTCGCTCCGCGACGGTTCAATCTCTGGCTGCTGACGGTCTTTGCGGGCGCAGCGTTGGCGCTCGCTGGCGCGGGACTCTACGGTGTGATCTCCTACGGGGTGGCGCAACGCAGGCGCGAAATAGGCATCCGCATGGCGCTCGGCGCCCGAGGCTCAGACGTGTTGAAGCTGGTGATCGGTCAGGGCGTCCGGCTGGCGCTCGTCGGCGTCGCGCTTGGCTTGCTGGCGGCGCTTGCGCTGACGAGACTGATGAAGAACTTGCTCTTCAGTGTGAGCGCGACTGACCCGCTTACCTTTCTGGCGACCGCCTGGCTGCTGATGGTAGTGGCTCTGCTGGCTTGCTGGATCCCGGCGCGGCGGGCGATAAAAGTGGATCCGATGATTGCGCTGAGATCTGAATAGGAGGGAATCATGGCTGAAAAGCGACACGTCCGCGGCGCGTGCCCGATGGACTGTCCGGACACGTGCAGTTGGATCGTCACAATCAAGGATGGCCGGGCTGTCAAACTGCAAGGCGACAGCGCACACCCCTTTACGCGCGGCGCGCTGTGCAACAAGCTCAACGACTATATCGCATACACACAATCGCCGGAACGCCTGCTCTACCCCATGCGCCGCATCGGTCCCAAAGGGGCAGGAAGCTTTGCGCGCATCTCTTGGGACGAGGCGCTGGTGGAGATTTCCGCGCGGCTGCTCGAAATCAGCGAAGAGTTTGGCGCCGAGGCCATCTGGCCATACGTCGGCAGTGGAAACATGGGCCTGATCCAGGGCATCTATGGCGCCGGCCAGCGCCTGTGGAACGCTTTGGGCGCTTCGCGCCACATCATGAACGCTTGCACAATCGCCGGCGGGTTCGGCACTGGGTACACCCTCGGCGACAACCGGGTCGGCATGGATCCGGAAACGCTGCGGTTTTCCAGGTTGATTATCTTGTGGGGCGCTAACACCCTTTCCACAAACGCTCACCTCTGGCGCTCCATCTTAACGGCGCGTCGAAACGGCGCCTTCCTGGTGGTTATTGATCCGGTCCGCACACGGACTGCGGCGGCTGCCGATTGGCACGTGGCGCCGACGCCCGGGACCGACGCCGCGCTCGCGCTCGCGCTGATGAACGTGGCGCTCACCGAGGGCGCAGTGGATCGAGATTTTATCGAAGAACGCACTTTCGGCTGGGAAGCGTTTCGCCAACGCATCCTTGAATTCCCTCCTGAGCGCGTCGCCGACATCTGTGGCCTTCCAGTCGAGTCCATCGTGGCGCTCGGCAAACGCGTGGCCCACACTCGTCCGACCGGGATCCGCATTGGCATTGGCCTACAACGTCACGGCGGCGGCGGCATGGCCGTGCGCGCGATCACCTGTTTACCGGGCGTCACCGGCGATTGGCGCCATCCCGGTGGAGGCGTCTCCTACGACACGCGCGGTTTCTTCGGCGGGAACTGGAAGGCGCTGCACCGGGACGATTTGCGACCGCGCGATGCGCGAACGTTGAGCATGACGCGGCTCGGCGAGGCGCTGCTTGAGACGACCGGCCTGCCGGTCAAAGCCCTCTTCGTTTACGGGAGCAACCCGCTCGCCAGCGTTCCACAGCAGGCCAAAGTTCGCCGAGGGTTGGCTCGTCACGATCTCTTCACGGTCGTGGTCGAACATTTTCTGACCGACACGGCCGAGTTCGCCGACATTGTTCTGCCGGCGACCATGCAGTTCGAGCACGCCGATCTCCTCATCGCGTATGGACACCTGTATGTTTTGTGGAACGAGCCCGCTGTCACTCCGCCCGGAGAATGCATGCCGGCGACCGAAATCTTCCGCCGGTTGGCGCGGGCAATGCGACTGGACATTCCCTGCCTCTATGACAGCGATGAGGAAATCGCCCGCCAAATCCTCGACACCGGCCATCCGTCGTTGGAGGGGATCACCCTTGAGGCGTTAAAGGAACGTGGTTGGATGCGCCTGAATTACCCCGACCCATTCGTTCCTTTCGCGCACGGCTTCCCTACTCCGTCCGGCAAGCTTGAGTTTATTTCGGAGCGCATGGCCGAGGCGGGGATGGATCCTTTGGCCGGCTACACGCCCTCTCACGAGACGGCGCAACGCGACACGCCGCTCGCAGGCCAGTATCCGTTGGCGCTGATCGCCGCGGCAAATCATTACTTTATCAATTCCGTGTTTGCGAACGTTCCAGCGCAGATGAAGCGTGCGGGTCCGCCAATCGTCCGCATCCATCCGGAAGATGCGGCCCCGCGGCTGCTTGATACTGGAGACGAGGTTTGCGTGTTCAACGACCGTGGCTCGTTTATCGCGGTGGCCGAGATCACGGATGGTGTCCGCAAAGGCGTGGTCGCCAGCGCTAAAGGAATGTGGCCGCGCCACGCCACGGGCGGCGCCACGGTCAACGCCACTGTTGACGAACGATACTCGGACATGGGCGCAGGGGCCGTCTTTCACGATAACCGCGTAGAGGTTGAAAAAGTCTCTCGCTCGAGATGAGGCGGCGCTGGCCGTCATCATAAGTTCCGCCGATGGAGACTGCCGGCTTGCAGCCGGCCGCAGGAAATCGGCGTGTACGGCGTGTTTAGTTCCAGCGATTTCGCGTGCGCGATGAGCGCCTCATTCGACTGTCTTTGAGGTGTTTGTCCGGCGGCGAGCGTCGCCGCCGTAAGGCTAAGAACCAGAATTCTTCGTGACCATTTCATCGGCGTCTTCCTCAAAGAATCCCTGGGTACGCATCGCTTCCAGCGTGCGGGATTCATCATCTCAGACATTGATCGAATGTCTGAGATGATGAATCCCGCACGCTGGAAGCGATGCGTACCCAGGGCGATTTTCATTCTTCAGGGCTTCGTGACGTTTGCGCGCCAATGTGAAATTCGTCTTCCGGATCAATCTCGACTTCCGGCATCGGCTCATACTTGGACGGATCGAAGCGCGGCATTTCAGGTTCCGGCGCGCCGAGTTCGCGCAGGTGTTTGCGCGCCGCTTCCAGGCCACAGTGATACGCGTACGGAGGCCCATCACACCAGGCGAGGCGATAGGCTTGCGTAGCGGCGACGACTGCTGCGTCACGATTGCCCGCGTCGCGTTCGATCTGCGCCAGCACGTTGAATGCGTCGGCATGGAAGAGTGGATACGGCCCGCGCTCGGCTCCGTCCCACACATCATCCAGCGATTCACGCGCTTCGCTGGGTCTCCCCTCCTGGCGGCGCAACTCGGCGAGCGCAATCAGGGCAGGGAGTTCTTCTTCAACAAGATTCACCTGCCGCGCGCGGATCAGCGCATGGTGCAAGCGTTCATCGGCAGTAGTGAGATCATGCAGCCCCAAGGCCGCCTCGCCCTGCACGCGTGCCGCACAGATGAAATCGCGCTCGTGATTTTTGACCTCTGCCAATCTCCAGGCGTGGTTTGCGAACGAAAGTGCGCCAGCGAACTTACCGAACAATAACGACCTCCGTGCGAAATGGTAATTAGCGAAGCATTCACCAACCTTACTAGATAAGGATACCCATATCCGCAATGCTCGGTGTAAAGCCAATTCAGACTTCTTCGCACTACCCCGGGCCGCTAGCGCCAATCCAAGTAAAGACAGCAGGATGGCTTCATTATGATGTAAACGTTGCCCAATTGTAATGCTCAAGGCATAGCGCGCGACAATCTCCGATTCGTGTAGCGCGCCTGACAGTCTCAAAGCATATGATAAATGGCTCAATCGGGTAATATGGTCTTCCTTTTCTATTTCAATTTTATTCGCGCGACGAATCAGCAGGGCTGCCTGTCCCGGTTGCCCGCTGAATTGATACGCTAGGGCCAGCGAATTTAGTATAGATGATTGTTGATTCGGAATGCGCAAGCGGGGTAACTGATCCAATCCATCGGGGAAGAGCAACTCCAGGAGTTCAATCAGTCGGCGGCTGGTGCTTAAACGATAGAAAATCGCGCTCTGCAATCGCTCTAAAAAAAGTTTGTGGGCATCATCAAATCGTCCCAGCCCGATCAGAGTGTTGTAAAGTTCGATGGCGGGCGTCAGGTCTTCCAAGCGGCTGATTTGATCTTCGCTAATTATCGGCGCGGATTCAAAATGGGCGCGCAGGTTGATGTAAACGCCGCGCCGACCATCGTCGCCCAGCCCGCTCCACACGACGCCACGCACAATCGGGTGCAGGTCGTAACGGTTGGCGTGTTTGTCCCATCCGACCAGACCACGATCTTCCAGTTCGGCCAGCACGTCATCCAGTTCCTGCTCACTGGCGCAGGGTTTCGCTTCGCCGATGAGTAGCGCAGTGAGTGTGTCGTAGCTCGCGGGCATTCGGAACGCGGCGATGACGCTCAATATCTGTCGCGCTCGATCTGACAATCCTCGCAGCGCGAATTCCAGCACATGCGTTCTCACCCGCGCCAGCTCGCCGCCCACGAACGGATCGAAATTGGGATGCGCCTGCCGCCAGGAGTCGAAATCACCCGGCGCGCGTCGGAACCTCGCCACCTCGCCCGCCAGTGATTGAATCAGCAGCGGATGATTCTCGACGCTGCGGAAGACTGGCAGCAATTGATCGCGCGCGCCCGTTGCGCCGAACGCCCGCCACAATTCGAGCGCGTCGTCTTCCGCCATCCCCGGCAAAAACAGCGCAAAACAATTGTTCAGCGGATTGTCTGTTACGGATTGCAGATCCGCCGGATAGAGCCGCGTGCTGACCAGAATTCGCGCCGCGCGCACGGTCGTCAATTTGCGCAGGAACGCGCCCGCGCGCGGGTCGGCCGCCTTGCGTAGCCGATGCTCGCCCGTGAACGATTGCGCCGCGCTCTCCGGCAAGCCAGCGGCGTTGGCTACGAAATTGGCCGTCCGCCGGTCGTAATCGTCATCCGACAGATGCGCCGCGTCCGTCCGCGCGTAGGCGATCAGCATTCGCTCCAATCCGTCCAGCGCGATCAGGAAAGGCTCGCGGTCGAGCGCCGAGAGCAGTTGCGCTTCGCGTTCAGGCGCGGGGATCTGCTCGATTTCGGCCAGCGGCCGCCGTGTCGTGTAAGCCAGCGCGCGTGCGACGAAGTTTTCGAACGTCGCGTCGCTCTCGTAAAAGCTCCACCACATCCGCCCGGCCATCGGCTTCATCTCCTGCGGCGCGATCTCGTTGAACCACTTCCACGTCAACGCGCTCTTGCCCATCCCGCCGATGGCGACGACGTTCAGGATGCGAGCGTTGAAGACATCCGACTCCGGCTTCGCCACCCAATCGGTGAGCAGGTTGAGTTCCGGCTGCCGCCCGACCAGCCTGTGCGTTTGCAGCAGCGTGTACGGATGTGCGATGAAGGTTTCTGGCGGCGTTGGGATGTCGCTGACGTAATGGAACGCCGTCGGGTCTGGGACGCGCAATGACGATAAGCTGTTGATGGCGTGCGCCCGCAGGTCGGCGGGAGACTTGAAGAAGTTGACGATGTTCTCCGTTTCGACGCGCTGCTTGAAGCTCGCCAGCTTCGCCGCGTTCTCGCCAGTATCAATGTCGTTGATAGTGAAATCGGCCAGAGGGTGGTTTTTATCGATGACGAAGATGCAGCGCGGGATTTTACGTTCGACCGCACGGTTGTATTCCATCTCGGTGACGGAGATGTCGTGGCCCTTCGGCAAGTAGCCGTAGCGATGCGCGAAGACGCCGACGTAAACGTCCGCTTCATCCACCATCTTGAGCGAAGCCGCGATGGCTTCGTCGTCGTTCGCTGGCAGATGCTCCATCATCACCGGAAACATTCCCTGTCGCAGACACGCGTCCATCACTTCTTTGCGATGTTGTGGCAGATCGCGCGCCGTGCTGCTGATCATCACTGTCTTTTTGGCTTGGGACATAGGCTTCTCTTCTCCCAATTTGGGCTAAGGCGACGATTCGCAAAACGATTGTACGTGGCAAAGAGCGGAGTGGCCAAGAAACCGTGGCTAATATCTGGCGATAAAAAGCCCCACTAGAGCTGATTGCAATTGTATGTACGGGGAAGCTGGCTCAATCCCGACCGGGGCAGACACATGTGTCTGCCCCGATGGGCGCAATCCCGACCGGGGCAGACACATAGTCTGCCCCGATGAGCGCAATCCCGACCGGGGCAGACACATAGGTCTGCCCCTACATGGCGCCATTTAATTTTCGAGGACCATAAGTCCGCGCCACTAATCGCGGCAGATGCCTAACTTAACCTCATTGGCCTGAAGCCCGCTCGCTATCGCTCGCGGTACTGATCCGTATCCGGATTTCTTTGCGACCTACGGAATCACGCCGAGCGCGCACCCGGTGGAGGTTCTGATGACTATTGAACACAGCCAGCAAAGTCATAATACGCTTTAGGCCAGAATCTTGCTGACGACATCGCCGTGAACGTCCGTCAGCCGGAAGTAACGCCCCTGGTATTTGTACGTCAGCCGCGTGTGATCGATTCCCAGACAATGCAGGATAGTCGCGTTGAGGTCGAATACCGAAACCGGATCGCGCTCGATGTTGTAACTGAAGTCATCCGTTTCGCCGACGGTCAAGCCCGGATTGACGCCACCGCCCGCCAGCCAGACTGTAAAGCAGCGGGGGTGATGGTCGCGCCCGTAATTATCATTGGTGAGCGCGCCTTGCGAATAGACGGTGCGCCCAAATTCGCCGCCCCATACGACCAGCGTGTCATCGAGCATCCCTCGCTCTTTCAAATCATCGATCAGCGCAGCGGTCGGCTGGTCGGTGTCGCGCGCCTGATTCCTTATCTGCTTCGGGCAGTTGTTGTGCTGATCCCAGCCGCGATGGAAGAGTTGAATGAAGCGGACGCCGCGCTCGGCCAATCTCCGCGCCAGAATGCAATTGGCGGCGTACGTGCCCGGCCGGCGCGCGTCGGGGCCGTATCGATCAAACGTCTTGTCCGGCTCCTTCGACAGATCAATCAGTTCCGGCACGGACGATTGCATGCGGTAAGCCATCTCGTACTGCGCCACGCGCGACAGAATTTCAGGGTCGCCGACGCTTTCGGCGTTCTTCTGATTCAATTTCGCCAGGTCATCCAAAAAACGCCGCCGCGCCTGATCGTCGACGCCCGCCGGATTCGACAAATACAACACCGGGTCGGCCCCGTTCTGAAATTTCACCCCCTGATACTTTGACGGCAGAAAGCCGCCGCCCCAAAGCCGGTCATACAACGGTTGATCGCCCGTGTTGCCGGTTCCCAGCGAGACCATCACGACGAAGGCGGGCAAGTCTCTGTTTTCGCTGCCCAGGCCGTAAGAAATCCACGCCCCCATGCTCGGCCTGCCCGCGAGATGAAAGCCGGTCAGCGAAAACGTGATCGCCGGATCGTGGTTGATCTGCTCCGTATGCATGGATTTGATGAAGGTGAGGTTGTCCACGACCTTCGCCGTGTGCGGCAACAACTCGCTCAGGCTCGCGCCCGATTGGCCGTGTCGCGCGAATTTGAAGATTGAAGGCGCGGTCGGAAAACTCGATTGATAAGCCGTCATCCCCGTCAACCGCTGCCCCTGCCGGATCGAATCGGGCAAGTTCTGCCCGCGATACTTTTCCAGCCCCGGTTTGGGATCGAAAAGATCAAGCTGCGACGGCGCGCCGGATTGAAACAGATAGATCACGCGCTTTGCTTTCGGCGCGAAATGCGGGACGGCGCCGCCCGATTGCGATGGCTCCTGCGCCGGCGCGTTCTCGTTCAACAATGAGGCCAGAGCAGCCGCGCCGAGCGCGCATTGATTGATGAACGCCCTGCGTGAAAGTTGCGTTTTGAAATCATCTACTGGGTTCATGGCTATTGTTTAGTGATCGCTTCATCCAGGTTCAGAATCAAACTGGCCGTCATCGCATAGGCCGCCAGTTCAGCCGGGTTGAGCCTCGCGTCATTTCGCTTTTCGCCGATCATCAGCAGCTTTTCGGCTTCGCGCGGGCGCCCGCGAAAATAAGCCAGCTGGGCGTTCAGGTTTTCGAGCAGCGTTTCTTGTTCCATGTCGTCAGGCGGGCGGGAGGTCACGGCGCGAAAAGCCCACGCCAAACGACCGCGCGGCCCGGTTCTTACGGTCAGCAGCATCCGTTCAGCCAGCATCCGCGCGGCTTCAACATAAGTGACATCGTTCATCAAATTCAGCGCCTGCAGCGGCGTGTTCGTGCGCGTGTCGCGGACGACGCATTGTTCGCGCGCCGTCGCGTCAAAGACTTGCATTCCCGGATTCAAAACAGTACGTTTCCAGAAAGTGTAGAGGCTGCGCCGCCATAGCCCCTCGCCCTTGTCCTGCGCGTAGTTCGTCATATTTGAAAAGACCATGTCTTTCAGCAGACCGGCAGGCTGATAGGGCTTGACCGAAGGCCCGCCGAGTTTTTCCACCAGCAGCCCCGAAACCAGCAGCGCCTGATCGCGGATCATTTCCGCCTGAAGCCGGAATCGCGCGCCGCGCGCCAGCAAACGGTTGTCGGGGTCGCGCTGCAAAAGGCGCCGCGTGACATCGGACGATTGCCGATAGGTCGCGCTCATCACGATGGTCTTGAGCAGCGCCTTCACATCCCATTGCGGATTGCGGGTTAGTACCGCGGAGCGAGTATCCGTCGGTGAGTAGACTTGGGAAGCGCCGCTCGCTACCGCTCGCGGTACTGATTCGGATTGTGGATTTTTCGCCTTGTCGCCCCGTCGCCCAGTCGCCCCGTCCCTGAATTCCACGGCCAGCCAGTCCAGAAGCTCGGGATGCGATGGCAGTTCGCCCTGAGCGCCGAAGTCCTCGACGGTTGGCGCCAGCCCGGTTCCGAAAAACATCTGCCAGAAGCGGTTGACCGTCACGCGGGCTGTCAAGGGGTTAGCGGGGCTGACCAACCACTGGGCGAACTCAAGGCGATTCGCGGGCTGTTTGTTTGCCTGGCTCAATGCGGCGGGCAGGCCGCGCGTGACCGCTTCTCCCGGCGAATCGTAAGCGCCGCGCCGCAAGATGTGAGCTTGGCGCGGCTCCGGCAATTCCTCCATCACCATCAGGAGTGGGAATTCGCGTTCCAACTTTGTTTTCGCGCGTTTCAATTCATGCAATCGCTTCCATTGCTGATGTATTGCCGTGGGCGCGCCAGCGTCCAGCCAGGCGTTGAGCAGTTTCAGCCGTTGGCCTTCCGTACGTTTGCCGGCCGGGATGGCCGCAATACTTGGCAATGAATCCGCGCAGGCGAGCATCGCCAGTTGCTCAGGGTCGGGCGCCGCGTTGTAGACGCGCACTTCGTCAAGCTTGCCCTTGAAGCGGTATTCCGGTCCCGCGCCACCGCCGATGCGCAAGTTCGCGCTCCGGTCGCTGAACGTGCGGTAGATGCGGCCATTGTTCACTTTCAAATTCTGCTTCCGCCCGTTCAGGTAAATCCGCGCCCGTTCGTAAGGCTCCCGGCCGTCAAAGATCGCCACCAAGTGATGCCATTGTTTGATTGCGACGGGAGCGGTCTCGACGCGCCACGAATCGTCAGCCCACACGCTGACGACGTTCCAATGCACTTTGCCGTCATTGAAAAACAGGCCGTAGCCGCGATTTTTTGGCAGACTGCCGTCCTTCTCCCCAGGACTGTCCTGCATGTGCGTGACGATGGCGCCGCTGTTTTCGGTCTCCGGATAAAACCATACTGAGATCGCAAACTGATCGCGGTGATCAACCAGCCTGTCGCTGTAATCGAAATCGGCGACCCGGCCCGCGTCATAAAACATACGGCCGTCGAAGTCGGCGCCCTGCCCGGTGGGCGAACTCACGCCAGCAGGCGAACCCTCACGGAAGCCGGCGGGCTGCTGCTTCGTCATCGTCTGAGGAGCGGCCGACTCATACCCCGCAAACTCTCGCTGTTCAATCCTCGCCGCCAGCTCTATTTCAGCGTCCGCGTCCAGTGAGTGCCGCAGCAGCAAGTTGTCTGCGGGAAACCATTGCCGCAACCCTGATGATGGCAATTCGCGCGTCCATCGCCGCAAGTCATTCCGGCGCCCCGCCGCCAGCGCGTTCAATTTTCGCGTTGTCTTTGCGATGTCGGTCTCGATCTGCCGGAGCTGTCGCTGCTGCTCGACCGTCGGCGCCGGAATCCAGGGCTGTGAAGTGTGATAAGAGCCGCGCCCGTCTTCGGGGACGCTGTTGAAGTAGGCGTATAGCTGGTAATACTCCTTGTGTGTGAAGGGATCGTATTTGTGCGTGTGGCAGCGCGCGCAGCCCATCGTCAAGCCGAGGAAAACCGTCGCCGTGGTGTCCACTCGATCCACTACGTATTCGACGGCGTACTCCTCGGGGATCAGGCCGTCTTCCGAATTCTGGCGATGGTTGCGGTTGAAGGCCGTCGCGATGCGTTGATCCAGCGTCGGGTTGGGCGCCAGGTCTCCGGCGAGTTGCTCGATCGTGAACTGATCGTAAGGCATGTTCCGATTGAACGCGTTGATGACCCAATCGCGCCACCGCCACATATAACGGTCGCCGTCGTTCTGATAACCGTTCGTATCGGAGTAACGCGCGGCGTCCATCCATTTGAACGCCATCCGTTCACCGTAACGCGGGCTGGCAAGCAACCGATCCACGACCTTCTCGTAAGCGTTCGGCGATTTGTCGCGCAGGAAATCATCAAGATCTTCCGTCGAAGGCGGCAGCCCGGTTAAATCAAGGCTGACGCGCCGCAGCAGCCGCGCGCGATCCGCTTCGGGCGCGGGTTGCAATCCTTCGCGTTCGAGTCGCGCGAGTACAAAATTATCAATCGCATTCTTCGGCCACGTGGCGTTTTTAACAGGCGGCGTTTCCGGCCTGACCGGAGCGACGAAGGCCCAATGCGCTCGCCATTTCGCGCCCTGCCTGATCCATTCGGTCAGCAGATCGACTTCCCGCTTCGTCAGCGCGCGGCCCGAATCGGCCGGAGGCATACGCATGGCTTCGTCGGGGTGCGTGACGCGTTTGACGAGTTCGCTTTTGTCCGGCTCGCCGGGGACGATCGCGCGACGGCCGCCGCCGAGGGCCGCCGTCGCCGCGGCTTCGGAATCGAGGCGCAGTTTGATCTTCTTGGCGGGCGCGTCGGGGCCGTGACACACAAAACATTTGTCCGACAGGATCGGACGTATGTCGCGGTTGAAGTCAACCGGCTCGGGGCCGGACTGCGTCGCCGCGCCGTCAGCCGAAACCTCCGGCAGCGCGGCAAGGAAGGCCGCAGGCGCCAGCGATATCAACAGGACAGCAAGTCGGATCGAGCGTTTCATCTGCCCCTCCCCTCTCCAAACTGCCTTTCAATTTCGATCAGGCTAGCGCTTTGTCCACAACCACTCCATGGACGTCAGTCAACCGGAAATCGCGCCCCTGAAAACGGTAATTCAGTTTCGTGTGATCGAAGCCCAGGAGATGAAGGATTGTCGCATGTAAGTCGTGAACGTGAACCGGGTCTTGCGCCACATTGAAGCCCAGTTCGTCGGTTTCGCCGATCGTGATACCCGGTTTGAAGCCTCCCCCGGCGAGCCATATTGTGAAGGCTTTATTGTGATGGTCACGTCCCAGCGCATTGCTGCCGTCCGGTTCGCCCTGCACCATCGGCGTACGCCCGAATTCCCCGCCCCAAATGACGATCGTGTCGTCCAGCAAGCCGCGCTGTTTCAAATCCAACAGCAACGCCGTGGTGGCCTGATCGGTCTCTTTGAGCTGCGCCTTGACGCCGTTGTGAACCTGGCCATGATGATCCCAAGCCTCGTGATAAAGCTGAACGAAACGCACGCCGCGTTCGACCAGTCGCCGCGCCAGCAGGCAGTTGTTGGCGTAGGTGTTCTTGCCCGGCTCCGCGCCGTAGAGGTCCAATGTCGCTGTTGTTTCCTTGCTCAAGTCCATCAAATCCGGCGCGCTCTCCTGCATGCGATAGGCCATCTCGAACGAATTGATGCGCGTGGCGATTTCGGCGTCGCCGGCGCGTTCCAACAGGTGTTCGTTCAAATCCTTTAGGGCGTCGAGCGAATCGCGCTGCATTTCGCGAGTGACGCCACGCGGGTTGGCGAGCGACAGGATCGGATCCCCGCTCCGGCGGAACGCCACACCCTGATAGACCGACGGAAGAAAGCCGCTGCCCCACAAACTGGAACCGCCGCTGGTGCCGCCGGCGGAGGACAAGACAACGAACGCAGGTAAATCCCGCGCCTCCGAACCTAGGCCGTATGTCACCCACGAACCGAAGCTCGGTCGCCCGAACTGAATGCTGCCGGTTTGCATGAAAATCTGCGCCGGGGCGTGATTGATGGCGTCGGTCATCATTGATTTGATGATAGTGATCTGGTCGGCGACTTTGGGGAGATGTACCAGGGCCTCGGACATCTCCGCGCCGCACTGCCCGTGTTTGGCGAATTTGAATTCGGTTGCGAACAGCGCCGCGTCCGGCTTGATGAACGCCAGCGTCTGCCCTTTCAGCAACCCAGGCGGGCAGGGTTTGCCGTTGTATTTCGCCAGCCCCGGCTTGTAATCGAACATCTCGAGCTGCGACGGCGCGCCGGCTTGAAACAGGTAAATCACGCGCTTGGCCTTTGGCGCGAAGTGCGGCTTCTTAGGCGCGAGCGGACTAGCCGATTGCGGATTGCGGATTGCGGATTGCGGATTAGCTGCCGCCGCTTCGCTGAGCAGCGAAGCGAGCGCCATCGAGCCGAGTCCGATGCCACAGTCTTTGAAAAAATGACGGCGCGTCACCATCTTCTTCGCTTCAGTTTTGATTTCATTCTCGTGATTCATTGTCAGGTCTCCGTCAATCCGCAATCCGCAATCTCGCTTACTGCCTCGTGATCGTTTCGTCCAGATTCAACAGCACGCGCGCGACTATCGTCCACTGCGCGAGCTTGTGCAGGTCAACACCCGACGGCAGGTTGTTCAAATCAGGCGACGAAACATAAACCGCCGCCGCAGTGTCGCCTGCGAATCTCTCCTGCTGTTTCCGCAACAAGGCCAGCAAACGGTTCAATTCGTATTCGTCAGGCCGCCTTCCCGTGCAAAGGCGGAAGCCATAAATCATCTTCGCGCGCTCGTCAGCCCCGCCTTCCTTCCACACGCGGAGGGCGAGCGATTGCGCAGCCTCCATAAAGGCGGCGTCGTTCATCGTTGTGAGCGCCTGCAGCGGCGAATTGGAGCGCGTGCGCCGCGCGCAGGACATGTCGGCGTTCGGCGCGTCGAAGACGGACATTGACGGGTAAGGCACGCTGCGTTTCCAGAACGTGTACATCCCGCGCCTGTACTTGTCTTCGCCCTTGCTCGTTTCCCAGACGCTGCGGCTGCGGAAGCTGACGGCCATCGCGCCGTCGGGGATCGGGGGATAAACGCTCGGCCCACCGATCTTCAGGCTGAGCAGCCCGCTGGCCCTCAGTGCAATGTCGCGGACGACCTCGGCCTCGACGCGCAGACGCGGCGCGCGCCCCAGCAGCCGGTTGGTCGGATCGGCTCGCAGTGATTCCGGCCCGATGTCCGACGATTGCCGGTAAGTCGCGCTCATCACAATCAGTTTGTGAATGCGCTTCAAACCCCATTGCGAATCTCGGTCTTCCGCCCTGTCGCCCTGTCGCCCTGTCGCCCCGTCTCTGAATTCCACCGCTAGCCAGTCGAGCAGTTCGGGGTGTGACGGAGTTTCGCAACGCATGCCGAAATCTTCCGGCGAGACGACCAGGCCCTGCCCGAAATACTGCTGCCAGACGCGATTGACGATCACGCGCGCGGTCAACGGATTGTTCTTATCCGCTATCCACCGGGCCAATCCTAGCCGATTGCGGGGCGCGTCGGACGGGAAGGGATGGAGAAAGGACGGCGTGCCGGGCGTGACGGCTTCGCCCGGACGCTTCCAATCGCCTCGCTTGAAAACGCGCGTCTCGCGAAGAGCCGGGCGCGGAGTCACCACCAACGTCGTCGCCGCGTAAGGCCATTGCCTCATCAAATAGGTCGCGGACTTGTTCGCCTCGGCGAATTCCGGAACAGTCGTGCGGTAGTAGCGGAAGACCTCACGCCGCTGCTCCGCCGTGCGTTGGCCCGCGGGAATTGAAAGGATGCGCCGCACGTTCGGCGGCAGCGGGTCGGCCTTGGGCTGGGGCGCGGTAGTGAGCGAGATGCGGAACCGCCCGATGTTCGGCGCTTCAAAACGCTCCGCCGCTCCGCCGCCGAACTCTTTTTGCTCAAGCGTAAACTTCAGCAGCGTGCCGCCGTCGTAACTGGCGACTGGCGATTGCGGCGTGAAGACCGCGCGGCGATCCTGATTGCGCAAGCCAGGGCCGGCGTCAATGCTCCATGACGTTTTTGGGTTTCCGTCGATCGCCAGTTTGATCGAATTGTCGGCGGCGTAATCAGCCGTCGCGCCGCTGATGGTGAGCCTCTCCCACTTGTCCGGCTGCGCGGCGGGCGCGGCTTCGGCGGTGAATTCAGACAGCAGCGCCATTCCCAGCGTCGAACGCCCCGGGCCGCCGCGCGGTAGCGTGTGGTCGGTCATCAGTTCCAGCCTGAATCCCGTGATGTTTTTCAAATCCGTTTTGGCTTTGACGTAGTAAACCACCGTCGGCGGGTTATCGCCGCGTGGGATGAACGAACGATCCAACAGTTCCTCGAACTTGACGCCATTGGTCCCGATCACGTCGGCGCTCTCCAGCGCAGTCCAATCAACCTGATCCTCGCGCGCTTTCAGTTCCCATTCGGCCATGCGCTCTGGCAGGCCCGGGTTTTTGGCGAGCAGTTCGTCTTCGATTTTTGCGACGCCGGCCAGAACGCCGGCGCGCTTCTTCTTTTCGGCCTCGGTCGGGACTTCGATTTCAGGTTCTTCGTCCTGATTCAGAAAGGCGTAGAACCTGTAATACTCGTCATGTTTGATCGGGTCGAATTTGTGAGCGTGGCACTGCGCGCAGTTGATGGTCATGCCCAGAAACGCTTTGCCGATGGCGTCCACGCGATCAATCAATCCTTCGACGCGGAACTGTTCGGGGTCAACCGCGCCCTCTTCATTGAGCATCGAATTACGCAAAAAGCCCGTGGCGATGCGCTGATCGAGCGTGGCGTAGGGCAGCAGGTCGCCCGCAATCTGTTCAATGATGAATTGATCGAAACGCTTGTCGGCGTTGAAAGCGTTGATCACCCAGTCGCGGTAAGGCCAGATCGAACGGTCGCGATCTTTCTCAAAACCGTTGGTGTCGGCGTAGCGCGCCGCGTCCAGCCACCAGCGGCCCCAGCGCTCGCCGTAGTGCGTCGCCGCGAGCAACCGCTCGACCAGGTTTTCGTAGGCGCGCGGCGAAGTGTCGGCGAGGTAGTCATCAATCTCCTTGAGCGTCGGCGGCAGGCCGGTCAGGTCCAGACTCAGGCGGCGGATCAACGTGGTTTTGTCGGCTTCGGGCGAAGGCCGCAAGCCTTCTTTCCCCAGCCCGCTGAGGATGAACCTGTCTATCGGATTGCGAACCCAATTTGAATCTTCGACGGACGGAAGCTGAGGGCGAACGGGCTTCACATAGGCCCAATGCTTCGGCAATTCGATCTCTCGCTCTCCTGCTTTCCCGCTCTCCCCTTCCGGCCAGACAGCGCCCTCGTCGATCCAGCGGCGGAGGACCTCGATCTGTTCCGGCTTAAGCGGCTCCTTTCCGAGCGGCATCTGTTGTTCGCCGCCGAGGCCCAGGACGCGACGCATCAGGCGCGAAGCCTTGCTGTCGCCGGGTATGACGACCGCGCCGGACTGTCCGCCCTTCATCGCCGGCCGTTTCACATCCAGCCGCAGTTGCGACATCGCGCGCTCAGCCCCGTGACACCCCGAACAGTTCCGCTCAAAGATCGGTCGCACGTCGCGCGCGAAGTCAACGGTTTGCATCGAGGCGGATTGTTCCGGCGCCGCGCCAGACGTAATGACAAACTGGCTGGCGGCGGCGAAAGAAAGAATAGCGCAAATTGTTTTTAGATTTTTGACCATTGTTGGTTACGACAGTCCGCCGGACTCCGGATCAAATCCCGCAGTGGTTATATTGCTCGATCAGATAATCGCTCGCCCGCATCGCCAGAGCCTGTATCGTCAGCGTCGGATTCACACAGCCGCTCGAAACGAAACATCTCCCACCCACGACGAACAGGTTTTTGACGACGACCGCCTGATTGAATTTATTCCAGGCTCATCGGCGTCTCCTGATGATCGCAAAGTGTGATCTGGTTGATGAAAAGAGGCTCAAAAGCTACATCGCCCCAGCCGCATCGTCAATGCAAAGCCGTGTGCGGGACAATCCGCAGCTGCGGAAATCTTCGCAGCCGCGACGGATTTTTACAGCCTGAACATCCCGGCCTTCATCGCTTCGAGCGCCGGTAGTTACGGCCCTACATCCATTTAAGCCAATGATGATCTTATTTCAATGTGATTTGGGATAAGAACGGCGCAATCTGGCAGGAGAATTGCAACCTGTGAAGGCTAGGAGGTCTGATATGAAAATCCTGTTGGCTACTGATGGTTCAGATTACAGCAAGGCTGCCGTCAATTCGGTCGCGGAACGCCCGTGGCCCGAAGGCAGTCAATTGAAGATCGTCTCCGCGACGGAGATTCCAAATGTGCCCGCGAGTGAAGCCTGGGTGTTGCCCGGCAATTACTACGCGGAATTGGATGCGGCGGCGAAAGCGCGGGCGGAGGCGGCGGTCAAGGAAGCGGCTGAGCGGATCAAGGCTGGAAAAACCCCGGGACTTGAGATCATCACGGAGGTTAAAAACGGCCATGCTAAAGAAGTGATCTTAGACGAAGCCGAACGATGGGGCGCTGATTTGATCGTGCTCGGGTCGCACGGCTACAGCGCATGGCAGCGATTCCTGCTTGGCTCGGTTTCACACGCCGTCGCCACGCATGCTCATTGCTCAGTCGAGATCGTGCGTCAAAAAACACGCGCGGGAAAATAGAAGGAACGGAAGTTGGGCGTGTTGTTACTTCCGCTGGCTCTGACGCCGCTCTGGCCGCAACCGCAGGGTAAAAACAGCTATGATCCGGCTCTATCGAATCGCCTTCTTCCAGGCGGCGATTCGATAGAGCCGGATCATAGCTGTTTTTCATCGCTCAGCATGAGTAGTTTTGCCCTCTTCCGTCCCGAGGTATACTTCATAACTCCCCTAACGGCGATCAATGACCGATTATTTTAGTAGATAGGAATAACTCCATGCAGATCGACATCAAGCCCTCGAAAGCGTTGGCCGTTGGCGGGATCATACTCGCCGGCGCATTCGTCTTAATTGCGATCGTCAGCCCGGGGGCTCTCGACTGGATTTTGCATCCGGGCGAGGAGAGAAGTGACCAAATAAAGAAGGAGATGGAGCGCCAGAAAGGGATCGGTTCCGCTGGTCAGCCCGATGCCAGCCCCGGGCGAGAGAAAGAGGCGAATAGCGGCGCTATGGCTCCAACGCCCTCGCCCGAGAAGACGGTACAGGCGGGGGAAGGAGAGATACAACCGGAATGCATTTCACGAGATCAAGTCGTCAAAGCAATTAACGCGAGTGAAGAGGCGCGGGCAGGTCGAGTGATCTGGGTTAGTGTCACCCCGGATGGTGGTCGGATAATGGTCGCTTACCGGAAGAAGACGTTCTTGGGCATCGGTTCGGGTGAAAATCAGATCGAAGGAATTCTTCGGCGAGGGTTGAGAAACAGTTTTCCCGATCGTCTAATTAAATCAGTGAAAGTCCGGTCGGACGGGAAAAGATCCGTCCAGCAAGGCGAGCGGAATGTCAATGCCGAAGTTCTCGTAATAGAATCCCTTGAGTCCGGGTGTCGATGGCCCTCAGCTTCGGTCGAGTCTCGTTGAGCTTTAAACATTAGTCTTCGGTGAGGCTGTATTTTCATCTGTGGGCGAAACAGTGGACAGATAGAAATTACTGTGGCACTTTA
>Ga0154003_1000145_pt1 | contig 21474 bp, 22 predicted proteins | sample TSFL087MetaG_FD_104679 | JGI IMG/M metagenome (GOLD analysis project Ga0154003, IMG submission 104679) | Attine ant fungus gardens microbial communities from Florida, USA - TSFL087 MetaG | ecosystem: Host-associated > Fungi > Mycelium > Unclassified | place: USA: Florida, Lake Talquin State...
CGGGAACGGGGCAGGGGCAGGGGCAGGGGCAGGGGCAGGGGCAGGGGCAGGGGCAGGGACAATATCTTGTCGAACGTCACCCGACCATCCTGGCGCCGAGCGCGACCGTCTTCATACAGTGCGCAGAAAATGCGGCGCGAAGATCTTCGGCGCAATCGGAACGGTTGCTGGCGATCGGGAATCCGAGCTTCGATACGAACGCTTATCCGGGTTTAGAGAATTTGACAAATGCCGCGCGAGAGGCGAACGAGATTGCCGCCCTCTACCCGAACAGAAACGTCCTGTTGGGCGCGCAGGCGGATGAACAGACTGCTGTCGCAGAAATGAGTAACGCAGATGTCATTCATCTGGCTCTCCACGGCGTCAAAGATCCACTTTCGCCGCTGAATTCTTTCCTGCTGCTCGCCAAGCCAGGGGGGCGAACATCGGAAGATGGCCGCCTTCAATCGCACGAAATTGGCTGGATCAAATCCGCCCGCGCGCGTCTGGCGGTATTGTCCGCCTGTCAATCCGGCGTCGAAACCTATTATCGCGGAGAAGGAATGATCGGCCTAAGCCGTTCCTTTCTCTCAATCGGCGTCCCAACAGTAGTTGCAAGTTTCTGGTCCGTCGATTCCGCCGCAACCGCGGATCTGATGGTTACCTTTCATAGACTCATGAGACTCGACCGTCTCTCTCCGGCAAAAGCATTACAACAAGCGCAAATGACGCTCGCCAAAGGAAGTCAATCGCTTTATCAATCCCCCTACTACTGGGCTGGATTTTGCGCGTTTGGCGGCGAATCAATTCCAGGCATAACACTTCGAGGAGCAAATCATGAAGGCATCGATGATCACCAATACGCCTCCTACACAGGATGAAAAGGATAAAATCGCCCAAGTCGATATCGAAGGATTGTTCGTCCTCTGCATCAATCAAGAGGAACAAATCGCTCAATTCGGGGCTTATGAGCTGGCTAGTAGACATAGCCTGAGCCTTAAGGTGGTTGAAAAACTGGTTGTGCGTAAGGACGACCCCAGGACATATAATATGTACAATCCGAGCATATCTCTCGATAACCTGCCGCCAGGAGATGTCCTTATTAACGCAACAGGCGCCGCCCCGGAATTAAAGCTGCAAGTTTACGAAAGTAGCTCGCTGGCTGAGTCTGAGACTTACTTCCAAACCGGCAAATTTCCCCGCCCGGACGACAACGACGCGCTTGATTACAGATGGATTGCGAATTTAGACCACCCTAAATTTTGTCAGGATTTATTCAAGCTGCCCGAAAACACTTGTGTCAAGATGCGCCCGAGCATAATCTCGCGCAAGGTTCAAGTTAGCCACGGCGTTCTGTACACAGGCGACTACGCGGATCGGTGTGTTAAGTGGGCGTTTGAGTCACTTGCAACACAAAATAACGGGCAAGAAAGGCTGTGGAAGAAGGCGAGGCTGGCGTGCAAAATTTCGATCTCTGTTCCTAGACATCCCAGTATAAAATCGATCGCCTTGTCGATCGGAGATTCCTCAACCGCAAATCAATACGCCCTGTCATTGCCGGTGAATAACAACTCTTATTACCAGGTTAAGGTTACTAATCTGTGTCACGACACAGAAGACCTGGATTTCAGAGCCCAAAGCGATTTTCGTTATTATTATGACTTTATCGAAAATATTCCCATTGCCCAGCGCATAGATTTCTTGCCGTTGCTCGGCGCAGGCACTAATCGCACACCTTGCGATCCAATCCTCCTGGGAGGGACCAAAGTAATGCCGTAATAATATGTACTATGCGCGTTATTGGCGCTCATAGTATGGAACCGAAATGGCTTGCGGAAGGCGGTCAATGTGCGCTGCGATTTTTGCAGCAGGAGGTGAATTATGTCATCAGAGAAAGGAATTCCATCAGACCGGGGATTTCCCTTTCATAGGCAGGACTACAGAGATACCTGCGGCGCGGCATGCGCGCAAATGATATTGGATCACCATGGGATTTATATTCCCCATTCTACTAGCTCCTCCTCAGGTCCTGCAAAGTCCTCAAAGCAGCTAATAGAAGAGCAAAGCGCTTTGGTCAATGCTGGAGAAAGCCTGGATGATCCCATAAAAGATCCGGAATCCGCTCTTTGGGTAGTCTCGCCCAGTAAGTTAGTTGGGATACTCGAAAAGTATGGGGTGGCTGGTTACGAGGCTCTAGGCTGGGGGGCGACGCCCAGAACCGCCCAGATCGACGACATATATGATTTCGCAGAGGCATGCCGGGATGCGTTAGACGGCGCGTCTGGTAACTTATATTGCCCGCCAATGATCGTCGTTGACAGCGTTAAGCACTGGATCATTCTCACCTCTTGCGTCAGCGACGCAACCGGCATTTCGGGGTTTTATTGTCACGACCCTTATAGTCCCGATGCGCCAATTCCTCCCACACATTTCCGAGGCGATTCGTGCTCAGACTACGGTCAAAACGGAAACGCTCATATCACGTTCGAAAAGTTAAGTGAGAGAACCGATAGTCGCAAAATAATTGTTCGCTGGAAGGATGGTACTGGCGGGAATGGCAAGAGAAGGACCATAAGGCGTGGCATCAGGCGAATCAAGTTTCCGGGCGACAAGAAAATGCGTCCACTCCACCCTATTAGTGAGGAGGAGATCGCCGCTAAAGCGAGTTCTGCCATAGAAAAACATGGATTGAAAACTCGAAGGGGCTGGGACCAACTATTAGCCAGGACATCCATTGGCCTCCCTCTCAAGGTGAGACATGGGCATCAGAACTCATTCTCTGACTATTACCTAGTTCCAGTACAAGATCAGATAGGCGAAACAAAGATGTTAGTTCAGATGGACGCTGCTACTGGAAGCTACCAGGGTTCATTAAAAGCCCCCTCAAGGCATTTTCTTTTTCGAGATGACCCGAAAATGAGAGGTTTGGTCGATAAGGTGATAGCGACGTTACGGAGCAAGTTGGAGCAAAAAGGAATCAGGGACACAAGTTCTTGGGAGGCCGAATTTGTAAAACAGGTCAACTCAACCCGAACCAATCTCATGTGGGAGCCTTGCCTAGAATCGGAATCCTTATTCTTCCCTTTCTACGCTATTCAGCCGAGTGCAAACTCGACAGCTGTTTATGTGAGAGTAGATGGCGAAGTTTTTATATCGCTGACGCTTGATAAAAAAATGTGAGGGTCCCGAAAAAATTCAGCATTCTCACGTGATGTTCCGCTCACTCCCGCCAATTAATAATAGACGTCCTCAGCCATTAGCGCTCAGCCAATTTACAGTTTCGGCGCCATTCGCGCCAGTTTCCAACACAGCAATAACTCTTTCGCGGAAATATCTGGAGCGGATTGCAAATCAATGTGCGGCATACTGAGATGACAGTACGAATCAGTACCGCGAGCGGTAGCGAGCGGGCTTCAGGCTCCGGCCGCGCTCGCTACCGCTCGCGGTACTGATCCAGTAAGCCCTCCAGTACATGCAATTGCAATCCGTTCTAGAATATTTGGTCCTTACCAAAGCCCACTTTTTGTTCTCCGTACACTCAATTGTTAATTGCCGTAGTAGATCGGCCCATTTATTTGAAGACTGTGCAAATTAAAACTGAATACAATCAACCACCTACTATGAATCCCGCGCATAAATCAGGAGACGCCTGGGTACGCATCGCTTCCAGCGTGCAGTCTCGGCATGAAGCGCATTGAAAAACAATTGCGCAAGTATCTGAGACTGCACGCTGGAAGCGATGCGTACCCAGGTTTGCGCCAATCAATGTGTTGATTGCAATGGATTTTTATTTGCACACTCTTCATTTATTTACATTCCCGCCGCAGGCATGTATCCAAGCAAAAATAAAATAGCGACTCTCAAAAATATTCCTGATAACACCACGTGATGTTTTTCATAGTACCGGCATTCATAGATGTAGAGATGAAGAACTTCAGCACTCGGCCGCGCCCATTAACGCCGGGACAGCCTGAACCGTTTTTGCACAATCGGCGCCCTTCTCGCTCGACGGGAAGAGGCTGGGGTAATGGATGATCAACTTTTGTCCACGATACGTAGAGCCGCGCATCATCATCCACCGGGTGCCCGAAGGGACGCGCGGGACGCTGGAGACCGCGCGTTTGATCGCGCAGTTGATCCGCGACGGCGCAAAAGATTTTTACGTGCGGCAAAAATCGATTGATATCTTCCGCGCTTACCAAGTGCGCCCCAAAGATCGTTTCGGCGAAATTTGCGCGCTCTTCGATTGGGTGCGGAGGAACATCCGCTACACGCGAGACATTTTTCAGGTCGAGTTGCTACACACTGCCCGACGAATGATAGAGCTGAAGGCTGGCGATTGCGACGACATGACCATTCTGCTTGGGGCCATGCTCAAATCAACCGGGCATCCGGCGCGGCTGGCTCTGGTCGGATTTCAACCGAGCAAGCCGCACGTTTACACGCACATTTACCCTGAAGTGAACGTCGGAGGCAGATGGATCGCTCTCGACGCTACCATGAACAAACCCATCGGCTGGGCGCCGCCAGCCCTGTGGAAACGAATCTGTGAAATCGAAAAGGAAGGAACTCGATGCTCATCCAAGACATGTTGACCGGATACATACACGAAGTCCCGGACTCGTCTTACGGGGCGAATCTTTCCGGGTACGGCTACCCATACAGTGTTCCGCGCCCGCAAGCTCAACAACAGTACGGCCAGGTCGTGTTTGACGGACTTGGCAATCCGGTTGGAGTGCTTCCGTTTATTGCCGCGCTTGCGCCGATGGCAGCCAAAATTTTTCCGTTTATTGCCAAAGCCTTGCCGATGATTTCGCAAGCATTGCCCGGCGTCGCATCCATGTTGCCGGGGATGTCGCCAGGCGGGCCGGACGCGTCTACTTCGCAGCCCCTCGCCCCACCATTGCAGATGCAGCCTCCACCAATGGCCCCAGCGCAGCCTGGGATGCCCCCGCCAACGATGCCCGGCGCGCCGCCAGTCATGCCACCGCCGACGGCTGAGCCGTTTGGACCGGAGATGGCCACTCAGATGTTCGCTCCTCGCCGCAGGCGCAAACGCAGAGGAGGTTACAGGCGTCGTCCGGTCATGCTTGCGCCGCCGCCCGGACCTGAAGCGGGCGGCGCAGTTTCCGGCTACGGATATTATGGAGGTTTTCGCGGCTACGGCTGGCGATGAGTCGTTTCGCCGACTTTCATCTTTGCTTATCAGTCATCAACCGCGACCAGTATCAACTAGAAAAGAGGAGATTTTATGCTCGTTCAGGACCCGTTATCAGGTTACTTACACGAGGTTCCCGATCAGCCTCGCTACGGAGGCTACTACGGAGGTTATGCCGAATATATTGATCCCAGCATGGCTGAATATCCGAGAGAAATGGGACATTTCGGATTTCTTCCTTTTCTGTCTCCGATCGTCGACGCGGTTAAGAGCGTCGTCGGCGGCGGCGCGGCGCCGCCGCCTCCACCGCCCGCGCAAGTTCTACCGCCGGCGCCGGGGGCGGCTCAACCGATGTTGCCGCAGCAAATGATGTTTCCTTCAGCTGGCGGCGTATTTGTTCCCCCTCCGGGTTTGCGGGCATACATTGTTTCCGTTGTGCGGGAAGCGCTTGCGGAGCTTGAGCCTGGAGCCCCGGCTTATGCGCCCGGCGGCGGAGGATTTCGCCGCCGCCGCCGTCGCCGCTGATTGACATCAATCCTGGTCTTTGACCGCCGATAAATTGTCGGCTCGGTTTTTAACATCTTCTTCTGAAACCACAGAAAAGGAGAAAGTTTTATGCTTGCTCAAATCCCTTCGGGCTATCTGCAGGAAGTCTCTGATTTCGCTGAAGGCCCAGAACAATATGTTGGCGAATACCCGTATCCCGGAACGCCGTATGCGCCTCCCGCGCCTTATTACCCGCAGCAGCCTTATGGGCCTCCCGGATTCAACCCACCCGGCTCAACGCAACCTTCGTGGTGGCGATGGCCGTTCATTCACTGGTCCTGGGTCAATGAATTTCGTCCCTGGCGTCAGCCGCAATTTCTGAGTATGCAGACATTGCAACAACCATTTGAACAATCGCTGTGGGCTAGACAAATCGCCCTGTCACGCTGGCAGCAGCAGCAAAGCATGGCTCCGGCAATGACGTCCAGCATGATCCAGCCGGGAATGCCATACCCTGGTGTTACTTCCGGAATGCCCTTAGTTCCCGGAATGCCGGGGGCGCCAAGCCAGGTATATCCGGGCCTGCCAGGGGCGCCAGGCCAGATATATCCGGGCCTGCCAGGGGCGCCAGGCCAGATGTATCCGGGCTTGCCGGGGGCCCCAGGCCAGATGTATCCGGGCTTGCCATCCGCTACTGGCGGAAGTCGAGGCAGAAGGCGCGGACGCCGTCGTCGCTGAACTACTAACCCGGTGAGAAAAGCGACGGCGCAGAGGTTTCGATGAGTTACTTATTGATGAGCCGCTCAGTTACCCAAAATTGCCAGTGCGGACAATGTCATAGTTGTTTGCAGCAAGGGCGAGCGCTGTTTCGTCGCTTTCATTGCTTTCCCGATTCAGAGATTGTCCGCCGCCGCTGCCAGCGGCTGATTCCAAAAGTGCTGGTCAAGGTGGGGCGCTTGCGGGGACTGATTTACAGCTCCGACAGAGGCCGTCCGCAATGTGACAGAAGTTACATTCACTTTATGGATGATCCTCCGCTGCTAGTTTGCGACCCGCAAGGAAAGCAGCTTTACATTGTCGGGGGAAACTACCGGGTGACACACCGCGGGATTGAAGGATAACAACCACTGTCCTGTTGTCGCCAGTTTCAGGCTGGTCGAAAAGGAAATGGCTATGAACAGCAAACGTGGGTTCAACGAAGTAATGATCGTCAACCCATACGAACCAGGGTCGGAACCAAACCAAGGAGTCAAACTTATGCGATTCTACAATGCGCCCCAACCAGTTGGTCACTACGGGGGCTATTACGGCGAGCCTGCGGAAATGTATAGCTATTACGCGGCGGCCCCCACCGGTTACGGATACTACTCAAACCTTTCGGGTTATTACGGTGAAATTGATCCTAATTACGCCGAATATGAGCCGGCGGGCTACTACGGCGCATACGAGCCGGTAGGCTACTACTCCGAGTATGAGCCGGTGAGCTACTACGGCGCATACGAGCCGATGGCATATTACTCCGAATATGAGCCAGCGGGCCACTACGGGGAGTATGGGCCGATGGCTTATTACTCTGAATACGAGCCAACGGGCTATTACGGCGAGCACGAGCCGGTGGCTTATTACGGCGAGTCGCCGGAAATGCCGGGTTACGCGGAATACGATCCAGGCATGCAACCCGGTATCGCGGATTACGGCGGAGGGTACGCCGGTTACGTGCGCGAGGCCCGGCCCAGATACAACGCCGGTTGCCCAATGCCGACCAATGTTCATGGCATGGGCGAAGCCGAGACTATCCAGGGTTACGTCAGGCCGTCAACCGTAAATCCGAGCTGCGGTCAGTTCACGCCTCAGCCGGGGCAGGAGCCGCAGCCGCCGGACAATTTCAAACCGTTGTGGTGAGCCTTCAGGCGCTCTCCGAAGCAAAGCAATCCGTAATCATTTATCAAACAAGGAGGTTTGATCATGGCTGTCGTAAGAGGCATTAGAGAGAAAGTACACCTTCCACTCTACGACTCGATCTCGGTAAAGAAAGAGGAGCAGTGGAGAAAAGATCAGGGGTCCAGCACGCTGAAATTTTTCATTGACGTGCAAGGCAAAACCAAGCTGGAAACCAATATGCAGAGCGCTTCGCAGCTTTCGCATTACAACACGTTCGAGGCGCGCGCGATGCGGGTGGTCTTGAGCGATCTCCCGCCGGAATTTCCGGAAGACGTAACCGTAGAGGATGCGGGTTTCGATGTCGTTGATGATTCCGAAGACGAGAACCAGTTTCTTTTGGACGGGGATGGCTTCATCGGCGCGATTGACGATGGCAACATTCTCACAGACATATCAGAAACGGACTTCTCCGATAACAACACCAGGCCGATTTTGGCGGACGTTGAAATCGGTCTCGACCGAATCGTGGAGTTGCTTCAGAAGGCCAAAGCCAGCGAGGACGGCTTTGCGGCTCTCTTTCCGAATGATGATGAAGTTACGCTCCGGGTGGAAGCCGTTCCGGGGACTCAGGGGACTCCGGGGACTCCGGCGCTGCCGGAAACTGAGCTCGACGATACTCAGGCTGAGACGCTTGCAGATTTCGGAGGCACAATCTGGCTCTCGATCGACGACCTGGAGTTTTTGCTCGACGAGGTGCCGGAAAGAGAAAGGCCGCTTCAGTTTCAAGTCGAGAAAGACACCGGCGTCGCCAAATTCATCAACAAATTCATTTACAACACGGTCACCACATTTTACGTCGGCGAAAAAATCATGATTCAAATGCCGACCTACTTCTTCCCGTCCGGCGCCGGCGCGCTCAACGGTCACGCCGCCAGCCACGGGGAGCCTGACCCGATGGCCACTTTCCGATTCGCCGAGCCGATCAACATAGACAAGCAGCAAAACTTCCGGGTCGAAATCGAAGTCCCGGATTCCGACGTGCTCAAAGAGCTGCAGCGCATTTACGGCCCTTTGTTCATTTGGGTGGTTCTCGACGGATACATGACACGCGACGTCCAGTAACGGAATCGCCAAAGCGCGACAGCCTGTCGGCGGTCAACGGGCGGATTCGGTGTCCGCTCGTCGACCGCTAATCACCACCAATTACATCGTCAATGAACATGATTCCCAATCAATCACAAGTTCGCGGAAGAGTCGCGCGCCGGATGTCCAGGCAGCCCGTCACGGGCGCGCCAGCGCCGAGCGCCTCCGAAGGCGTGATCATTCCCTATGATCATGCCGCGACGTTCGAGTTGACGGGGCGTCCGGGCAACATCGCCCAGAGTGTCATCAACGTCGGCAATGACGGCGTTTTCGTCGCCGTCGCCATCGGCTACGGATTCGAGGAAAAACGCGCCGAGCCAGTCGGCGGCGGCGCGCTGATCGGGTTGAACCCGACAGACCTGTTTGCGCCGGGTGAAGTGACGCTGGGTCAGTTGCCGCTGGCGGCGTTGATCGAAGGCTTTCGCATCAGCTCGCAAAACGAGCAATTTGTTTTCTCCGCTACTGCGGGTTCATCCGGCAATCGGAATTTTTCCGGCGAATTACTGGCGGTTTCCTTCCTCCGCGAGAAAATTTTCGAACGCGTCAAACCGCCGGAAGATCTCTCGTTTTTCTTCAGCATCGTGGACAGCGGAACAGGCCGCGAGTTTCAGGATCAACCGGCGCACAACCTGGCGTCGCTGGGCAAAAGCAACGGCGAGCGTCCGTTTCGTCTGTTTGCGCGACCGCTCTCGTTTCTGCCGCGTTCGACACTGAGGCTGCAAGTCGCCGAGCGAACAGAAGGCGCGAGGGGCACGCTGTTCATCGTGCTGTACGGCTACAAAATTCTGAAGGCGGCTTGCGGCGAAACTCAGGCGAGAAACTGGAGCGTCACTCCGCAAGGCTGCGCGGTCGAAAGTTTCGGCAGTCCCGGCGCTCGCGCCATTCCCTTCGATTACGTCGCCACATTCGATCTGACAGGACGCTCAGGCGCCATCATCGAAGACGAAATCAGCGTCAATGTGGAAGACGGTTTCATCGCCACCAGCATCGGCTACGGCATGGCGGTCGAGGAGCGCGGCGTCAAAGTCAGCGTTCCCGCCGGAGCGGCGACGGTTGATCTGGCGTCGATGAAGCTCAACGAGTTTCCGTCCAGCGCGTTGCTCGACGGCATTCGCATTCGCCCGAACTTTTTGCGCGCGGCGCTGGCCGCCAACGGAGGGCTGGCAAACCGGTTGCCGGTTGATCTGGCGAGCAAAGTTTTTGAGCGGCTCAACACTCCCGAAGCCGTATCGTTCCGCTATGCGATTTTCGACAGCGGAACCGGGCGCGAATTGCAAAATCGCCCGATTAACAACGTCGCCGGATTGGGAATTGCGAACGGCGACCGCCCGTTCAAGAAACTGGCGCGCCCGATGTCGTTTTTGCCGCGCTCGACCATTCGCGTCCAGGTCGAAGAGCGATTCGGTCGCGGCAGACTTTTCATCGCTTTTCAAGGCTACAAATTGATCGGCGCCGCGCCACAAGGAGGAAGACGATGACGCCAACCCCTCAGGCAACAAGAATGCAACCCGTAGCGCGCACGACGCCGACGCCGGAAACGCAGCGCTCTATTCCGTTCGATTATTCGTTTCGCTTCAATCTGGGTGGCGTCCCGGACCGGATTCATCGCGACACGATCACCATCAGCGTCGAAGCCAGCTTCACGGCCGTTTCGATCGGTTATGGCGTAGTGCCCAGAGTGACGCCCATCTTCTTCGGGCCTGTGACGATCACCGTCAATCCGCCCACGCTGCCGCCCGTGGAAGAGGGCGAGCTTTACAACCAAACGATCACGCAAACGGGCGGCGTCGCCCCGGCCACTTTCAGCCTGAGCGACGGCGAGTTGCCTGGCGGGCTGGACTTGTCGCCTCAGGGCGTGTTGTCGGGAAGGCCAGATGAAGGCATCGGTGGCGTTTTCTTGTTCACCGTCAGAGCGACGGACGCCGAGGGGTCAGTCGCCGAACGCGCCTACGCGCTGGAAATCACACGCCAGGCCTCGACGTCGATCCTAGTACCCAGGATTGCGAGCGGCGGAGTTTCTCCGCCGAGCCCGCCGAGCTTGCGCGACATCAGCGTCGGCAACTTGCTCAACGGGCTTCAAAGGGCTTTGGCGCAAACGCCGGACCCAATCAGGGGCGAAACCGGTCCCGAGGCGGCTTTCAAAGGTGGCATCAAGCTCAACCCGCAATTCGCCGAGCTGGCGCTGCTCGACGGCGGGCTAAACCTGGTGAATGACAGGGAGACTTTGCAGAGACTGTTTCAGGTGGTCAGCGCGCCCTCGGACGAAATTCAATTCCTTTACGCGCTGTTTGACGAAGGAACCGGGCGGGAGTTTCAAAGCGAGCCTTTGTTGAACACGGCGGGCTTGGGTGTCTCGGACGGCGGCCGGCCATTCCGTCATTTCGCCCGGCCCATCACCTTCGCCCCGCGCTCGACCCTTCGGATGGAGGTCATCGAAAAATCGGATTTTCGCGGGGAGTTGCACGTTTCTCTTCACGGTTACAAAGTGCTGGGCAGTCCAGGCACTCCTACTCACCGCGTCCGGCGGCAAACGCGAGGCAATGCCGGAGGTGGAAGATGATCCACAGGATGCGAAAAGGGGCGGTTGATTTCAACGCGCGAAACCTGCGTCAGGCTGAAAGCCGAGTCATCGAATCCGCGTCGCTACTCTGTTCTTCGTGCGGAGTGCCTTTCGACTCTCAGTACTTTGACGAATCGCGCATCGTTGACGCGCCGCTGCCGGGACAAGAAGTGCCTCTGGCGGAATTCGATCTGCCCCCGCAATACTGCGGCGTCCTCGAATACTTCGCGCAGTTCACTGACCAATACGCCAAGGATAATTCGCAGATCGTAACCGACGGCATCGAATGGCGAATCGAAGCCGACGGCAGCCCACTCTTTCCGTACTTGAGCCTAGATCGAATCATCAACCCTTGGGGAAATGGAGCTTTTTCCCTCGCGCTACGGTTGCCGGAAAACGTCAACGTCAAGATGCTGGCTCGCGGAGTGGACAAAACCGGGCCGGGCAGCGCGATCCCGCTGACGAAAGTGGGCGGCAGATTGCTGGGGCGATTTTGGTACAACACCGCTTACGACAATCGGGGAGACGATGCGGCGCGACTGCGTTATTGAACAACGACCTTCACTGGTTCCAGTGCCTTCGGGGCGCGCCTACCGTGTCGCTTCGCCAGCTTCGAGCGCGATGGTGACGCCCAGGCTGGCCGACGAATTGAGCCGCGCGCTGGAACGATTCGCCGTCGAAGCCGGATTCGAACCGGAGCATCCGGTGAGCGTTTTTTTCAAGCCGGGAATTTTCGGGCATCACCAACTTGGTCGGGCTGCGGACATTTACGCCGTCGGCGGAATCGGCATCGAGCAATGGAAACTGCAGTGGGATGAAGCCGTGAGTAGAGCGGCGGAAACCGCCGCCGCCGCGCGCCAGATCATCACCAGGCGCGAGCCGGTCATCAATCTGGGCTGGCGACTTTACAAAGCGCTGCAGCTTTACGGGCGATGGGCGCAACCTTACGGCTATCCCATTCAGCTTTTCGGGCCGTGGACGCGAGCCGAAGGCCCCTGGCGCGGAATCAGCGACCGGTTGCTGCGAGCGCATCGTGATCATATTCACGTGGCGAAGTAATCAAACACAAAAGCACAATCAAAGAGAGGTCAGCTTATGGCGCGTTTTTCTTCCAATCGCAACAATTTCATTGAGTCGCAGCGCAGGGCGCCGGGCGCGCAATCGGCGGCGCCTTTCGATGAGTCGGCGCTCGACCAGCCGGTTCGGGTGACACTGATTGCGATTCGTCACGACTCGCGGCCCCCAGTCTTTCTGGGGCCACATCTGTTGCAACGCTTGCGTGCGCTGCTCACTGCCGCGGGCGAACAGATGGAAAACGGTCCGGCGCCGCTGTCCGAAGGGATGGCTTCGGCTGGCGCGATGGGCGGGGCGCCGCCGATTGCGCCGCGGCGACTTTTGCCTGCCATGCCTCCGCCGCCGCTCTGGCAAATGGAGGATGGGACGCCGCTTCAACCCAGGCTGGTGCGCGGCGAAATTTTGAGCGACAGCGCCGGGCAGCTTTACGAAAAGATCGGCCGGCAGGTGCGATCGCTTAAGCGTGTGGTTTCGGGACCGCGCGGCGAAATCTTGGAACTGGTTTGCGATCCGCGCAGACATCCGTCGCCCAATCGCCGCGCCGCAACTGAAAACGACGCGCCGCCCGATGCGCGGACAAATCCGCCGAGCAACGCGCAGCCACCGACTGAGCCGACTTCAAACGGATTTGCCAACGGCGAAGACCGCAAGATGGCTGCCAACCATCGTCGGCCGCCTTACGCGAAGTCGCGCCCCAACGATCCGATGCGCAGACCGGCAGCTTACAACGCGCCGATCCCCCCCCGGCAACCTGTTCGAGAGGAAGTTCAGGTCGAACAACCCTTGCCGCAGCCCGTCACTCAACAACCGCCGCCGGTCGCCAAGCAGCCGGAGGCCAAGCCAATTGCCGGCACGCAAGCCGCTCGACCCGTCAATTTGCCCGTCGAATTGAAAACAGCCATCCCGGAACAGTGGGTGAAGCCGTGGGAGTTCAGGCTGAGCCGCGAAGAGGCGCTTTACGACATGCAGTTTGAATCGGCGTCGGGCAATTCGATCTTCGGCCCGGTTCGCAACCTGGGGCGACGGTTGGGAAGCCGCCAGTCCTTTCGCAAATGGCAATCGCTGCTTTTCGGCAGAAGTTTGGATGAGCAGCTTTGGGACGTGCGCCCGCCCTCGACTCAGCTCGCACAGCCAGAAGTGCGTGAATGGGCGCGCCGAACGCTGGATCAGGCCGGATACGATGCGCGCGCGATGCTGACCGAATGGGAAATTTTCTGGCGCCGCAAAGGTCTGTGACGCCGACGTAATATGCGCGATTTCGCGATAAAGGGGACGGTAGCGACCTGGGCGCCTCAAGAGGTTACCAGGTCGCTACCGCTCTCTGTACCGCATCGAACTGGAGGAATATGACGTCTCGGAAAAGAAACATAAGAAAGCGCAGCAATCAGTCGTCCACGGTTCCGCCAACTCCGCCGCAGCTCGACAAGACTACGGAAATCGAGCAATCGGTTGAAGCGAGGGACAAGCTGGAATCCGCCATCGCGTGTCTCTTCAAACAGCGCGAAGAATCCAAGCCTGCGTTTTTGCGTTCGCTGGCTGCCGGCTTGCAAACCTCCGAAGTTCAGCCGGAATCGCTCAGAGAAAGATTGGTGGCCTGGAAAGCGGAAGAGGCGCAAGCCGCTGAACAGGGCGAGATTTTGCAGGAGCTTCTTGGGCTTTTCATTGTCCGCTTCAACGAACTCAAAACGGCTTGGCGCGCGGAATCTGTTACGGCTTTGCAACGCATCATCGCACGACTGACGACTGAACGCGGCAAGGCGGGCGCTGACCTTGAAGCAATTAATCGCCGAATCGAAAGACTGAATGCCGATTTGGACGAGCCGCAAAACAAATTGCCGCCGGCTCCGCCGGGCGACCCGAAAGAGAACGCTCATCCTCCCGAAGGAACGACGGCCAGGACCAAGAAGCGCTCAAGCGGCAAAAAGTGAAGGAAAAGGCATGGCTTACATATCTTCAAACTCCAGATTTGGCGGCTTCGGATCAGGCAATCGAGGCTTTCACGGTTTGGGAGCCTTTGGTTGCGGCTCGAATCGTGGTTGCCGGCCTTGCGCCGCGCGCTTTGGCAGAGCCCTCGGACTTGGCGAATGGTACGAACGCGATGACGAGCCTGAGCCGCAGGGGAATTCGCCGCTTCCGATGGATCGCGGCGGCGCGGAAATGGGAGAGGTTCCTTTTGCGCCGCCCCCGGGCCGCTTGAGACCTGCGTCGATTCCGCCGGCGTTGAGAATGGCTATCGCCGCCGGTAACCGTGACGAAGTTCGATTGACCAATCTGCTGTTCAACGCGCGACATCCCGAACGATTCGGGCGAGCGATCAGCTCAAGAGACCCTGGGTATCAGAGCCTGACAACTGAATGGCAGAACATACGCCATTCGATCGTTCGCCCGGCGCTGCGTTCAGTCGCGCTGGCGCCAGTTGCGCCATCCGGAACGATGCCAACAACCGGTATCCCGGACATCGTGGATGTGCGCGGAATCAAAGTTGCCAGGGAGATTGCGCCAAAGATCAAAGATCTGTTGGCGGCGGCCGAAGCCGCAGGCGTCAGGCTTTCGGGAGGAGGTTACCGTTCGCGCGAAGAACAAATCAGGCTGCGCATATTGCACTGCGGCAACAGCCAATATGACATTTACGAAAGACCTGCCAACCAATGCAAACCGCCGACAGCGCCGCCCGGAAGATCGAATCACGAACGCGGCTTGGCCATAGATTTCAGGTACAACGGACAGCCCATCAAAAGCCGCGATAATCCGGGCTTCCAATGGCTGGCCGCGAACGCCGCCAGGTTCGGCTTGCATAACTTGCCCAGTGAGCCGTGGCATTGGTCGGTGGACGGCAGGTAGGCAGTTCGAACCGGACGACAAACGGAGGAAGGTGAAGACAGCGTATTTCACAAAGCGGCCTTACAGCGAATTCGCCGCCGCATACGATCAGACCATAGGCTGGCCGGCGTTTCACCGCACGCGGCGCAATTTTGAAATTCTGGCTGACAGATATGACCTGCGCTTTTGCAACGCCGCCGACATCGGCTGCGGAACCGGACTGTTTGCGAAGCACCTGAACCAATGCTGGAACGCGCCGGTTTACGCCGTGGACATTTCGCCGGAGATGTTGCGTGTCGCCGCCCGAAACTGTTCCGGCTCCGGCGTGCGACTGTTACGGCAGGACATACGCCATTTGTGTTTGCCCGAACCGGTTGACCTTGTGACCTCGAATTTCGATGCGCTGAACCACCTGACCGGCAAGGACGATTTGCGGGTGGCGTTCCGGCGCGTGGCCGAAAACCTGAGTCCGGGCGGCCATTTCTTTTTCGACCTGATCACGCCCTGTTTTCCGCTGAGCGGAGGATCGGTTTGGGCGCGGCGGATGAGAACTCGAAGCCGCCAGGTGACACAACTGATCCGCTGGAACCCGACGCGCCGATTGATTTTAACAACCCTGGTGGCGCATTCGACCGATTCGCCCTGCCCGAAGCTGGAGTTTCACAACGAGCGCGTTTATCCGTTCGAGGAGGTTGGCCGCTGGCTGATGGATGCGGGCTTCATCATTCGCGGCGTCCACGACGAACAGACGCTGCGGTCGGCGAGTGGATGTCCGGCCAGGATCATCATCGTCGCCCAACTAGCAGGAGCGCCTGTGACTTGAGATGAGCCGACAGGGCGCGCATATCTTTGCAACAGAACCGGAAGACGCGCTTCAGGCGCAATCTGTTCGCTGACATCCAATAAAAACTTCACTCCCTCTGCGTGATGATTCACGCATTTCTGACATACAACAATAGAAAGCTGAACGGGCCTCTGGGCCGTTCAGCGATTTGATAATGAAAGAGGCAAATATGCGTCCTGGAGCGTGTTCTATGAAAGGAAGTTTCAAGAGAAAAGTTTTCCCCACTATACACATTCTGTCTAATTTGCAGTTACGACCAGCAGCATGCTGGTAACAACAATCATCGGTGTCTATATGGATCCATACCTCAACCCAGGCCAAGCGCTCAAGATCTCGGGAGTCCTTCTGATTGTTTTCGGCGCTGTTATATATGGCGCAGTGGGCGGCGCCGAAGGGAGTCCATTGGCGTTAGTCGGGGGGCTGGTGATGATTGCCGGCCTCCTTCTACATTTTCGTGGAAGGCAACAGTCTGCGAAGGATGTCTCCGCTGGGCCGGACAGTCCCCTTTTCGATGACAAGCCGGATGTCTTCTACTTGCGATCGTTCCTCACCGACCCTTCGTCGACAACAAAGCAACTCATGAGTGGTCTCACCACCGATGAAGAGCAACTCGCAGTGGTTTTGAGGCCATTTGGCGATTTGATCGCAATGGGCCAGCCCGGAGAGTCATTACCACTACCAGGCGCTACACGAGCCTACGCGTCAAACGCTGAGTGGCAGAGCGTTGTGCTCGATCGAATGCGATCCTCGGCCCTGGTCATCATCCGTGCAGGAGCGGGTCCGAGCTTGCTCTGGGAATTTGGCCAGGCCTTCCGCCATGTGAGCCCAGAGAGGCTGCTGATCCTGGTTCTTCACATTCCTGCTGCGGACTACGCGCCTATAGTCAGCATGGCAAAGACCGATTTCGGCATAACACTTCCTTATATCAACAGGGCTAGCTTCCTGAGTGCGACAATTGACTATCGCCATGGCCTATCTCAGCTACAGCCTGGATTCATCCGCTTTTCTTCGGGGTGGGTTGCCGAGTTTCTGCCGCTTCGGCAAACAATTGTTCGATTGGGATACAACGATTTCTTGGAATCGTTCAACCTCGCACTGCGGCCGGTTTTCGAGGCTCATGGGATAAGCTGGCGTCGATTGACGCGCTTTGCAGCGAGCGGAGGTGAGGCCGAAGCTGACGGGAGTAGAGAACTTCCCTATTGAATATAGAGAAAGGCGACAGTGTAAAGACCTGCCTCAAAGAGGCAGATATCAATCTCAAGCCGGATTGCGCTGACGCATATATTAACGGTGGGAACGCCTGTCCATCGTCAGCGCAATTCGTGAGGTTTCTATATGAAAAAGGCGCTTGTAGTCGGCATTGACTACTACATAAATATCTCAGGCCTATATGGGTGCGTCAACGACGCGCACTCGGTTAAGAATGTTCTCGAAAGGAACAGTGACGGTACTGTGAACTTCGCGGTCAAGTTGCTCACTAGCACAGGGCCGACGGACGTCGTCTCAAGATCGGTGTTGAAGGAGCACATTCGGGACTTGTTAGCCGATGACATTGATACTGCGCTCTTCTATTTCGCCGGGCATGGTCACATTGAAACTACTGGAGGATACCTTCTCGCTAGCGATTGTGAGACCGGTGATGACGGCGTTCCACTGGCTGAAGTGATGACTCTGGCTAACAACTCTAGGGCGCGCAACAAGATTATTGTGCTCGATAGCTGTCATTCAGGGGTAACAGGAGCACGGCCATCCGCCCCGCAGAATTCCGAACTCTCAGAGGGAGTCACGATCCTAACCGCGTCTACTGCGGAGCAGTATGCGACGGAGGAAAACGGCGCTGGTGTCTTTACGACGCTTTTGGTTGATGCTCTAAATGGGGCGGCGGGTAATCTGGTCGGAGACGTTACTCCAGGCAGCATTTATGCGCATATAGACCAGTCCCTTGGCCCTTGGGAGCAGCGCCCAGTGTTCAAAACCAATGTGAAGAGCTTCGTTTCTTTGCGGAAAGTCCAGCCGCCAATCAATTTGTCAGACCTCCAGCGCATCATTGAGTTCTTTCCAACTTTAGGGTTCGAGTTCAAGCTTGACCCATCCTTTGAGCCGGAGAGCGAAAGCCCGATCTCTGAAAACACCTACAAATTCGCAATCCTTCAGAAGTACAATCGGGTGAATCTTGTCGTTCCGGTAGATGCGCCGCATATGTATCATGCTGCGATGGGAAGCAAGTCATGCAAGCTTACAGTGCTTGGTGAGCACTACAGAAGACTTGTTGAACGAGAGCGAATATAGAAATGGAAATAGCAGCCACTATTCGAGGTTCTATGGAGGTAGTAAAGGCGCACGGCAATTATTGTATGCTGGCGTTGGTAAGTCATATCAACGGATGCTTCATTGGACATGGGACAATCTTAAAAAGCTCATTGGCGGCGGACGTTAAAGTAGGTCGAGCATGAAAATAGGCATTACTGGTCATCAAAAGCTAGATAATCCAGATTGGGTAAAGCAAGAAACCCTTCGCGTCATCTGTATAGAAAGCCCTCCTATAATAGGCGTCACTTGCCTTGCGGTAGGCGCAGATCAGCTCTTCGCGCAGGCGGTGCTTGAATGCGCCGGGAGCTTGCGCGTTATTGTGCCGTGTAAGGATTACATAAAAGTTTTCAATCCTGCCGGGCGGGCCGAGTACGAGCGATTACTGTCTAAAGCCGCCGCTATCGAATCGCCACTGGTAACAGATTGTAATGAGGAAGCATATTTTTCAGCGGGTAAAAAAGTAGTTGATATTTCCGACTTGGTTATTGCCGTCTGGAACGGTAAGCCGGCTGCCGGTCTAGGTGGAACCGCAGACGTTGTTAATTATGCAAGACAAGCAAGTAAGAAGATCATTTATATAAATCCCGTTTTGAAAACGGTTGAAATGATGTAGCTCGACTTTATTCGTCCAGAGGCTGTTATTAACTTTTCCGCCGTATTTTCAGCGGGTTACGCTGTCAGCCGCGCCATTCACCCAAACACATGGGACGCCCACGATGCCTAAAGTGTTTATCAGCTATTCCAGAGCCGATATGAATCGCGCTCTTGAGTTGGAGCAAGCGTTGATCGCGCACAAGGTGGACGTCTGGCGCGATCAACACAGCGTCTACGGCGGCCAGCAGTGGCCCAAAGTCACCGGCGAAGCCGTCGCCGATTGTGACGCCGTGTTGTTGCTCTGGTCGGCCAATTCCGCCGCGTCTCACTTCTTCGAGTTCGAGTGGACGACGGCGCTGGCCTTGAAGAAGACCATCATTCTCTGTCTACTCGACGAGACGAATCTCGCGCCCTCGCTCGCGGCCATCAACGGCATCGATTACCGCAATGCGGACGAAGCGACGCCGAAGATTCTGGCGGCCTTGCGGCGTAAGCCGCGCCCGCGCGACGATGAGCGGCGCAATCAGGTCATCGCTCTACTTCAACGAGTCACGGCTACCGAACCATCGGCGGCGCTGGCGCAAGCCCGGGCTCTCTTCACGCAAAGCAACCTCAACGTCGGCGGCCATCTTATTCAAGGCGGCGGTGACGTGCAGGTGACGATCAACGAAAGTCGTCGCCACGTCGCTACGACGCTGGTGGCGCTGGCTGTCGTCGCCATGATCACGTTGGCTGCGTTCTACTTCGTCTCTCGCGCCATTTCGACTTCGCCACAACCGTCGCCTTCGCCGACCATACAAGAGACGACCAAACTCACCGGTCAGGTAGACGACACTGAGGGTAACCCGATTGCCGACGCGACGGTGAAGGTCGATGAGATCACCGACCACCCATCAATGCAGACCACGACCACCGGCAGCGGCGGCTTCATCATTGATAAGATTCCCGCCCGGATCGGCGACCGCATCCGCGTCTATGTCAGCAAGGAAGGCTACGTCACTATGCAAGGCGAGGGGAAACACGACCAATACGTCACGATTCCCGGCCCGTTGCCGACCGTCAAACTCAGGAGGAAGAAATGAAAACGATCTCAGCCCTACTGTTCGCCTGTTGCCTCGCGCTAACCGCCTTCGGCCAGCAACTCACCTTAAACGGCTCGCTTATGACCGACGAAAAAAGCCCTGTGCCGGCAACCCGCGTCGGCGTGCATGGAATTGATAACACGACCGATTCGAAGGGCCAATTCAAGATCGTCCTGCCGGGCGATTTTAGCGAAGGCGAGCGCGTCATCATTAAAGTCGTCAAGCCGGGTTGGGTGATTAACCATCCTCTCGACGGCGAATGGAACCTGCCGAACGTCAAGCTGCAAAACATCCAGACGATGGACGTAATCATTGTGCCTAAGGGCTCCAAAGCTCTCTGGACGCACGCGCGTATCGAAAATCAGGTCGCCAAGCTGTCGGATGAAATCGCCAGGCTGAGGAAAGAAGGCGACACGCCGCGCCCGATTGATTTCAGCTTCTACCTGCGCGAATGGGCCGAGCAGTACGGCTTCACGACAGAGCAGGTCAAGGCCGCGTTTGACGATTGGGCGAAGGCGGTCGAAAAATCAGACGATTACCGAACGCTCGGCTTGCGCGCCTTCTATCAAAATAACTTCCTGCTTGCGGCGGAGAACTTCGTGAAGGCCGCGCAGAAGGATGAAGGACAGATCAGTTCCATTCAGGAACAGCTTGATCGTAAAGTCCTCAGCGCTTATCAGAATCGCAAGGACGCCGGCAACTCGTTCACAAACTCTTATCAGTTCAGAGAGGCGCTGGAGCAATATAACTTTGCAAGTCTCCGCCTCGCGGAACTCTTATCAAAGGACAAGCATCAGTATGAACAGGCCGAGATAGAGAGACTTACTGGCAATGCGAAGCAAAAATTAGGAACCAGAGTGGAAGGCGCAGAAGGAAATCGACTGCTTTCTGAAGCTGTAGATTCGTATAAGCGAGCTTTCGCAGTGTTCACCCGCGAGCAGTTACCGCAAGACTGGGCGATTACGCAGAACGATCTGGGCAATGCGCTGAGTTCACAAGGCGAGCGAATGGCGGGTGAAGAAGGCGTGAGGTTGTTGGCCGAATCCGTCTCGGCCTTCCGCGGCGGCTTGCTAGTCTATACCAGGGAGCAATTTCCGCAACAATGGGCGGCGATGCAGAACAACTTGGGCAATGCGCTGAGTTCACAAGGCGAACGAATGGCGGGCGAAGAGGGCGTGAGGCTGCTGGCCGAATCCGTCTCAGCCTTCCGCGCCGCGTTGCGAGTCAGAACGCAGGAGCGCTTGCCGCAAGACTGGGCGGCGACGCAGAACAACCTGGGCAATGCGCTGAAATCACAAAGCGAGCGAATGGCGGGCGAAGAGGGCGTGAGACTGCTGGCCGAAGCCGCCTCGGCCTACCGCGGCGCCTTGCTAGTCTATACTAGCGAGCAATTTCCGCAACAATGGGCGGTGGCGCAGAACGTGTGCTTGCGGAAACGGAGCGTGAAAAAGGCAAAAAAGCTCTGCTCACTCTCGCCTCCGAGCGACGCGACGCGTAGAATCGGCGCCGTCGCCAATGAAGAAAGATCCAGACCACAATTCGA
>Ga0154003_1000147_pt1 | contig 21332 bp, 20 predicted proteins | sample TSFL087MetaG_FD_104679 | JGI IMG/M metagenome (GOLD analysis project Ga0154003, IMG submission 104679) | Attine ant fungus gardens microbial communities from Florida, USA - TSFL087 MetaG | ecosystem: Host-associated > Fungi > Mycelium > Unclassified | place: USA: Florida, Lake Talquin State...
TATAGCCAAGTTTCCCTTTTTGGTAATCTTTCACTACTCTCATCTTAAACGTTTCATTGTATTTAGTCATAAATAAACACCCCAAAAGTTAGAGTGTGACTCTAACTTTTGGGGTGCAGGACACTCTCAGCTTTTCCTGAGAAGAGGATTTCATAAATGACTAAACAATGGATTCAGCTAGTTGGATTTCTGGATTTTTTTGCTGAAACCAATTCAAACCAAACTCATTTTCAAACAATATAACCGGACGATCATGGGCATCATGAACAACCATATTCGTAGTACTACGCAGCGCCTCGCGTGGGATGTCCTCGCCCGCCAACCAGCGCGCAATGTGAAAGGCCATTGGCTGAATGTCTAATTCAACATTGTATTCAGCCTCCATGCGATATTTGAAAACATCAAACTGCAGTTGTCCGACCACACCCAAGATATATTCTTCAAATCGCTCAGTTTTATAAATCTGTACGGCACCTTCCTGCGCAAATTGTTCAATTCCCTTAGTAAAATGCTTTTGCTTCAAAGCTGTTTTCGCACGTACTTTCGAAAAATGCTCCGGAGGGAAAGTTGGTAACTTACCAAAGTTAAATGTCTGTTTTGTCCCACACAACGTATCTCCAATTTGATAAATACCAGGATCATAAATACCAACAATATCCCCAGGATAAGCCTCCTCAACATTTTCACGACTATCTGCAAAAAATTGCTGTGGTTGAGCAAGCTTGACTGCTTTTCCTGTACGATCAAGCCAGGTTTCCATACCCTTTTCATACTTTCCTGAACATATTCTTAAAAAAGCGACACGGTCACGATGAGCAGGATTCATATTCGCTTGTATCTTAAAAATAAAACCAGAAAATTGTGGATCAGTAGGAGAAATAGAACCTTCAGTGGTTTCTCTTTCTACTGGAACTGGGGCAAGGGAAAGAAAATGCTTTAAAAATGTTGGTACACCAAAGCTTGAAATGGCACTGCCAAAAAATACTGGTGTTTGTTTTCCATCCCTTACCGCTTCTTCATCGAAAGGATTCCCTGCCTCTTCAATCAATAAAAGCTCCTCTTTCAGCTGAGCAATCGTTGCCTCATCCGCAACGTTAGACAGATTATCCTGCAAATCCTCTAAAGTTGTTGTGGGGATTAAGGCTCCTTCTTTCTTATCATCGTACAGCTCGATCTCTTTTTTAAAGCGATCATACACGCCACGAAAAGACTGCCCCATGCCAATCGGATAGTTAAAAGGACATGTTTCAATCTCTAACACTTCCTCAAGTTCTTCAAACAGTTCAAGTGGCTCTTTTCCCTGACGATCAAGCTTATTGATAAAAGTAAAAATAGGAATACCACGATCGCGACAGACCTTGAACAATTTGAGAGTTTGAGCTTCAACGCCCTTAGCCGCATCAATGATCATCACAACACTGTCGACAGCCATGAGTGTCCGATAAGTATCCTCGCTAAAATCTTGGTGTCCAGGTGTATCTAAAATATTTATCTTAAAATCATCATAAACAAATTGCATCACGCTAGAAGTAACAGAAATACCACGCTGTTTCTCGAGTTCCATCCAATCCGACGTTGCAAACTTCTTCGACTTACGTGATTTAACAGAGCCCGCTGTTCGAATCGCTCCACCCAATAACAGTAACTTTTCAGTCAATGTTGTTTTCCCAGCATCAGGATGCGAAATAATCGCAAATGTCTTACGACGAGAGACTTCTTGTTCAAGCTTTCCCATACACTATGTCCTTTCCGCAAAGCCTTCATTCATCAAAAAAGATATCATCCATTGTGAGTAAAACTAAAATCCTCAAATGGTATAATTGTAACAAATACGCTTTAAAATTCAGCTTATCTTTCTTTAGTTAATCAAGCTTTTAACGCCTGTCATCACCTGGTCTTTGAGCGTGGTTAATCTTATATCACACTCTCTACAGCTTGCTGCTTTAACTCCAAAATAAAATTTTATTTTTGGCTCCGTACCGGATGGTCTGACACAAAACCAGGAACCGTCCGCTAAGTAAAATTTCAATACGTTTGATACAGGCAACGAAATGGATTCTTTTTCCCCGCTCTTCACATGCAAGCGTTCCGAGCTTTGATAATCCTCAATCATGGTTACGGTTAAACCTGCAATTTCTCTAGGTGATTCTGAGCGAAAATGGTCCAAAATTTTTTGAATCTGTTCAGTACCTGAAATGCCCTTTAAGGTGACATCTTCAATATCCTCGCAATAGTACCCATAGGTTTTGAAAATGTCTTCCAGGACCTCACCTAATGTCTTCTCTTGCAATTTATAATAAGCCGCTATTTCAGCCATCAACAAACATGTTTGAACAGCATCTTTATCACGTGCAAAGTCTCCAATTAAATAGCCATAGCTTTCTTCATAGCCAAATACATACGTGTGCTGACCTGTTTGCTCAAATTCACGGATTTTTTCTCCAATAAATTTAAAGCCCGTAAGCGTGTCAATCGTGGTCATACCAAAGGAGTCAGCAATGGCTCGCCCCATCTCCGAGGTAACGATTGTCTTCAACACCACACCATTTTTCGGCAGCTCATTTTTTTCTTGTTTTTGCGTCAATAAATAATACAAGAGAAGTGCACCGATTTGATTCCCTGTTAGCGCGACATAATCACCGGCATGATTTTTGAAGACCACACCAACACGATCCGCATCGGGATCCGTTGCTAACAGGATATCCGCCTGCTGTTTTTTTCCATATTCGATCGCAAGTGTGAACGCCTCATAATTTTCTGGGTTAGGGAGCTTAACCGATGAAAAATCAGGATCAGGATCCGCTTGCTCCTTGACTACAGTAACCTGTTTAAATCCCCAGTTTTTCATCCCTTCCATCACCGGCTGGTATCCCGTACCGTGCAAGGGTGTATAGACAATATTCAATGACTTAGCAGCCTCAGCGATGACATCCCTATTGACCATGATCGTCTGCAATTGAGCCTGATAAGCACGATCAACCCTATCACCTAACATTCGTAGCAAGCCTTTTCTCTTCAATTCACCTTCATTAGCTATCGAAATTGTCAGCTCATCTTCCACTTTATTAACATAGTTAACCAATGCCTCTGCTTGACCCGGTGGCATCTGCCCACCGTCTTCATTATAGACTTTAAAACCATTGTATGGTGAGGGATTATGACTTGCCGTAATCACAACACCCGCCTGTGCTTGGAGATAGCGCACAGAAAAAGAGAGCTCTGGCGTAGGTCGAAGAGACTCAAAAACATAGGTCTGAATGCCATGCCATCCAATTGTCTTCGCAACCTCCATAGCAAACTCAAAAGATTGATGCCGGGAATCATAGGCAATGACGACTCCCTTAAAAGTAGCTTCCTTTCCTTGGCTCACTATGTACTGCGCTAAACCCTCAGATGCCTTACGAATCGTATATATATTCACTCTATTGATCCCTGGACCTAGTTCCCCACGCATTCCAGCTGTGCCAAATTCAAGCGTTTTATAAAAGCTATCCTCAAGCAAAGCTTCATTGTCAGCGATGGCTTCCAGCTGGGCTCTCAAGTTAGGATCAAGCGTCGCATCTTCCATCCATTTTTCATATGCTGCTCTCCACGTCATTCCGCCTTTTCGCCTCCATAAAAATGACTAATCAATCCACCTATACCATGATACCGCAGTGTTCAAGCATATACTCTATATGTCACATCAATAGTCTTAAGCCTTATTCTCCTGAAAAAACCTCGGTCAACTCCGGGAGAGTCACATCGGCCAGCGACTTTAGCTTGAGATCCGCTTTTGAAAAATTGAGACCTTGTGTCACTTCATTAGGGATTACCACACAATAAAGTCCCGCCGCTTTAGCCGAAATTAAACCATGATAAGAATCCTCAAAAGCAATCGCTTCGTCGGGCTGTACTCCGAGGGCTTCGACAGCTTTAGAATAGAGAGCCGGGTCAGGCTTCGTCCTTTCCACATCATCTGCCTGGAAAATGACTTGGAAATAATGTCTAATTCCCAAGCGTTCGAGATGACCCTGTGCCCAATGATTACCAGAACTTGTTGCTAAAGCGATTTTCAAACCACTTTGCTTTGCCGCCTCAAGAATAGAAACAACACCTGGAAGTACCTCCTCCTTCTCGATTAAAGCAAGCATCCGTTTGTGCTGTTCTCTTACTAATTTATCTCGATCAACTGTATGCCCAACTTGTTCAGATAAATAATCTACAAAATCAAAATTCTCATCCTGAGTACCTGCCGTATTAGCATAAACGTCAATTGGACACTCTACACCATATTCTTGATATATACTCTGTGTCGCTCTATAAGTAGGTGTCTCTGTATCTAAAATTATGCCATCAAAATCAAATACTAACGCTTTTATCATCATCCTACCTCCCCATCTTGTTACAGTGTACCAAAAAGTAGAAGAAATTTCTGTAGACATGCAAAAAGAAACCCCTGAATCATCAGAGGCTTCCCAGAAATTTTTATTGAGGATGTGATGGCGTTGAAATGGTGTTTAAAGCCTGACCAGCTGCTTCTTGTGTCTCACTTTCAGTAGCCAAATCACCAAGAGAAACCATGCCAACCACCTGTTGATTATCGACAACTGGCAGGCGACGAATTTGATGCTGAGCCATGATTTGTGCTGCTTCATTTACATCCATATTCGGATTCCCTGAAACGAGACTGTTCTGCGACATACACTCAGAAACCTTGGCTTTTTCATTCCCACCCTGGGCTGTCGAACGCAGAGTGATATCACGATCCGTGATGACCCCTCTGAGCCGATCATTCTCAACAACGGCAAGGGCGCCAACATTATTCTGACTCATCAACTGAGCTGCCTCTTCAATGCTTTGATTAGGTGTCACAGATACAACATTATTTGTCATAAGGCTTCCTAATTTTTGTGCCAAGCTTAACTACCCCCTTCAATTCATAGCGTTACCCGTTCAAATTTTTTCATTAATCCTTTTTTTGGATTTTTAATGGGCATACGCTTTCTAGCTTTAAGACCACCAAAAGAAAAAGTAATTCGACTACCATCAGAATCAGCGACAATCGTCCCATGGACATCTGTTCGATAAATGGGTACCCGCAAATAGCGCAGCCGTTTTATAACTGATTGAGATGGATAGCCAACTATACTGCGATGACCCGAGGTAATAACAGCCGCTTCAGGGTTCACTTTTTTTAAAAACGGCAAAGTGGTACTCGAAGCACCGCCATGGTGTCCTATTTTTATTACATCGGCTTTCACGTCACTTTTGTTTTCTAAAAGCTCGGCTTCACTTTGCTTTCCTGCATCGGACATGAATAAAAAAGAATTTTTATTATGCAAGAGCCTAAGCACAAAGCTGTCATCATTTAAATGCGCATGATGTTCTTGTAAAGGAGCTATGATAGCCATTTTGACATCAGGCTCCACATCAATTTTACTTCCTGCTTTTGCTTTAAAGACCATCACCCCGCGCCTTTTTGCTGAATCATACAACGCCTTGAAAGCACGGGTATAATGATAAACATCAGGCATATAAAAAGCCTTCACATAAAAATTTCCCATAATCGCCGCCATGGCTCCAATATGATCATGGTGAGGATGAGTCGCAATAACAGCATCAAAGCTTTCAATATTCAGCGCATGAAAATAAGCAAGAGCCCGTTTTTGCGTCTTAGCACTTCCCGAATCAATCAAAATATTTTTATGCTGAGGGGTCTGAATCAGAATGCAATCCGCTTGTCCAACATTGATAAAATGAACATACAGCTCACCGGACTGGTTGGATTCATTCGATGCCTTCACAGAAGAAAGCGGAATGACGAAGCAACTGAAGATGAGAACGACTAATAGGTGCTTCAAAAGCCTCCTCCCCTCTAAAAGATTATCGTTATTAGTTTTCCCGCTTCAAGCAGAGATATGTTCTCTCATTGTTTTTTAGGTGGAGGAGAGAATGCCTATGAGTCAGCCTCAACATAGTGCTGTGATGAATTTTAAGATGCTTCTGTTTCCTTTGCAGAGAAAAAATGCCTCAATGCTGGATAAATATCTTGTCTACCCTTAAAAATAAACAAGCGATTTTTTTCATTTTTAATTTGCTCATAAACCCTCATCAATGTTGATTGTCGATGATAGGGATTGATTTCTCCATAAGAAAACAATGTGGACAAGGCGGTTAATTTTTTGATCAATTCAACACATTTACTATTGTCCGAAGACAGATTATCACCATCTGAAAAGTGAATGGGATAGATACTATAGTGTTGTGGCGAATAGTTTCCTGCGATCATCTCCAAAGTTTTTTCATAGACAGATGAACAGATCGTCCCCCCACTTTCACATTGAGAAAAAAAATTCTGCTCATCACATACTCGCGCTTGAGTGTGATGAGCAATATAAACAATTTTGACAGATGTATATTTCGTCTCCAAAAAGCGTTTCATCCAAAAGAAAAAGCTGCGAGCAATGTATTTCTCAAAAGCTCCCATGGAGCCGCTCGTATCCATCAATGCAAAAACCACTGCTCGATTTTCTAGTTTTCTAACATCTTCCCCTGTCTTGAAGCGTAAATCATCACGTATTATTGGATAAATGCTTGATGTCCCTTGGGTTATATTGCGCTTCATCGCCGAAACAAGCGTCCGCCTTTTATCAAGATTGCCGATGATACCACTTTTACGAATATCACGATAAATGAATGCCTCACCCTCACTGTCGCAACCATTTGCCTTCGTTTCTAAGAAAGGCAGCTCTAAATCCTTAAACAAATGCGCTTCAATGTCATCCAATGACACATTCGCTTCATAAGCATTCACACCATGTCGAACACCTGCCTCTTTTCCCTTAACCTGCTTTGGCATATGGAGCTTTCCAATGATGTCTCCCACCTCACTACTGCCATCACCCTGCCCAATTTGATTCCTCTCATCACTGCCATAACGCAACTTATATTCATCCATTAATCTTATCGGTAATCGAGCCATCCCTTCACCATTTGTCATAATAATGCTCTCTTCACTCAGCAAATGCCCGAGATTATTTTTAATAGCTTCCTGTACCTTTTCATCATGGCGTTGTTGATCTTTTAAAACTTTGTTATATAAATCCCAATGACCATAAGAAAGATTAAATGCTTTCATGAGCAACACTCCTAAGTTGAGATAGCACGAAAAACACCCACACCAAGGCACTTAGATTGTTTAAATCCATAGTCAAAATCATTCAACTCAATGATGTAATAAAGAGCCTACATAATCGACGACATCTTCAGCAGCTTTTTGCGAATACCCATATTCATCAACTAATCGTGCGATAGCATCCTGCACAGCTTTTCTTTTATGATTGGTGGCGTGTGAAAAAGAAGTATTGATTTTAATAACTTCCTTAAAATCCGTAAACAGTTTTTGCTGAAGGGCTTTATGGAGACCTTCATGTGAATGACCACGAAAGGTCTTTCCTTTTCGTGCATAAGTAGAGGCACGAATCAAAATTTCTTCACGGAAGCCTCGTTTAGCACTTTCAGATACGCCAATATGCTCTTCTATGGAACGCATCAACGGCTCATCTACCTCCTGTTCTCTGTCTGTTATAGGGTCAACGAGCATTTCCGCCTGACAAAAGCGTTCAACATTATCCAAATAGAGATTTAACAATGCCTCCGTGGACTCCTCAAAAGATTCAATAGAGGCCATCTGTACTTCCTTTTGGACAAGGCTATCGTATTCTTCTCGTGCGACTGTGATTAAACGGCTATATTTTTCCCGATCCTTTTCGTTAATGATGAACGGATCACGAAGCCCCGATTTAATGGAGCGAAGGATATCTAACGCATTCACCATGCTTCCCTCTTTTTCCATCAACGCAAGAGAAATTCGGTTCATAATAAAACGAGGATCAATCCCCGACATGCCTTCATCATGGTGCTCCTTCTTAAGCTCCGTAACATCTGCCTCCAAAAAACCTTCGACATGTCTGCCATCATATAATTTAAGCTTGTTTAATAAATCAATTTGTCTAATAGAAGAGGATTTCAATCGTGTGAGAATGGAAAAAGTGGCTGCTATCTTTAAAGCATGTGGAGCCATAGCAACATCTGAAAGCTGACTTTCTTTAATCCTTTGTTCGTAAATTTTTTCCTCAGCACTCACATGAAGTGTATAAGGAACAGGGATGACAAGCATTCTTGATCGCAGAGCCTCATTTCTATCGCTCTGAGTAAAATAACGAAATTCAGCTTCATTGGTATGAGCAATGATGAGCGAATCAGCACTAATCAAAGAATAACGACCCGTTTTAAAGTTACCTTCCTGAGTTAAGGACAATAGATTCCAAAGAAACCTTTCATCCACCTTCAACATTTCTTGAAACTCCATCACTCCACGATTCGCAATATTAAGCTCACCATCAAAGCGGTAGGCTCGGGGATCAGATTCCGTTCCATAGGTAGCAATTGTTGAAAAATCAATACTTCCTGTCAGCTCAGAAATATCTTGAGATTTAGGATCTGAAGGTACAAACGTGCCAATACCACGCCTTTTACTTTCTGAAAAAAAGATCCGCTCTATCTTCACATCCTCAATTTTACCACCATACTCCTCTTCAAGACGCAACGCATTTAACGGTGTGAGCAACCCTCTTATACGGATGCCATATTCCTCATAAAAATCATCTCGTAGGTGTTCAGGAATCAAATGAAGAGGATCTTCTGCCATGGGACAGCCCTTAATAGCATACACCGCTCCTTGATCTGTCCTCGTATAGCGCTCAAGCCCCTTCTTCAATTGAGCGACAAGTGTTGATTTTCCACCACTTACTGGACCCATCAGTAAGAGAATTCGCTTTTTAACATCCAATCCTTTGGCAGCCGGATGAAAATATTCCTCGACAAGGCGTTCTAGGGTGTTTTCCAAACCATAAAATGTTTCCTCAAAAAAATGATAGCGCTTATGTCCATTGACTTGACTGATTCCCTGCGAAACAATCATGTTATATATACGACTGTGAGCGGATTGACCTATCCACGGTTTTTGCTTCAACAGATCTAGGTAAGCAGAAAATGTTCCTTCCCACGCAAGTGCCTCATCCAGTGATTGTTCATCGACCTTATCTAAAAATCCCATAAAACCCCTCCTATAAAAAAGGTCTCATACAGTCTATGCGACCCAAAGCAGTTGTTATCATGAAATTTGTGCACCTAACATAGCACATGTAAACGCTCTTAAATTATCATCTAAGCGTATACATGAGTGCTCTATTTGATTTATAATGTTTGTAATAAGGAACGAGAAACCAAAGGAAGGGAGTCTTGTCTCATGCATATGTTCTTAATTTTAATCGTCATCATTTCCTTCTTTGTTGCCATCTTTACCGCCGGATACAATGATGCACCAGAGGCAGATAAGTATTAAGAGAACAAAAAGCGACTGGGATAAAACCTAGCCAGTGAAAAGAGTGGTATCCGCCAATACAGGTTGGAAGATACCACTCTTTTTTCGATAAGATATATGTACACTCAAGGGGATGGGAGCGAAAGATGCGAGACTCCTACGGGAACAGCACGTGTCCGAAGATCCTTGGGAAAGTGATAACGCATCCCAAGGTAGCTAAGGCCGTGCCCGTGGAAAGCGAGCATTCTAGAGCAAGAAAGTATTGTTTTAAGGAACTTCGGTTAAATTCAGCACATCCGTGTGCCAACACCGAAGCTAACACGTCCTGTGTGTCGAAGGAACTTCGACTAAACCCGGCACATCCATGTACCAACATCGAAGCTAACACATCCTGTGTGTCGAAGGAACTTCGGTTAAATTCGGCACATCCGTGTGCCAACACCGAAGCTAACACATCCTGTGCGTCGAAGACCGTGCCCGCGGAACACGGGCATTCTGTAGTGGACTTGCGAGGATTATGGAAAGCGAAGTAGATTGTTAAAAAGTGGTTAATGGTTAATTCAGAAAATACCCTTAAGAAAGATTTGGAAACCCCTGTTGTTTGAGCGCTTCATAAACCATAATAGCAACGGTATTAGAGAGATTAAGCGAGGGCATACGCTTTCCCATTGGCACTCTTGCACATCGCTGCTTATTGTCAGCCTTTAAATCATCTGGAAGTCCACTGTTTTCACGTCCAAAGACAAAAAAAATTTCTTTATGTACATCGCTATAATCAAAATCTGTATAACGCTGTTCGCCAGACGTTGTAAGGTAATAAAAATCACCTTCCACATTTTGAGTAAAAAAATCACGCAAATCATCATAATAGCGACTATCGACATGCTTCCAATAATCAAGTCCTGCTCTCTTCAACCTTTTATCATCCACTGAAAATCCAAGCGGACGGATCAAATGCAGAGGTGCATTAATTGCCGCACAGGTTCGCGCTATATTTCCGGTATTAGCCGGAGTTTCTGGTTGATATAATACAACATTTAAAGCCAATTCCAAGCACCTCATTACATCTGTCTGTTCATTGGTATTTTTCCTTTATTCATTTAGTATAGCATCCATTACTATTACTCATCGTTAAAATGATAAAATTTATAGTTAATATTTTCTGTCCATGCTGTCGAATCCTCATAATCCCAATACCGATGTCTAGAATTAGTAGTATGCGCATTAACCAACGGCATCCCGTTATCATCTTTTTCCGTGACAATAGTCGAATGATCCCAACGACCATCTCCTTCAAAATCGTAACAAATCACATCGCCAGGCAGGAGTTGTTCAGGATGTTCAACGGATACAGCACCAAATCCATTGTCCTCACCTGCTAAACACCAGCGAAAGGAGTGAGCAACCGCCCAGCTTAGACTCCAGCGATTCCCTTCATACCACCATCCCGCATGTTGATTATATTGACCATTCATCGGAGCGCCTCCTGCAAGCGCACATTGAGAAACATAATTTGTACAGTCAACATCAAAGGATTTAAAGTTAGCATTATAAGCATTCCACCAACGATCTGCATACTTAACAGCCGCCAATCGATCATAAATGATGCCTTTGCTTTTACCCTTCCCTTTTCCCGGCATCCGAGCATCAAGCTGAGGTATATTTTCCTGTGAATCCTCAATCGACATTGTAGAACCTTCTAATGCTCTATTACTGTCTACCACCAACTCTTCCCCTTTAAAAATGGCTTGTCGGCTTGTCTGAACATCTTCAATAAAGAAGACATCTCGTTGCTTTTGCAAGAGTCGCAGCTGATAAAAATAATCTACTCTTCTATCTTGCTCTTGTACCATTGTTCCCACAATATTTCCAGTAACCTCTGCCTTTAATATGTCAACGCCACGCTCCTTCAAGCTAACTTTTTTACGATGTACTGCCCTTCTTTCATCATCTTCCATCAACTGGTAGCTATCAAAATCCCGATCAACCCAGAAATCACTTAATTTTTGTAAATGGCGCTTTAACTCGCTCTGCCAAGTCATACCCATTCCGCCTTTCATCCGTTTACTCATTATATATATTCTGGAGATGAATGGCTTAGTCACGAGGTTGTGTAATGAAACCACGGTTGTAAGCATAAAAATGAGACCCCGTAGAGTCTCTAAATGTGAATGATGCCTCAATGGACCATTTACTTTTTTGTTTTTTCAAGGACATGATACATTCATACCCGCTTCAATTGAGAGTAATACGCTTAACCACCTTCTAAATTTAAGAAGACACCTGTTTTTTTATGTTCAGAAAGGCTTGTCCTAGTAATTTAAATCAAAAAAAAATGGAGCTTACCTCATTTATTAAGGGAGCTTCACTTTTCACTACTGGGTTTTGTTCTCGTTCTTCTCTTAAAAAAATTCTTGTTCTAGTTCTAATAAAATTTTCTTGTTACTCAAGCCTCCCCCGTAACCAACAAGCCCACCATTGGACCCAATGACACGGTGGCAAGGAATAAAGATAGACACAGGATTCTTACCATTCGAACTACCAACAGCTCGTACAGCTTTAGGGTTGCCAATGGCTTCTGCAATGTTTTTATAGGAACATGTTTCCCCATATCCAATGTTCTGCAACGCTTGCCAGACTTGTTTTTGAAAGGATGTGCCCTTTAAACAAAGCGGTACCGTAAAAGTCCGCCGCTCACCTGAAAAATATTCCTGTAGCTGCTGAATAGGTTCTGCCGTTCGCTCCGTATCATGGACAATGTCATCATACACGAGATGTTTATCGGCCCATCTCTTGACCTTCCATTCAACTTCTCCAATAGAACCAAAAGCAACGTAACAGACACCTTCATCAATACAAGCTATTGTTAACATATCTATGGGACTCTTCATTTCCCCTATATAGACCAGTGATGACTTTTCCACTTGAATTCCTTCCCTTCTCCTTATATCATACAACCATTATGCTTAGACCTGATCCACCTTGAAGACTTGTTCATCCACCTACCTATTAATTATATCATCATTCATTTCTCCTTGAAGCGAACACCATGTTATCATTATAAACAAGAATAGACTCGTTCTTATGAAAGTTAAGTTACCCTAACATTGGTTGAATAAGAAAATCACATTCTACCTACCATTCAACTGTACCATAAGCAAAGATATAATGTATAAGGGGGCACAGCAATGAACACCGATATTTTCAGTGTTGATTATTTTAAAGAAGCTTTAAGAATACATATCAAAAAGAATGAAGGAACAGTCAAGGCAATTCACGCCGCTAATAGCTACTATCGTTCGATTGTTGCTTCAATTATTTATGATACACGACATAAAAAAATGGATCTGATCTTACGATTGCGTAATCTCGACGAAGCCTATAATGAGATCAAAGCTGAAATAAGGGACAAAACATCCTCTGAGCAATAAAATTTCTGAATAGTTTTTATGACAAATTGTTTAGGGCTTGCATTGTAAGCGTTTCGCATGGTATAGTCTACAGCAATCTATTTCATGCTGTGGATAACCTATCCTTTAAGGGGGTCTTTGTTATGAATCGGGTGACCTTAGAATTAATTTTCAAGCACCCCATTACACAAAGGTATTTACGGCGTTCTGGTATTGCCCATGCCGTAAATGTTGCGGAATATGCCTATACCTTTGCGAAGCAAGCTGATGTTAATGCTGATTTAGCGACTAAAGCTGGTCTCTTACATGATATTGGTCACTATAACTGGTATCGAGAGGGTGAGTGGGATTTTGATCTTTATCACGATAATGACATTCATGCTATTAAGGGAGCTAATCGTGCGCACAAGCTGCTCATCCGCATTGGTGAAAATCCCAAGGTAGCCAAAGCCATTGCGTTAGCCATCCTTTTGCACACTGATTCCTATTTACCAGAGGGACATTTACACTTAAGTCCTTTACAGCGTGTCGTCGCACTGGCCGATAAAGCCGATGAAGAACCGGCTGGTCATCATCATTACAAACAAATGGATAAAAGCACCGCTCTCTCTTATCTCATCACGCTGGATAAGCTGATTGATCAAGATCATCGAACAGCTACTGGAAGTGCTTGGTTAAGTTAAAATACACCCACTGACTTTAATAATGCTCCTCTCTAAGCATTCATCTTGATCCTGAATCTAGCTTTTTGAAAAATTATCGATGAGATAAGATTAGACAAAACGTGATGTCATATAAACCACGCTGTTATCGGGGACCTAACGAGGATTATTGATATCATATAGCCTGCTTCAATCGTCATTTTACTGCTCTAAATCCCGCCTGCTCCGCTTCCTTCACCGTATTAAAACACCGTTCGGCTTTTGTGCGCCCATAATAGGCGTCCGTCACTAAATGATAGATCTTTCCTGAATCACTGATATTTCCTTTAATTTTTTGATGACAATTCCCATTACGATCCGGGGCAAACCCAACCCGCTTTGATATCACTGGCACTTGACTTTCCTCACTCCTGCCCATAACCTCTGGGTGAAAGCCATCAGCTTGAGCATAACCGGCAACGCTCCATATATTTAATTTGTTTTTTTGTGCTTTCTTCTCTGCTTGCCGATACGCATCAAGATATTTTGTGTTGGGCGGATAGACATAGGCTACGCGTGCCAGTCCATTTTCAAGCAGCAATTGCTCAACCGACTTCCCATTAATGAAAAGATAAGCAAGCACACGACCATATTTATCCCTTTCACCATTTTTCGCCAGCTCAAGCTGTATATTCCTTCCTGCTAAAAGCTTTTTAGTATAAGTTGCTGCTTTTTTACCATACGGTTGAACACCAAGAGTCGGGTGATGTGTTTCTGGGGTATCAACTAATAGAAAACGAACCGTTTCCTCCCTATCATTTAATGTCACTTTAATCGTGTCCCCATCTATTACCCTAGTAACAGGAACCGTTTGAATAGTGCCACCTGAGCTTTGAGGATTGGGTTGACAGCCGCTCAAAATGAAACAACATAGTGCTAAAATTCCTAGACATAATCTCATAAAATCTCTCCCATTCTAGCAAAGCTATTTATACTCTTAAATAGGACAGGTTTATAATGTCAAAATATCGGTTGTAAACAGAGACACACAAGAAAAGGATCATGAATGAAAAAGGATAATTGAGGAAATTGCGGAGTAAAACACATTATATAATAAATGCACTCTTTGCGCCATGGGTTTCATCAAAAAAATGACATAATACTTCAAAAAATTGTTCAACCCTTTTTATTAAAATGATAAAAGGCGCTTGATTCCCCCAAGAACTTATCTCTCTTATATATCTTTTGACAATACAAGCGCCTTTTACCTTTAATGATGATCTCATAAATTAAAGCGCAAAATTTCCAATTCCCCATAAAAGAAAAAAGCTGATAAGAACAGTGATATTCGATACGGTTCCTACAAATCGCTGATCATAGCCAAATTCAACGGCATAAGGCAGTACAGAGGCAGAGGTCGGTAAAATAAATCCTAATAACAGTGTATACTTAAACATCTCTCCCATAGGAAGAAGAAAAAATAATAAGGTGCCCACCACTAAACCAACCACATAACGAATCGACAAAAGTTTTAAAATTAATCTATTATAGCTTTTATCGAATGTAAAATTAAGATAGAGTCCAAGCAAAAGTAACGACATCGGCATATTAGCAGCAGAAATCACCCTCGACACATGAATGACGGGTACTGGAAGATGCCAGTTCGCAATATTGAGCAGACAGACGACTATATAGGTTATAAAAGGGATAGATTTCAGCATCTTTTTCACAATAAATGTCACGCTGAGATGCACATCTTCACTGGAATAAAAGCTTCCCATTATGTAAATCAAACCAAAAACAATAAAAGCATTGCCCACATCAAACATGCCAAAGTATTGAAGTCCCTTTTGCCCCCAGATTCCTTCAACTAACGGATAAGCAAACAGACCAATATTAAAACCCGGAACCAACATCATCAATGTCCCTTTTATTCTGCTTGCTTCCTTCCTATAAACAAATAGACCCACACTAGCTATCAATCCACCATAAACAATCGCACTGACAATCAATAGCACAAGAGAAAAATCAAGATGAATATCGTTAAACGTTACTACAATAAGCGCAGGTAAAGTGAGATTAAAAACAATCCGTGACAATCCCTCTCCGTCTTTTTCCTTGAGAATATTAAAACGTTTAAATAAATAGCCCAATGCAATGATAATCACTGAATAGATAAATTGTTGGTTAAATCCTGACAAAACTCATTTCCCCTTAATCCCTAGACATTATAATCACTAGACAACATGCATTATGTATGTTCATTCTTCCTCATTTGTTCAAATTTTTCATAAAAATATGCCATTGTCAAGCTCTGTTCAAACATAAGCAGCTGCTGGCTATTTCCCAAAGCATTTTTTACCTTATCTCAACAGCCCCTTCTTTACTAGAAACAAGCGCCAAACGCTCCATAAATTAGACTCCCACCGTTTCATCACATCCCTTTCTCTCATAATCTGTATAGAATTAATAGAAAGGTAGTGATAGATATGTTTGGCTACTCTATCATTCAATTCGTTCGTCAGGAAACACATAGACTTGACGAACCCTTAAGAACCGCTCTTATCAATCTCTATAAACCTTTTAGATGGATTCCTTTTTTTCTCCACCCATTTTTTGAGAGCTTACTAAAAAAATATAGAAAAATGACAGTGATTATAGAGTTTAAAGAAGGTCAACATCATCAAGGCTACATCGCAGCGAACGAAGCCACTCAAAAACACATGAGAAATAAAATTAGAAAATCTTTTCCCCGTATTTCTTGTTGCACTGCTGATGTAACATCTAAAGGACTTGAAACTCTGCTTACAACTAACGATGCTATTCATAAAGTGTATTTCAATACTGACGTTCATACAATGTTGGATACTGCCATTGGCGCTGCCCATGCTAAAAACATTAAAAGAAATCAAACACACTTAACAGGAAAAGGGACAATCGTAGCCCTTGTGGATACCGGCATCTATCCTCATAAGGATCTATTTGGAAGAATTAAAAATTTTGTGGATTTCATCAATAATAAAACACAACCCTATGACGATAACGGTCACGGCACACACTGTGCCGGAGATGTCGCCAGTGATGGCTCTGCTTCTTTTGGAAAATATCAAGGATCGGCTCCAGATGCCAGCCTCATCGGGGTCAAAGTATTAGATAAAACGGGATCTGGCTCTTTAGAAACCATCATGCAAGGCATTGACTGGTGTATCGCATACAATGAAGAGCACACCGATGAACCTATTGATATTATTAGCATGTCATTGGGAGCTCCCGCACAAAGATATCCTAATGAAAACGCCGATCCCATGGTGAAAATGGTTGAAAAAGCATGGGATGCTGGGATCGTTGTCTGTGTCGCTGCAGGAAATGAAGGTCCAGATACCGGTACGATATCAAGTCCCGGAATTAGCGATAAGGTGATTACCGTCGGGGCTTTAGATGATAATAACACCGCTTTTCGAAATGATGATATCATTGCTAGCTTCTCAAGCCGTGGACCAACTTCCTACGACATTACAAAGCCAGATATCACTGTTCCTGGTGTCAATATCATTTCCCTACGCTCTCCTGATTCTTATTTAGATAGAACACAAAAATCGAGTCGTGTTAGCACACAATACTTTAGCCTGTCTGGAACATCCATGGCAACTCCCATTTGTGCCGGCATTGCCGCATTGATCAAACAGCACCGCCCCAATGCCACTCCCGATCAAGTGAAAGAATGGATTAAAGGCGGTGCCGACCTTTGGACAGATAAAGATCCAAATATCTATGGTGCTGGCTATATTAATGCCGAGAATAGTGTACCAAAAAATTGAACAGGGTGACTTAGCAAACAAAGAAAGTTGGAATAATAAAGCTTAAGATAGGTAAGTAAAGCACTTCAAATGCGCTAGCATAAAATAAGGTATGAGCGCGATATCATGTCGAACTCATGCCCTTCATTTCCCTTAATATCTCATCTTTTTGTTTTAGAATGAAAATACTTCATTTAACTTATGTTAATGCTGACTTAGTTGATGATGCTTGTGACTAGTACCTCGAAAATATGAAGCAAGCACCGCAAGGATAGTTAGAAGCATCATCACGATAAACGTCAGACGATAGCCATTGGAAATCAATACGACATCATGCGTGTTAATATGTGCACTCGTTCCCGCATAAATCGCATCCTTCAAACGAGCAGGAATAGCACTGGTCACAATCATTAACGATAAAGCCGTACTGATAACCTGACCCATGCTCTGCAACATCGAACGTATGCCATTGGCAATCCCACGCCTTTCCGTTGGAACGGAGAGCATAATCGACTGCGTATTAGGCGTTTGGAACATTCCTGTTCCCAACCCAATGAATAGCTGCCCAAGGCTAATCCAGAATAATGACGCATGAGGTCCAATATTCCAGACGAGCACGCCCATGCCAACACATGTACCGAGCAATCCAGCCGTAGATAATAATCGCGAACTATATTTAGCCGTTAATACTCCGGCAATAGGAGACGCAACGATCATTCCAATTGTTACCGGCAATACCTTTAGCCCAGCCACAAAAGCATTTTCATGACCGACAACCTGGAAAAACAGCGCGATTAATAGAACAATGGATGCACGGGCAAGAGAGTTAGCAAAGGTGGCTAAATTTGCCATCGTATAGGCACGCCTGCTGAATAAAGAAAAATCAATCATCGGGAACTTGACTCGTTTTTCAACCCATATGAAGCCGAGAGTAAATATGACAAAAGCAATAAGTCCTAGCACAACAGATGGCCTACTCCATCCAATAATGCCTCCTTCAGATAGAGCAAAAATCAAGCTACCCAGTCCTAAGAAGACCGTGATATTTCCAAGCCAGTCTATACTTTCTCCTCGGGCTTTTCCCGGTGTTGGCTTCAAAACAATATACCCCCAAATGACACCGATGACACCAAGCGGAACGTTGAACCAAAACAACCAACGCCATCCTAACGCAACGCCTAACCCACCACCCAATACGGGTCCAGCAAGCTGAGCGATGGAGGCAATCAACACGTTCACACCCAGAGCAGTGCCTAATCGCTGCTTATCAAATGCATCAGTGATCAGAGGAGTCGTATTCGTGATAACCAAAGCTCCTCCAACAGCTTGAAAAATACGCAAAAGAATCAATACCCAAACATTTGGGGAAAAACCAATCAGCAAACTGACAATAGTAAATTCCGTTAATCCAAATAAATAAAGCTTACGCCGACCATAGATATCTGCAAGCTTTCCAAATACTAATATAAGCACCGTATTAAACAGCATATACGAAAGCAATATCCAGTTGGAGGCAATCGCTCCGGCATGAAAATGATTCGAAACCTCTGGCAAAGCCACATTCAATGTACTCAAATTTAGCATTGACAATAAAATACCTAGGCTGGTCGCACATAAAACAAGCCAAGGATACCACTTAGATTCTTTCATATTACCTCTTCTCTCTATTAAAACAAATTCTTTTCACGCTCATATTATACAACCAATAGTAAATTATACACCTAATTGTATTCATTAGGGGATTATTAGGAGAGAAGTTTGATTCCAAATGCCCAGATGAGATACAGTAAAAACAACATCTACATACTCCTCACACATCCATTTAATAAGCTCAATAAAATGGGGCATGAGCGCGATACTATATCGCACTTATGCCCCTTATCTGACTTATGTTAATGTCTAGCTCAATTGACGGAATTTCTGACCATTGCCTCGAAAATATGAAGCGAGCACCGCAAGGATAGTTAAGAGCATCATCACGATAAATGCTAGACGATAGCCACTTGAAATTAACACAACATCATGCGTATTAATATGTGCACTCGTTCCCGCATAAATGGCACCCTTCAAACGGGCAGGAATGGCGCTTGTCACGATCATTAACGATAAAGCCGTACTGATAACCTGACCCATGCTCTGCAGCATTGAGCGCAAGCCATTGGCAATTCCCCGTCTTTCTGTAGGAACAGAGAGCATGATGGATTGTGTATTTGGCGTTTGAAAAATCCCTGTTCCCAATCCAATTAATAGCTGCCCAAGACTAATCCAGAATAATGACGCATGAGGCCCAATATTCCAGATAAGCACGCACATACCAATGCAAGTACCGATCAAGCCAGATGTCGATAATAGTCGTGTACCATATTTAGCTGTTAACACCCCTGCAATAGGAGATGCGATAATCATTCCAATTGTTACCGGCAACACCTTCAGTCCGGCCAAAAAGGCATTTTCATGACCGACAACCTGGTAAAACAACGCAATTAACAGAACGATAGATGCACAGGCAAGTGAGTTAATGAAGGTTGTTAAATTCGCCATTATATAAGCACGTTCACTAAATAGAGAAAAGTCAATCAGAGGGGACTTAGCTCGTTTTTCAGTCCATATAAAACCAAGGGTAAAAATAACAAAAGCAATGAGTCCTAGCACAACCAATGGACTGCCCCATCCAATAATGCCTCCTTCAGATAAAGCAAAAATCAAGCCACCTAGCCCTAAGAAAATGGTGATATTTCCCAACCAATCAATGCTTTCTCCTTGAGCTTTTCCTGGTGTTGGCTTCAAAACAATATATCCCCAAATAACACCGATGACACCGAGCGGAACGTTAAACCAAAACAACCAACGCCACCCTAATGCAACGCCTAGTCCTCCACCCAATACAGGACCAGCCAACTGAGCAACAGAAGCAATCAGCACATTCACACCTAGAGCGGTTCCTAATCGCTTCTTATCAAATGCATCAGTAATTAGAGGGGTCGTGTTTGTAATAACTAAAGCCCCTCCAACAGCTTGAAAAATACGTAAAAGAATCAATACCCAAACATTAGGAGAAAAACCGATCAATAGGCTCACAATTGTAAATTCACTTAATCCAAATAAATAAAGCTTACGTCGACCATAGATATCTGCAAGCTTTCCAAACACTAATATGAGCACCGTATTAAACAGCATATACGAAAGCAATATCCAGTTGGAGGCAACCGCTCCAGCATGAAAATGATTCGAAATCTCTGGCAAAGCTACATTCAGCGTACTCAAGTTTAATATTGACAATAAAATACCTAAGCTGGTCACACATAGAACAAGCCAAGGATACCACCTAGATTCTTTCATAGTACCTCTTCTTTCTGCAAAACAAACTCTTTTCACGTTCACATGACACCCAACATTTGATTATACACCTAATGGTGTTCGTTGGGAAATGGTTAGGAGTTAGGAGAGATGTTTTATACAAAATAATACTTGCTTTTAATAATTTTGATAAATAAAAATGAGGAAGGGTAACCCTTCCTTTAGAAATTATTCAAATCGATAAAAATTATTAAGAATGACATTTCATCAGACCAAATACTACATACTACAAATTTAATCAAGAATAACACCTCCTAATAATTGCGCTTTCATGATTATATTATAAAAAATATTAATGATTAAGTAAATAGAAAAATTATTTTATAATGTGGAACCCATTAATTTTAATTTAATAAACCTGATAATTAAAGACAAGAAAGGGTAACCCTTTCTTGTCTTTAATTATCTTTCACCTTGACTAAATGATTAAGAAAATAATTTCAATCCACACACTTACAAGAAATGTGACATGTAGCTTATGTATAGTATACCCATTTTGATTCGCGATTCACAATACCAATATCAAAAAATTTATTATTGTAGCTTTATAAAAAGGTGGACATTAAAAAACGCAACCTCTGAACACGGCTACGTTGACTTCAAAACTAATAAAAGCATTATTATACATTATAAACAAAAAACATATGTTTTGGTTGCGGGGGCAGGATTTGAACCTGCGACCTTCGGGTTATGAGCCCGACGAGCTACCCCTGCTCCACCCCGCGACAATAAAAAATTCATCATTTAAAACCCTGTTAAA
>Ga0154003_1000148_pt1 | contig 21295 bp, 21 predicted proteins | sample TSFL087MetaG_FD_104679 | JGI IMG/M metagenome (GOLD analysis project Ga0154003, IMG submission 104679) | Attine ant fungus gardens microbial communities from Florida, USA - TSFL087 MetaG | ecosystem: Host-associated > Fungi > Mycelium > Unclassified | place: USA: Florida, Lake Talquin State...
GGAGATGACCGACAGAAGATTGCCGACGAAGGTCTGTACGTCGCGCGCCGGATTGGGCGGACGCTGTTCCGGTTCAATCGGCGGTCTGATCGGAAGAATGGTAATTTTCTGAAAGCTCTCTATGCCCATTATGGTGATCTGCCTATCACTCAGGATTTCAATTCAGAAAGCGCGGCTTTGCATGCGGCGAGCCGTCTTGAATCGCCAAGCTCTTGATAGAGATCACGCAGATGCTCCAAATTCGCTCGCTGGCCTTCTTCGAATTTCAATTCGCGGCTCATCTGGACTGCTTTTTCCCAACTCTCAGCGGCCTCGGATGATTTTCCCATCCGATAATTGGCCGTCCCCATCTGTTCCAGAGCCTGGATCTGTTGTACCGGCAGATTTGAAGCGCGCGCGAGTTGCTCCATCGCGTTGTAGTAGACGAGAGCGTCGGTAAATCTGTTCTGCATCAATAGAGCATTACCCAGATTGTAGCTCTGATAGAGAACCAGAGGCTCCGATTTCAATCCGACCGAAAGGTTAATGGCGCGCTCGTACCAGATCTGAGCCTCTTTGAAATCTTTCCGCATATAATGCAGATCACCGATGTTATTCATCACAAGCGATTGTTGGTGCTGCTCCCCGATGTGCCTGAAATAACCCAGCAGCTCCAGGTTGCGAGCCAGCGCCATGTCGTAACGCTGATAAGCGACATCAAAACCGGCCAGCATCATATGAAGCTGCGCTTGCTCTTCCGCAGGTATAGACGGATCGTTCGCTTTCTCATTCAGCTTCTTTTCGAATGATTCGGGGTCGAGTTCCGGCCGGTACACCTTGACATTCGGCTGACCATCAAGTCCCCTCACAAGAATGGGCGCCGTCACGCTGTCACGAACGATCAACTTCGTAATCCGCAAAGACTCGTTCTTCAACTCGTTGTCTACGTAACTGATCAGCTGAGAATACGCGGCTCGATCTCCGACCTCCAGTGGATAGATAACCCAGATCACGCGGCGTTTATCCGTAACCAGGCTCTCAACATATCGCATTAGCCCGACCAGCCGAATGGACGGCTCCTGCGATTCATTCATCACCTCCTCCGGCGGAGGCGGGAGGACCGGCTCGCCGCGCTTAACCAATTCCTCATTGACCTCGGTATGTTCCTGGCTGATGGTTGGGAGGATTTCCAGGACGTATTGGCCCGAATCGTTGAATGGATGACCGAAGATAAGGAAAATGTCGAAGGACTCCGGGTCATCATCCAGAGCCTCAAGCCCTTTGAGTAATAGCGCAGAATCTTGCGGCTCACAGGAGATGATCAAAAGGTTTTCTTTTCGGCTGTCAATAAACCGCCGAAACACCGATTGAATATCCTCGATGATGCTTCTCATCGCGCCTCCGCATAATGCTCTGATTCAAATGCTTCGTTTCAATTGATCTTGACCAGCACTCCCTGAATCGTCACGCCTTTACTGTTAATCGTGATCGACCCGCCCGGTCCCTGGATGATTATTTCCCCATTGGTCTGGATGGTGATCTTCCGGTCGCCAATCTCGACGATCTCCTTGGCGGTAATACTCCTCTTCTCGTTCACTGTCACATTCTGATTTTGTTCAACTCGGACAGTCTGATTCTGCACGACCGTCACCTTTTGATTTTCCAGAACCGTCAAGGTGTCGTTCTTACTCACTGTCGTATTACGATGTTTATCAAACTCGAAATCTCCATTCTCAGTAGCCGTGTCGTAAACATGAAGCCAGTTTCTCTTTTGAATTTCTTCCAGGCGCTGCCCTTCCGCGACTTTGGCTGTCTGATTGCCGGCCTTGATTAAAACCTGGTCCTGTCCGGGTTTTGGTCCCGCCAAAAAATTTTCGCTTGTAATTGAGCTCCAGTTCGCCGCGCTGCCCTCAATGGAAATATGGTTGTCAATTCCAGCGGGGGGAACTGGAATCAATGTGCAGACTTCAGGTTTTTTTAAAAATAGATCCGGCATCTGTTTAACCTCCAATTCGTTCTGCCTTGAAAACCCTACATTCAAAGTTCCACTGCGTCTTTGCGTCAAATTTCATCCTGTCTCCCGCGAGAAGAACTTACTCCGAATATGCACTCGCCCTTCCGGAGCATTGATGAAGATATCACCTGGAGAATTGAGACAAAGCATCTTCCGTCCCCCGGTTTCAGGGCAGCTATCGATCAACTGAACCATCTGACCTCCCGGCGTCGAGATGACGATCGACTCTTTGCCGCACACGTCAACAAACTGAATACGATTGCCGCTCTTTGTGACGATGCGCTTGATATCGTTGCGGAAAACGTCGCCCGGCATCTGCAACCCATCCTTGCCCACAGGATGCGAGGTCTCACCATCAACGAAGCCCTGGCGTGGGGCGCTGTCCACTCCGTTCCACAAAGCCCCGATGACGTAAGGCCGTTCTGGGTCTCCGTGCTCGAAAGCCACCAGCACTTCGTCACCGACCTCAGGCATAAACATAATGCCTCGCCCGCCCCCGGCGCTCGGAGTTGTCATCCGCGCCCAGGCGCTCCTGCCTTCTTCCATCCAATCATATTTGATTTGAACTCTCCCCATCCCGCGCCCGTCTTCGTGTTTGACGACGCGGGCGGAGACGACGCCGGACATTCGATTCGGCTGCGGTTGCTCCGCAGAGGTGTAATCCATCCACGGCGTGGCGGTGAATTCGTTTGTGTAGGCATTGAGATTATCATAGCGATGTACGACGCTGATCAGGCCATATTCGCCTTGCGCTTCGAAGTCGGAGCCTTCGATCCGAATCTTATCTCCCGGTTTGAGCCGCGGCTTGCGGCTGACGCCGGCGCCAACGATCTTTGAGCCGATTACGCGTTGGCTTTCTTTTTCGAGCAACGACTTATAACGCTCTATCTCCGGCGCGCGGGCGTCGTAGATCATGCGGTACGGGGGCAATTGGGTTGAATGTTCCATCACGGCTCCGACCATGTCGGGGGCCGTTTCACCGAAAAACTGCGGGGCCTTTTTGACCTCGCTGAAACGCCGGCTCTCCATCGTGCGGGGGTCATAACAGCATCCGTTCAATGCGGGCTGCCCCAGACGCCCTTTGATTGAAAAACTCATCAGTTCGCGTTCATTGGGCCAGCGCATTGTATGCACAGTGTCATCGAACCCGCGTCTGATCTCCACTCCGTTGGGCGTAGGGCGCATAAAACATCCCTGGTCATCGGCAATACGCCTGATGAAATCGAAATCGCTCTCCCCCCACTGAACATAATTCATTACAGCGCATTCGCCTTTAACACTGAATTGCAACTCCACCTTATCCTCGTCGAAGATTTTGCTCGCAACCTGTTCCAGGTTCTGTTGGTAAAAGTAATTCTCTTCAGGTGTGAGCTGCAGTTTGTAAGAATTAGTCACCCCGCGCACCCTGGCGATGGATTCACTGCGAAACCCGTACTCCAACTCGGCCTCAATCGTCAGCCCGATGAAAATCTGTACCTCGGATCCGGATTCATCGGGGACGCTAAACTCGATCGATTTGCCTAGGTACGATGCGACGGGGAGGTGGCCGTGGTGGAGCAGACGGAACTCAGCGTCGAGCCAGGAATGCGCCCCCAACTCCTGCCGGACTTCGAGGCGCGAAATTATCACGTCTTTCAAAATTTGGCCGTCGATCTTCAAGCGAAAAGGCCATTGTCCGTTTACCATATATTCCTCTGATTGTTTCTGAGTACACCGTAAACAATGTTCTTTTTGTTAAAGTTGGGCAGGTATCCGGCCATGGGTAAGAGCATGTAAGAACCAGGCCGTAAAAATTACCGGACCCAACGATCGCAAATGACAATGTTAGCAACAACGAAAAAACGTACATCCACACAGGGGAACATCCTCCCCTTCTCTGTTTTGACAATCACAGCCTATAAGCGGCGGCGAGGGTAAACGCCCGTCGCCATCCACTCATAAATAAGCATAGGCAGTGAAGAGGGTCTGGCGGATAGCCCGCTACCTGGTAAGGTAGCGATTTAGGGCGCGCAAGCTGCCATACCCGGAGCCATTGAGCAATTTTAGTCTTGATGCGCGACTCGACGTAAAATCAAAAGGATGTGATTTGAATTTATCCTCTGGCAGTTTCTATCAGGTCATACAGAAGCCTCAGTGAGCCGACAACTGTAAAACCTGAACGAAAACGGAGAATGCCCTTGGTTCTCACCTGATTTGCAGGCGTTCTAGTTCCATCCCTTTGCCATTGTAAAAGAGCGTGAATAGGTATGCCGGTTCGTAGGCGTCGCTTGAAGGATCGATCTCAATCGCTTTAACTTCGACCCAATCGATCCCCAGTTCGCGCAGGCTGCTATTTATTCGTTTGACAGTTTCCTGCCGCAAGCCGAATTTGAACGGAAGTTCCGCCAGCGCGTCACGAATACCGAAATCCTCCAAACCGGGCCAGCCTCGCGCCGGCGTCGTGAGCATAATTTTCAGCAGGCGCAGAAGGCCCTCCTCCGCGCCGTTTGAACGCGCCATCCTGCCGGCAGGATCGATTCGCAAAGGGAAAGCGAGGTAATCCATAAATTAGGGATGACGGGAGACAGAAGTAGCAAAGAACGCTCTTCCCACAGGGGTGGCCGCGCTGGCGCCTTCCCGGTTCCTGCCCTCCAACTTCCGTCTCCAGTCCCTCTCCTTGATGTTAATTCCCGATGTCAAACTCCGCATAGGACGATTGGGAAATGTCCGTGGTAATTACGATATCAAGGATATGGTTGAAAGTGGGATTACCAGGTCCAAGGAACGAGGTGCGGAATGAAGAAATCCAGCCCTTGTACGTGAAGCTACAAGTAGTATTTTTGTCAGAGAGACTAACCCAGAAATCAAGTTTTACTTGCTTGATATTATCCATACTCGGTTTCTTGCCGAGTTGGAACAGTTTTTGGATAGTTTGGAAATTGCAACTTCCATTGCCCAGATTAATGCGGAGATGCGTTGACGTGGGCGGCTTTCCATGATGTGGAAGCCCATCTTGAGATACCGAAGCCTCCATCACAAAAGCAGCCTCCGCCGCTGTAAATGTTACGCCGTCAATCGTGCATGAAACAGGAGATTCTTTTGTTGCTGCCATAACAATCCTCCATAATTTTGGTGGTTGGTGGTTATTGATCACTGCCGAAGGAAGGAGAACAACCGTCCCCACATCCATTCGAGCATCGATTTGAATCTCGCGCTGAGTCGCGCGCGAAAACTTTGATTTGGCGATTCCGCCTCGATGAGCTCAAGCGCCGGCGGCGGCGTTTGTATGAGATCGCCGCTCATAACGCGTAACGGCGCGGGTATTCGTGTGACATCGCCGGTCATGACGCGTAACAGCGCCGGCGGTGTCAGTTTCCCTCCCCCTCCGGCACGTCGCCCAGAGGCTTGAACTCCGGCACGTCGATCTTGACGCGGAAGACTTCAGCCGGCCCGGACGGCATCACTTCTAAATAAATGTCGCACACACCCTGCATCCGTTTGTTGTAGTCTTTATCCACAAACAGGCTGTATTCGAGGATCGTGCCTTGAGACTTCTGTTCTTCCAGCAACCGACGAATGGGCCTCTCTACCTCTTCATCCATAAATTCGCGCGTCAGCACCTGTCCCGCTATCTCACGCAGCCGAGCCGAGACAGCGCGCTCCAAATACGACAGAACGCGATAGGCCGTGAAGAATTTGTAGACGCCATATTTGTCATCGGCCAAGCTGCGGCAGCCGTAAAAACAGAGATGGTTATCGGCGTCGCGGACGATCGGAATCACCTGCATCTCTTGCGAAAGCAGTTCCATCTGGCTAATCAGACACTCGATGCGCGCCCTTTCAACCCCTTTGATCCGCCCGAACTTCGTGCCGATCGGGCCCTGCACCACACTATCGCGCGCGCGGTCGGTCCGTGCCAGCGCGCCGGCGAAGACCAGCGAGGCCGGCCCATAAAGACCGTCATCGCCGTTCTCCTTCTCGAACCAGTGAGTGTCGCGAAGTTTGAGCGTCCCGACCATGACGACGTCGGATGCGGCCTGATCCTCCGGGCGTTTGAGGAATTCATATCGCCCGCCTGGGCGAAATTGATCTACGACCCTCTTGTACGATGGCTCGTCGGCCAGGTCGGTGATAAGCAGCATGCCCCATTTCCAGGCCTCCTCTTCCAGCGCCTCGCGGATCATCATCGGGATTTCGCCGGGCACGACCAGGACGCAGATGTCGTCACGGAAGTTGAAATTGTCGTTGCGGTTGGTGACGAAGCGCCGGACGGCTTCCAGCGTGGCGCTCTCACGGTCGCGCATCACCTGCGGGTCGGCGTTATAGATGAAGAACTCGACCGGCTTGCGCTGCTTGCCATCGGGGACGACCGAGTTTTCGAAGAAGAGCCAGATCCGGCGGTAACTGGATTCGAGTGGGCGAATCTCCTCGAAGAGTTTCTCCATCACCTCGTCGCGCACGCCTTCGGCCTGGTCGATCTGTCGCTGGAATTTTTTCAGAGTCTCGTCATAGCTGTCCGATTCGGAGAGCAATGATTCGAAGTCGGTCAGACGCGAAAGGAATTCGTTGGCCGTTTCCGGCGTGAAAATGGTCTCTATTGAGGTCTTTTGCTCACCCAGTCGCGGGTGAATGGCCACGAAAATTTCGTCCAGCACCTTGCGCACGGGCGCTTCGGCGTCAGCGAAGATTTCGGCGACGGTCGCAGTCTTGACTTCCTGATCTGCCATCATTCACCCCCTTTCGCGGCGCCTGCCACCTTCTCCAGTTCGACCCGGAGACGGGCGAGGGCGTCGAGAATCTGTTTGCGTTGAGCCGGATTGGCCCATGCTCGTTTTACCGATGGGAGCGACCAGCGATCCTTCATGCGATAGAGCAAATCAATGACGTTCTTCAAATCCGCAATGTCGTTGCGTTGACCAGGGACCCTCTTCTGGATATTTTCCGGGCTGAAATCCTTGAGGCTGCGAAATTCGATATCGGCCACAAACTCCGTCTCCTCCTCGCCCGCACGGGTTTCGAAATGGATCGAGGGCTTGAACTTCCGGAAAGCGTCATCAGCGCTATCCACTCTCACAGGCTCTTCGTCCTCGTCAACGACTTCTCTACCCATCCGTTCAAGCGTCACGGGAATCACAGCCAACGTCGTGTCGGTAGGAACCGGACGCACTGCGGGGGTAATACCTTTGCGGATAACTTCTATCTTAGGCATATCTTTCCACTCCTAAGGTTGGAGATGTTAATGTGATGATAACGAATGTATCTGTTTAATCTGAGCTACTGTTCGTATGAGGAAACCGCTTGACAATTCTGTAGCGCCTGGTGACCTGCGAATCGGAGTAATGGAGAATAACGCTCATAATTTCCAATAAGTTGAAAAGGCTGGATAGGCTGTGTATCCAGGCAGCGAGAGTCCAGGCAATCCAAGGAATTTCCGATCGCCGATTCCCAAATCAGCCTAAGGCGGCGAGGGGAAATTTTCAGCTTATTAGGGGGAACACGCTAATGCTACCATTGATAGATAGTCCGATCAATCGCAAATGCATCTCCCATGCGGAGCCTGTATCGGTTATTCCAATTTGACCACAACGCGGATTTCCAATCCCAATAACGATCTTTCCTGGAGACTCGACTCCAATTCTCTTTTAAGGATATCGGCTTCTACTTCGGGCAAAACAAAAGCATCACGGTCAAGCGTAATTGTTACCCTCTGCACCCGGTGTAACCCGTCAGCTTCCCGTTCGAGCACCGGCGCGGCTTCCACCGCTCGGATCTTGGGTTCGAAGGCCCTGGTCATCGCTTCCAGGTCGGGATAGGTGACCGGGCGCTCGCGCGAGAGCAGCATTTCGGTGAACCTTAGCCGGGTCTCCACCAAATCGGCCCCGTCATCGCCTCCCGCGGCTCCGGTCACATTTCTGATCTCCAACGTCCGCGGCGTCGCGCGATTGAGAAACCCTTTGATCCCCCCGGGGGCGACATCGTTGCCCAGCTTGCCGTTAGAAAGCAGCGCCCGGACATTGACATATGAGTCCGCCTCTCCGCGAGGCGTGCGAGCAGGCTCGATTTCGAGTCTGTTCTGGCGAATGCGATAACGCCCGGCGTCTTCATCGGCGCTCGGTTCGGTGTCGAGCAGATACGTCGCGCCGCGTTCCCCTTTGACCGAGAGCATCTTGACGAGGCGCCGGGCCCGCCCGCCTCCTGTGGTTAACGGAACTATTGCGCCGTCGTTGGAAAAACTGATCGTCTGATTGAGCGCTTCAATATTCGAAGCCGTGGAGCAATGTAGCGCGACGCGAATCAGGTCCTCGGAGATGTTCGCCACCTCTTTCGGCAACCCGATTCGCAGCCAGGCGCGCCGCGCGTCGAACAAGTTCTTTTGCCCGGTTTGCCCTGTTTGTTGAAATATCCTTCCCAGGGGCGCTTCCATCTTAATCGGAATTCGGGTCAGGAACCGCCGCTCACGCGGAATGTGCGGCAGGACGAATATGCGACTGCCATAAAATCCTTCAGGCAGCGGGGCATCTGCGTCAGGCTCGGCGCCTCCGACCAGCCATTCCAGCTTACGCACGCCGCCGTTACCCGTGCGAGGGCGCATCAATCCTTCGGCTCGTACCCCGCCTTCGTCATCGATCAGGCACCAGACTTCGCGTTTTAGATAACCGGCAAAGTCACGAGCCTCAGGCAATAATTCAAAATAGAACCCATGCCGGCTCAGATGTTCCGCATCATCGACATCAATCGCAATGTAGATCGCCGGATTTTTTCCCAACTCGGCCGGCGCCGCGTCAAACGAAGGTCGCGCTTCTTCCAGTTCTTTAGGCAGCTCCGTCCCTCGGTGTATACGCAACATCCCGTCTTGATAGATTGCCACAAACGCTATCCTGGCGGCGGAGACTTCGAGGGAAGCGTCGAGCGTGAACGTCAACTTGTCCCGAGACCTCGACTCGCCGATCAATTCCGTCATCTCCTCAAAAGACTCGCGCCCATTCATTAAATTGAATCTGACGACGGTCTGCGCAGCGCGCGCCCGGAGCTCCGGCATTCCCAACCCCGACATCAATTCGTCGAGAATCGCCATCGGGATGCTCTCGGCCGCCTGCTCGTAGACTTCGGCTATTTGCGCGGCGAATGAGCGGAGCAGCACGGCCAGTATCGGGTCCGTTTCCTCCGTAGTGACGCCGTACTCTTTGAGCAGGCGTCGGAAGTCGTCGCGGAGTTTTTTGTCTATTTCAGTTGGGCGCGGTGGTTGCCATTGCGACATATCTGCCTGATTGCTCAATTGCCTTTCTTGTTATCGTAGAAGCGCGTCTCCTCGAATCCCTGTCTCGGCCTCGCTGCGCCGCCGGCCCCTCCCGATTCGCCAGGGGCGGGCGACGCCACTCTGGACTTTGAAACGCTGCGAGACGGCGGCAATTTCGCCCCTCCATGGACGGGGATATGCGGCAGCGGCGTTACAGGCCAGACGATTTTCGGTATTCCCCACCAGAGCCCGGCAAGAATAGCGAGCGCGATGGCAAACCTGAGCAGCAGCCACAACAACTCTTTCCACTGCTCGGGCGGCGGCTGCGGGGCGTCCGCGCTCTCAGTCGCCAGCCTCATCTCTTCCCGCTCCATTGCCCTGTCCGGCGCGCATCCGGCGGCCGCGCGGCAATTCCATGGAATGACGCCCTGAAGGATTTTTTTGTCAAGCGTCTCGATCTGAACCTTGAAATTGAGCGATTTCAGATCGTGATAATCGCGGCGTCGGGTGAAGAACAGTATCCCGATCTGTTCATTCAGCGATTGCTTCGCCCCCGCCAGGAATCTGGCCAGCGACCTGGTGTCGTCAGCCTTGGAATACTGCTCCTTGTTCTCCTGCGGGAAGACCATTTCCTTCAGCGCTTCGGCGTCGATCGCGTCCCCGACTCCGATGGTGAAAGTTTGAATGTTGGTTTCGTAGAGCTTCTTGACAACGCTATCCAGATCATCCTTCCTCTGGAGCGCTTCCTGATCATCGCCCTCCCTGACGTCATTCTTTCCGTCGGTCAGGATGACGAGCATGTATTGCCGGTCCGTCTCCTTCTTCTTGAGCCTTTGCAGCCGGTTCAGCGCGAAGATAGTCGCGCTGTAGAGCGCCGTGTTTCCATCGCGTCGGGCCTGGAGATTGTCGATCTGCGCCTCCACACCCTCTCGCGTCTCCGCGAAGACTGCGTTTTCGATTCTGGCCCTCACGTCGTGACTTTCGAAAGGCGCGATGGCGATCCGGTCGCCGGGGCGGAACTTTTCGACCAGAACGCGCGCCGCATCCTTCGCCGCCTCGATCCGCGCGCGCCCCCCCAGGCTGCCCGCGATCATGCTGCCGCTGAGATCGAACAACATCATCACATCCAACTTGCCCTCAGTCGCCCGGTTGGAGACTTTGAACGGGGTGAATTCCCTGCCTTCGCGCATGAATAGCGAGCTGGCTTCGCGAACTTTGATCCTTTTCTGCAATTCAGAGGATGAAGCGGGCAGTTTGACCTGGTCGGGGTTGGCGAATTTGAGTTCTGCGTGAAAATATGGCCGTGGATCGTTCTCATCCAGCGCGAGCAATTCGACTCTCTCCGCCGGCCGAATGTCCTGCGCCTTTTCGACGCGACCGCGACACCCGAAGCCGCAAAGCGAGATGAGGCAAAGAATCAGCAATTTTGCCAGGTCGCTACCGCTCATTGTGCTGTAAGTTCCAATCATTCAGGCCCTGCCCCCTTTCCCCGCATTCAACGTAATGGACGGATGCGGTTCGATGTAGAAGCGGCGGTCTCTAGAAATCAGGATGGCGTGCCGCGGTTCGACCAGGCTGTCAGGGATGTAAATTTGAAGCTCGGGAGAGAGCATCGTCGTCGATTGGCTCGCGCTCAGACGGCCGATCACATACTTCTCCCCGTTATGGATCTCCCACTGCTTGCGGCTCTGCTTATACCGTTTCTGCGTCGCCGCGTCGCTGCTGTTGACGAATTCGAGCACTCCCTGGCGGGTGAGTATCGGCGCGAGGCTGATGAAGGTCGTGATGCCCAGCCCGGCCAGCGCCATCCCGATCGCCTGTGAATTGCCGCCACCGATGAGATTGGCCAGCAACAAGTAGGCCAGGCCGCCGACCACGCCGCCAGCCATACCGCCCAGCAATCCGTTGAAGACACGCGAGCGATTTACCCTCCACCAGCGAAAACTGATCCCTAATCCGATAAGCGCTCCCGCAATCAACCATGAGAGTACGTCGGCGGCGAACCCGGCGTCGATCATCGCCGACCTGATAAACCGCGCGATCCACCCTCCGGCCGCCCCCGCGACGGCCCCGCAGACGACGCCGATCAATATCCATAGCGGGACGATCGCGTCTCCGAGCCGGCGGTCATTGACGCCAACGCTCAACCCGCCGATCAACGCTCCGAGCAGGGTGAAGGCGATCATATCGTAATACTCCACATCTATGGCGAGGGGGATCTGTAGCAACGACCAGATGAACCAGCAGATGACCCCGGCCAGAGCGCCGATCAGAGCCATCTCCCAGATCGTCTGTTGAAAACTGCGCCCCTGCTGAACGCGCTGGATGAATGTCTTGCTCTGATCGACCCTCCGCTGCTGATCCTTGATATTGAACCGCAGCATCGTCCGGCCGAGAAGGATCTCGTCGCCGGTGCGAAGCTCGGTCCTTTCGTTAACCTCGTAGAGTTCGCCGTCGCGGTTCAATTCGAGCGAGGGGCGTTTGATCGAGACCCGTATGACATCATTCGGCCTGACGCCCTGTTCGGGCAACGTCATCGAGCCGTCCAGTTCCTTCCCTTCCCATCGACATGTGGGATTCCCAAGCCCTTCACGCCAGCCCCTCAGAACATGGCCGTCCCGCTCCTCGAACTCGGCCAGGATGTCTCCCAGGAGATCATTCAGGACCTCATTCTCATCTATAGTGACCGTGCGATGAATCTCTCCATCCTGAGTGTCAAAGTAAATCTGATATTTCGGCATATCATTATTTTTCTGCCTTATTTTTCCGTCTTACATTTTTTTTGTCATTTTACTTCAGCTGGCCGAAACGGCGCCTACAACCCTTATTCCATTACCCGGAATTGGGACGCGTGATAAATTTTCAGAGGCCGTGGCAGATCAGGTATCACCCAATCGCATCCGATGCAACGGCCATTCTCCATATCCCAGCAATGAATGCACATCGCGCGCGGGCAGTTCCCGCATTTCCGCAGGTCCCTTTCCTTCGCCTCGCGCCGGCAGCGGATACAACGGCCGGCGGGCTGTCGATTGCCCAACCGCTTGTCCCACCAATCCTGTTCTTCTATAGAAAGCAGGGGCGTTCTGGAACGCTCACAACTGGCGCAACGGAAGGAGTCAGCATTCCAACAGTTGAGACAGGACGAGTTTCCGCAACGCGGGCAGGACTGTCGCGAACTCCCCAGCGTCCTTCGACAGATATGACAGCGCGCCGCGCGGATGCGCAATCGCCGGGCGACCACCGCGCCCCCGACAGCTACTCCGAGCGCAACAGCCCAGACTTCAATCATTCCCGAATCGGTCAGGCTTGAGTCAGCCGGGCTGACCGGCGGGGAATCGCCAGGCAATTGTTTATACCTGCTCAATATCCCGCCCGATGCGATCCCGATTCCGGCTGCGATCAAAGGGAGGTAGAGGTCCATGGATGAGTAACTCGTGGTTCCGCGCAACCCCCACAGACCATACGCCAGTAAGCCCATTAAGGCTCCGCACACGAGGATTGCCCCGTCGTTCATCGACAATCCGACAACGAACTGGATCACCCCGATAACCAACGCCGCGATGATTGTGAGCAGAATCCGCAATCCCATGATCGAGAATTTAACGCAAAGACGAGGCTAGAGGCTAGAGGAAGAAATCGTGGGGGCGCCTTCTTGACAGCAGCGACGCGCTAAAATGAGAATTGAGGCGTCAATTTCAGCTTCAATCGGGAGGCGCTAAGGATGTTCAATCAACGTTTTCTTTACGTCTTTGCGCCTTTGCGAGAAATGGGCTCTTCATTCAGGCGGCGGTTCGCGCAAAGGCGCCGAAGGAGGAACTCCTGCTATGGGGCCACTTAATTCTCAAAGATGATAAGGCGGACATAAAACATTCCGCTTTTTATATGCTTGGAAAAACCATCGGCAACTACCGGATCACCGGCGAACTGGCGCAAGGGGGTATGGGGTCGGTCTACCGCGGACGCCATCAAAGCCTGCCGCGCGAAGTGGTCGTCAAATCCATCCTGTACTCCTCGTTCCCGCCGCAGTCGCAGAATCACCTTAAGGCGAGATTCGTGCGCGAGGCTTACATTCAATCGCAGCTCGATCATCGGAACATCGTCCGCGTTTACGAGTTCTTCGCCACCGCCGAGAATTATTACCTGGTGATGGAGTTCATCGACGGGATGAGCCTGCGGGACTTGATCAAACGGCAGGGCGCGCTCGCCCCGGCGCACGCCGTTCCGATCTTCAAACAGGCGCTCTCCGCGCTCGATTACGCGCACAACTTCAGCTGTGTGGATGAATCGGGCGGACGTAACACTGGCGTCATTCATCGCGACATCAAACCGGCCAATATGCTGCTCGACGGGGCGGCGCGGTTGAAGATCACCGATTTCGGCATAGTCAAGCTGGCCGGCGAGCGCAGTCTGACGCGGACTGGATTCAATCCGGGCACGGTCGAATATATGTCGCCCGAACAGATTCGCGGCTTGGAGGTCGACGCGCGCTCTGATCTATACAGCCTCGGCGTGACCTTCTACGAGGCGATCACCGGGCGGTTGCCCTTCCCGCCTTCCGACACCGGTTCGGAATACGAGACTCTCAGGGGCCACATCGAACTTGCGCCCCCGCCAATCGCCGCTCTGAAGCCGGACGTTCCGGAAGCGATTGCGGCCCTGGTCATGCGCTCGCTCCAGAAAGACCCCGGCGCGCGATTCCAATCGGCGGCGGAGTTTTTAGACGCGCTACTCGATTGCGAGCAAAGCGGCGCGGCGCCCGTCACGCGCGCGTCGTCCGAGCCGCCGCAGGCCACTCACTCGATGACCGAGCCGATCTTGTATGACACGCGACTGGCGCCCGGCGCGCCGCTGACGACAGTCCAGCAGCCGGCGGCCACTCAGGTCATCGAATCTGCGCCGGCCGGCCGTCTCGCGCCGCCCCCCGGACGGCAGCCGCGCCGATATGGTCTGCTGGCCGCCGCGGCGTTCATTGCTTTGCTCGTCGTCGCCGGAGTCGCTTTTTTGTTTTTGAAACAAAGCGAAGCATTGCCTTCCGCCCCGACAACCAGTTCAACACCCCCCCCCGGCGCCGCGCCAACTCCCGCCGCCGCGCAAGAAGACGCGCGATTGAAAAAGGCGCGAGAGGCGGAGGCAAATGAGCGTTACTACGATGCGATCATCCTATATGGCCAATACCTGACTGAACACGCTTTGGATACGGACCCGGGCGTCAAAGAAATCCAGACCCTCAAGACAAGGCTGGATGAGTTTTTTTCGCTGATCAATCAGGGCGAGTTTCAGACTAACATAAAGGATTACGCCGCAGCCGAGCGCAGCTACACCGAGGCGCTCAAGCTTCGACCCGACTCGAAGTTAGCCCAGGCCGGATTGAAGAAAGCCCAATCTCAACGTGGGCGAACTTACTAATGTCGGACGAAAAGAGATCGACGGAAGCGTCGTGATCCTCTGGAAGACGCTCAAGCAGTTTTCCGCGCCGACGCTCCTACTATAAGTTGACAATATTCGATTTGGCGTATATAAACCATCGTTAGACGCATTGAACACTAGTTAACTCGAAGCTCTCAAGGTGTGAACTTGATGGCTTCATAATTATGTAGAAAGAAGATCATGAGACGACACATAAGACATAGACGTTTACCTGTGGCGTCGCTGCTCATAAGTAGCGGCTCTTTATCGGATACCTCTTCTCGCTTCTCTTCCTCCTGCTTCATTTCCCTCCAAACCACCTGCTCCTGTTGTTGTTGTCGCTAGTTCCTCGGGCGACGCAGCTTTGGCCACAACAAAGCTTCCGCTTATTTCCCTTACAAAAATAACTCCGAAGGCTGCGCAAGAGTCGCGCCCTGTTGGGTCCCGCGCAACCGCTAAATGGGACTTATAAGACCGACTTATAAATCCCATAAGTCCTATAGGTCCTATAAGTCCTATAAGAGACTTTCCCTATGAGGAGTACTGTCATGAAATTTGAGATCGCCGATTGGAGATTTGAAGTCACGTGGGACGGGCTGCTCTGCCAGCCCATCGAACGCGGGCGGGCGAAGGCCGCGAAGAAATCCGCCCGGTCGGACGGCCGCGAGGGCCGCCGCGAGCAAGCGAGCGAATCGAACCGCCACGCGCTCGGACTCGCAGTTCAATCTTTCGACAAACAACCACACCGAAAAGGAGCCACGAAATGAGTTTGATTGAACCCCATGGCGGGAGACTGATCGACCGTGAAGCGCGCGGGGCCGAGCGCGAATCGCTGCTGCGGGCGTCGGCGCACATGCCAGAGCTGACGCTCAACGCTCGCGAGGAGGCCGACCTGGAATTGATTGCCCAGGGCGCGCTCTCGCCGCTCGAAGGCTTCATGGGCGAGGCCGATTACGTTCTGGCGCGCGACCAACGACGGCTTGCCAATGGCCTTGTCTGGACAATTCCTGTGACGCTGTCGGCGACCGAAGAAGAGCGGGCGAAGCTGAAGGTCGGCGACGACGTCGCGCTGCGTTCGCGCGACGGGCGGCTGCTGGCCGTGTTGCATCTGGCCGAAATCTTCAAATACGACAAGCAGCTCGAAGCCGAGCGCGTCTACCTGACGGCGGAAGAGAAGCATCCCGGAGTGAAGGCGCTTTACGCGCAGGGCGATTATCTGCTCGGCGGTCACGTCAGCGTGGTGGAAGGTCATCGCCGCCACGAGTTCGCGCCCTACCGCTACTCGCCCCGCGAGTTGCGCGCCTTGTTCGCCGAACGCGGATGGCGGAGCGTCGTCGCGTTCCAAACGCGCAATCCCGTCCACCGCGCCCACGAATACATCCAGAAATGCGCGCTCGAAACCGTAGACGGCTTGCTGCTCCACCCGATAGTCGGCGAGACGAAATCCGACGACATCCCGGCGACGGTCCGGCTGCGCGCCTACGAAGTGATCATCGAGCACTACTACCCGCAATCGCGAACGCAGCTCGCCGTGCTGCCAGCCGCGATGCGCTACGCTGGGCCGCGCGAGGCGATCTTCCACGCCATCATCCGGCAGAACTACGGCTGCTCGCACTTCATCGTAGGGCGCGATCATGCGGGCGTCGGCAATTACTACGGCACTTACGACGCGCAGCTCATCTTCGGCCATTTCGAGCCGGGCGAGTTGAAGATCGCGCCGATGTTCTTCGACAACACGTTTTTCTGCCGCAAATGCGACGGCATGGCGTCTCTCAAGACCTGCCCGCACGACCAGTCGCACCACGTCAGCCTGAGCGGAACGCGCGTGCGCGAGATGCTCTCGCGTGGCGAGGTCCCGCCGGTCGAATTCACGCGTCCCGAAGTCGCGCAGGTTCTGATCGAAGGGCTGCGCGGGTTGAGCGCGGCGGCATGAGAGGAATGCGGAATGGTGATACTGTTCAACTGCGAATGTGAAAGCGATACTGAATGTTTTAGCATTCCGCATTCCACATTCCGCATTCCAAAATTTAAGGCGGCGTAGCCAAGTGGTAAGGCGAAGGTCTGCAAAACCTTTATACGCTGGTTCGATTCCAGCCGCCGCCTCCAAACTTACAAGAGGGGAAAAGGTTCGTGACACGAGGGTTCACATTATGGTTTACAGGGCTGTCGGGCGCAGGCAAAACGACGCTCACAAACGCGCTCGTCCCACAACTACGCTCTCGCGGCGTCAAGATTGAAGTTCTCGACGGCGATGAGGTGCGCACAAACCTGAGCAAAGGGCTCGGCTTCTCCAAGGAAGACCGCGACGCCAACATCCGGCGCATCGGTTACGTCAGCCGGCTGCTGGCGCGAAACGGCGTGGGAGTGATTGCGGCGGCCATCTCGCCATACCGCGAGATACGCGACGAGGTGCGCGCATCGATCGAGGCCGACGGCGCGGCCTTCGTGGAGGTCTTCGTCAAAGCCTCGATCGATGCGCTCGTCGCGCGCGACGTGAAGGGACTTTACAAAAAGGCCCTGGCCGGCGAGATCAAACAGTTCACAGGCGTCTCGGATCCTTACGAAGCGCCGCTCGAACCGGAACTGGTGGTCGAGACCGACCGCGAAACAGTCGAAGAGAGCGCGGCGAAGATTCTGGCCAGGCTCGAGGAATTGAATCTGATCGCCTCCGCGCGGCAGTCGAGCGACGCGGCGGAGAGCGCAAAGGCGGCGTTATGAAACTCAATCAAAACCAATCCGGCAAGGTTTATCTGGTCGGCGCGGGGCCGGGCGATCCGGGCCTGCTCACGCTCAAGGCGCGCGACCTGATCGCCGGAGCCGACTGCGTGATCTACGACTACCTGGTCAATCCGGAAATTCTCAAACACGCGCCCGCCGGCGCCGAATTGATCTACGTCGGCAAACGCGGGCTCGAGAGTTCGCAGCAACTGTGGACGCAGGCGGAGATCAACCGCCTGATAGTTGCGAAGGCCAATGAACTTGCGGTCATCGTGCGCCTGAAGGGCGGCGACCCGTTCATTTTCGGCCGCGGAGGCGAGGAAGCCGAGGCTCTGGTCGAGGCCGGAATCGAATGGGAAGTTGTGCCCGGGGTTTCGGCCGGCTCATCGGTCGCCGCATACGCTGGCATTCCGATCACGCATCGTGGCTTGAGCAGTTCGGTGACTTTCGTCACGGGCCACGAAGACATGGCGAAATCGCAATCGGCGATCCGCTGGAACCACCTGGCGAAGGGCGCCGACACGCTAGTCTTCTTTATGGGCATCGCGCGGGTCGCGGAAATCGCCGATCAATTGATCTCGAACGGGCGCGACGCCGATACGCCGGTGGCGGTCATCCGCTGGGGAACCTACGGTCGTCAGGAGACGGTCGTCTCGAATCTGGCCGGGATCGCGGCGGCGGTCAAACGCCGAAAGCTCACGGCTCCCGCGCTCATCGTCGTCGGCGAGGTCGTCCGGCTGCGCGAGCGGTTGCAGTGGTTCGAAGAGGTGAGCAGACACGCAGGTCTGCCCCTACACGCGAATTACGGCGCGCCCAACCCGTTCTTCGAGGCGCTGGCTAGTTAGACATAGGGGCAGACCTGCGTGTCTGCCCCGGCGGTCGCGCGTGAACAGAATCCAGGGCAGACACGCAGGTCTGCCCCTACGCCCTGAACGATGCGCTATTACCCGATCTACCTGGATCTCAAAGGACGCGACGTTTTGGTCGTCGGCGGCGGCGCGGTCGCCGAAGGCAAGGCGCTGCAGCTCGTCGAGGCCGGAGCCCGCGTGACCGTCGTCAGTCCGGAGTTGACCGAAGCGCTGCGCGCGGCGGCCGGCCGCGGAGAGATCACTTATCTCGGCGGCTCTTTCGCCGAGGGAGATTTGAACGGCATGTTTCTGGTCGTCAGCGCTACTGACGACCGGAAAGTGAACGAGAAGGTCGCAAAAACGGCCAATGAACGCGGGTTGCTTTGCAATGTCGTCGATCAACCCGATCTGTGCAATTTCATTACGCCCGCGCTGGTCACGCGCGGCGAGCTGCAGATCAGCGTTTCGACCGGAGGCGGCAGCCCGACGCTCACACAGCGGGTCAAACGCGAAATCGCGGCGCTGATCGGAGAAGAGTACGGCGTCCTGCTGGAAATTGCGGCTGAGATGCGCGCCGAGGCTAAAGACCGCGTCGCCGATTTCGAACGGCGCAAAGAAGTATTGCGCGCCTTCGTCGAATCCGACGCGCTCGACCTGATTCGCGCGGGCAGGCTCGACGAGGCTCGCGCCCTGGCGCGCCGATTTTTGCGAGATGCCGAATGAGACTTATGAATCTTATAAGTTGTATTTAGAGAGAGGAGCAATGAGTCAAGCGCAAACGGAGCTTTCGGAATTTGAAATCAAAAAACTCTCCCGGCGTTTTGAAACCGCAGGGGTCGAAGAGATTCTGGAATGGGCGGCCGAAAGGTTCTCGCCGCGACTGGCGATGACGTCCAACTTCGGCGCCGAGGGAGTTGTCGTGATTGACCACCTGGCGCGCGTCGCGCCAGGGACGCCGATCATCTATCTGGAGACCGGATTCCAATTCTCCGAGACCGATCAATTGAAAGAGCGGTTGCGAGCGCGTTACGGACTGAACATCATCGAGCGCCGCGCCGCGTTGAGCGTTGAAGGGCAAAACCGGATTTACGGCGAGCGCCTTTACGAACGTGACCCCGACCTCTGCTGCCGCATCCGTAAGGTCGAGCCGCTGGCCGAAGCCCTCAGAGGCTACGACGCCTGGATCGCGGCGCTCAGGCGAGATCAATCGCCGACGCGGGCTAACATCGGCGTGGTCGAATGGAACGTTCGACATGGACTGGTCAAGATCAACCCGCTGGCATTCTGGACGCGCCGGCAGGTATGGGATTACATCGTGGCTCACGAACTGCCTTATAACCCGCTCTACGACGACGGCTACACGAGCATCGGCTGCGTCCCTTGCACTCGCCGCGCGGTCGCCGGGACGCACGAGCGCAGCGGAAGATGGGACGGGGAAAAGAAGCTGGAATGCGGAATCCATCTTTGAAGGAGTTTCCGTCGCCGTGCGGCAGAGATGAAACCTATGTAATTCGAGGTTCAAACGGCGCCCGGACAATGCCTGTGTGGGGCATGGAGCTTCGATTCGCGGCCACCGGCAATCCGGAAAAGCAGAAACCGGTCGAAGAGCTGATCGACCGGCTCATGGGTTATCTGCGCTCAATCCAGAAATGACTGTGCCGAATCAGCCGAGTCTTCTGCCGTACGCCGGATCTGCCTGCGCTCTGTTCGGCATCAGCACGATCATCGGCCGATAGTTCTCGTCGAGCCAAATCTCATCGTCAATCTCGATCAATGCGTTCGCGGTCAGGTCGAAGCGGCCCAGGCAGATCAGATCCGTGCTGTCCACGTACTGCTGGATCTTGCGCTGCACATGCTGTTCCTTTTGCAGAATGGATCCAACGATCGTCGCGCCTCGAGTACCCCACCAGACGATCTTCAGCCACCACACGACCGCGAGCCGGCCAATGGCAATCATGAGGACATCGATGGGCACATTCACCTTGGCGCGAATCGTGGTCGTGACATCGCGAATCTGACCTCCGTCGCACCGAAGCGAGCCCCGGATCGTCGCGCGCACGTGGAGTCGGGTGAACCAGTAACGGTGTTTCATGTGTTCTATGGCGAAGCCGACGTGGTAAACGCCCTCGATGACGGGCGGGATAACAAGGTCTGGTTTGCGAATCCAAGTGTGAGCCATGACTTATCCTCCCTGATAGTTACCCTGATAGTTACCCTGATAGTTACAATGAGGCATATTCTAGCAAGACAATCGGTAAAAGGACAGGGCGGGCTGAACGTGCTCAGCTCGAGTTTCACCGCGTCGCTACCTCCGCTTCCCCATGCGCGAATCGCCTGAGAAATAAATGCGCCTGGCGCCTTGCGAGTTGTTTACTCGCGCCGTCCTCGGCCGAAGCTGCGCGAGTAAACAACTCGCGCCACAACGCTCGGCGGCGCCTGGGCGCAATATTTTTTCAAGGACCATAATTCGTTACTACGCGGGTAGGTCTGTCCTGACGCGCGCCACGATCAGGTCGCGTACATGTTTGATCAATTCCTCGACGTTATCTATTGTGTAAGATTCCGAACTGACTGGCGGCAGGACTTCCAGGTAAACATCGCCCGGTATGACGCGCTTTTCGCCTTTGCGCATGACCAGCCTTGTGTCGTTAACCACGACGGGGACGACCGGAACGCCCGCCTCGACGGCCATATAGAATACGCCCTTTTTGAACTCTTTCACTCGCCCGTCGCCTGTGCGCGTCCCTTCGGGAAAGGCCATGAGTGAATGTCCGCCCCGCAGCTCATCAGCGCCGCGCCTCGTGCTTTGTATCGCGCGCTCGCGGTTGCTGCGGTCAATCGGAACGACATGCGCGAGCGGGAACCCCTGCTTCATTATCGGAATGCGGAACAGTTCGATCTTCGCGATGGCGCCGACGTTGTGGCCCAGGTAGGAGAAGAGCAGCGGCGGGTCGAGGTTGCTCTGGTGGTTGGCGATGAAGGCGTAAGCCTGATCTCGGTCTAGATGTTCAAGCCCGGAAACGTGTACGCGCGCCCCCGACGCCCACATATATACCCGGCAACCGAATTTCGCGGGCGGGAAGATGAAATCCTCGACGCCGAAAAACCTCCGCA
>Ga0154003_1000150_pt1 | contig 20840 bp, 9 predicted proteins | sample TSFL087MetaG_FD_104679 | JGI IMG/M metagenome (GOLD analysis project Ga0154003, IMG submission 104679) | Attine ant fungus gardens microbial communities from Florida, USA - TSFL087 MetaG | ecosystem: Host-associated > Fungi > Mycelium > Unclassified | place: USA: Florida, Lake Talquin State...
GCTTGACCGACAAGGAGTTGAACCTGGTCACGAACAGCCGCAAGACTATACGCGAAGGCATAAAGTTCATCGGCGGCGACCCGGACAAGGTCGCCGGAGTGGTTCGCAAGCCGGGCGACATCGCGGCTTACCTGGAACTGCACATCGAGCAGGGCGGCGTCCTCTACTCCGAGAAGATCTCGATCGGCGTGGTCGAAGGCATCGTCGGCATCAACTGGTGGGACGTGACGATCGAAGGCTTCGCCAATCACGCGGGCACGACGCCAATGAACCAGCGGCGCGACGCGCTGCTCGCGGCGGCCAAATACGTCGAAGCAGTCAACCGCGTGGTGACGAGCGTTCCGGGCCGTCAGGTCGGCACGGTCGGCAAGATTCAGGCCTTCCCCGGCGCTTACAACGTTATCCCGGGGAAAGTCACGACGAGTCTGGGGCTGCGCGATCTCGACGCGGCGAAGACGAAGACGCTTTTTGAGAAAATCCTGCTCGAGGTTCAACAGATCGAGAAGGCCACAGGGACGAAGTTTGAATTCAAGCAGACCAACTCTACACCTCCCGCGCCGACCGACGTCCGCGTCCGCCGCGTGATTGACGAGGCGGCCAAACAACTCGGATTCACGACCAGGTTCATGCCTAGCGGCGCCGGCCACGACGCGCAGGAGATGGCGCATTTAGGCCCGGTCGGGATGATCTTCGTTCCGAGCGTTGACGGCATCAGCCATAGCCCGCGCGAGTTTTCACGCCCCGAAGACGTAACGAACGGAACAAACGTGTTGCTGCATGCGCTGCTCAAACTCGACTCGATTAAGTTGACTGAAGTCAGATGACGCCGCCGGCGACGTCATCTGCGTTGGGCGCCCCGGACTCGCGCCTGGATCGGATAGCAAATGCGTATACGGTGTGGGGCGATTTGTTTAATCGCCCTGTTTGTGGCCTTGTTCTATCAGGAATCCAATTAGGAAAGAGACGCGAGGCGAACAACTCGCGCCCGGAGTCCCGTACACGCATTTTCTATCCGCCATAAGGCGCGCCAATCGCCGTGTAGCCCTGTTCGCAGAAAAGTTGCGCGGCGGCGAACCCGCGCCTATACTTACCAACCGGTCAGTCGTCTCACATTACTTGAAAATAAAACCAGAGAGGTAAGCGTCTTGGGAAAAAACTGGATCGACACCTTTTCGCGGCTTGTAGAACGGTTCGTGCCCGATGCGATCACGACCTCCGTCATCTTGTTGATGGGGGTTTCCATCATCTCGCTCTCGATCGGCAATTCCGTGACGGCGACCGTCGACGCCTACTACAAGGGGCTTTGGATGCTGCTGGCCTTCACGATGCAGATGACGCTGATCCTGGTGCTGAGTCTCATCCTGGCGTCGACGACAGCCTTCAAAAAGGCGGTTCTGACGGTTTCCCGCATCCCCAGAACCACCGTCCAGGTAGTGGCAATGGCGGTCTTGTGCGCGGCGTTCGTCTCTTATCTAAACTGGGGCCTGGGGCTAGCCCTCTACCCGATGATCGCAATTCATTTTTGCAGAGAAGCGGAGCGCAAGGGCATCGGCGTCGATTTCCTGTTTATGCTGGCTACGCTTGCCGGGGCCGGGGCGGTCTGGCAATTCGGTCTCTCCGCGAGCGCTCCGCTGCTGATGGCGACGCCGGGCCATTTCCTTCAGCAGACCACCGGAATCATGACGCTCGGTTCCACTATCTGGTCTCCGGCCTCGATCATCCTTGTCATTACCTTTACCTTCGCCGTGATCGTCGCGGGTTGTCTATTCATGCCGAAAAAGATCCGGCCGATTTCCGAATTCCCGGAGTCCAACAAATTGGATGAACCATCCAAAGCCTCTGATGAAGCGTCGCCGGAGAAGCCCCTGGTCGTTCTCAGCTTCGCACAGCGGTTGGAGCGGAGTTCCATTGTCGTGGCGGCGCTATGCTTCGCGCTGATCTGCTGGCTCTACTACCATTTCTTCACCAAGAAGCTGAGCCTCGACATCAACTCTGTTAACACGATCATCCTGTTCTTGGGTTTGCTGTTACACCGGAACGTGGCGAGATTCACGACCGCGCTCCGGGAAGCTATCGTGTCGAGTTGGCCGATTGTGGTGATGTATCACCTCTACGCCGGCGTTGCCGGTCTGATCCAATTCACTCCGGTCGGCGAATTCCTGGCTGGGTTGGCCGATCCCGTCATGACCAAATACTCATTTCCTTTGCTGACGGCTCTGATCAGCACGGTAGTCGCGGTCTTCATTCCGACCAGCGGCGGGCAATGGCTGATTCAGGGCTTCGTGACCGTGAGGGCGGCGGAAGCCGTCGGCGTGACCGCCCAGCGAGGGTTGCTGGCCCTGAGCGTCGGCGACCACATGGGCAACCTGATCTCTCCGTTCTGGGCCGTGGTGGGGGCGGGGATCGCCCGCGTGGATTTCAGATCGCTCTTCGGCTACCGCCTGATATTCGCGGCCATCTGGTTCGCGCTCGGCGTGGTGGCCTTCACATTCCTTCCCTGCTGAGCGCAGATTGTTAGCCACAGAGGGCACAGAGAACACAGAGGAATCATTGAATCCCTCACTGCTCTCTGTGTCCTCTGTGCGCTGCGGTGGCTAGTCAGCTACAAAAGGGACAGATCATGAACGATGGACAGAACATACTCTCCGGATTGCGCGTGATCGATTGCGGCGCCTACATCGCAGGGCCGGCCGCCGCGACCATCATGTCCGACTTCGGCGCCGAGGTGATCAAGATCGAGCGCTCGCCGCACGGCGACCCGTATCGCCGCCTCTCTTTTCTCCCGGGCATGCCTACCTCGGAGCATAACTACTGTTGGATGCTCGACTCGCGCAACAAAAAGAGCCTCGCGCTCGACCTGCGGGACGAGGCCGGGCGCGAGGCTTTGCGCCGCCTTGTCGCAACCGCCGACGTCTTCATCACCAACTATCCGCCCGAGATCGCCGAGAGGTTTCAGGTCAGCTATGAAGAATTCGCCGAGATCAATCAGCGCCTGATCTTCGCGCACATCACCGGCTACGGCGAGGAGGGCGACGACGTCAACCAGCCGGGCTACGACACGACGGCGTATTGGGCGCGTTCGGGTTTGACCGGCCTGATCTTCGATCTGACGACGCAAACCGGCTCGACGCCCAGCGGGTCGGGCGATCACCCGGTCGCGCTGGCGCTGTTCGGATCGATCATGCTGGCGCTTTACCGACGCCAGATGACCGGGCGCGGCGCGAAGGTCACGACCTCGCTGATGGCGACCGGCGCGTGGAGCAACGGTTGTATGTTACAGGCCGCGATGGTCGGGGCGACGTTCCAGATCCGGCGACCGCGCCACATCGCGCTCAATCCTCTGGTCAATCAATACCAGACGCGCGACTCTCGGCGGTTTATGTTCTGCTGCATCGACACAGCCAATGATTGGGGACGGGTTTGCCGCGCGATCGGACGCCCGGAGCTGATCGATGATCCGCGCTATGCCACAGCCGAGGCCCGTTCACAGCGTAGCGAAGAGGTGGTGGCTCTGCTCGACGAAGCGATCGGCGGCAGAGATATGGCCGAGTGGGAACCGCTCTTCCGCCAGCAGGGCGTGGTCTGGGGCCCGATTCCAACGATGGGGCAAGTGGCCGCTGATCCGCAGATGGCGGCTAATGGCGTCTTCGCCGAACTGGAGCACCCGCGACTCGGCGCCATCCCTACCGTCAACAGCCCGCTCAACGTGCAAGGGATGATGAAGGAGAAACCTGTAATGGCGCCGGAAGTCGGCGAACACTCGCGGGAGATTCTGCGCTCGCTCGGATACGGAGACGATGCTATCGAAGAGATGATCTTGCGTGGTTGCGTGACAGCCCCCGGCGCCTAGATCAGATTTCAAATCGATGTACGGCAAAGATTGGCTAACCACGGGGGTCACGGGGATCACGGGGATGAAGAAAAGGAGAGATAATCCTTCTTTTTCGTTTCCCCGTGATCCCCGTGGTTGATCCCGTACACGCAATCGAAATCCGCTCTAGTCATTGTGAGATCACAAACGATTCCTCTCGCGTCAAGAGCTTTTGCGTCGTCCTGTCTCTGGCTTCGATGATCGCCACATAATTGCCGGCTTGAAGCCCTGCTAGTTTGACGTATTTCGCAAACGTCAGATGAGGCGACGGCGCCGCCACTGTCTCCGTCAGCACATAGTCCATCGGCGTGGTCGCTGATTGACCGTCTTTCATAAGCTTCAAGGTCACCCAGACCATCGGCTTGCCCGTCTCTGCTTTGGCGCCGGCGTTGTACAATTCGAATAAGACGACAAGGTTGTCCGTTGGGCGAAACTTGCGGCTGGGAGTTGGGCGAATCCGGACACCGCCCTGGCTAAACACATCGATTATTTCGCCGGTTTCGGGCGCCTTCTTGATCGGCTCGACGAAACGGCTGAGCGTCACCCCGCTCATCGAGAATTCGGAATTCAAAGGAGGTAATACAAACTCTCTCCTTTTCGCGCCGATCTTTCCCGACAGCTTATCTCTGAAGACGATCTCGACGTTATAAGCGCCCGGAGGGAGTTCCATATCCTGCCGGAAGAAGATGTTATTCTGGTGAATGGACTCGTACTGTTCGGCAGTCAGCGGAATGTTAAACCCTCCTCCAAGCCGGGCGACAATTTTCCCCGGCGCTTCCCGGATCACTCCGACCATATCGAATTGGACAACCTGCTTATCGCCTTTGCGGTCGAACTTCACCGCGTCCGGCGGGACTTCGAGAGATAGCGGAACGACGTAGCTCTCCCCTCTGAATCTGAACGGGCACAATTCGATGAACAACGGCAGGGCCGGATTGGCCTCAGCCGAAGCCACATTAGCGAGCAGCTTCTTATCCTCCGGTGAAAGGAAGACGATTTCACCCGGGGGCTTGGCGTAATATCCGGAGCGCGAGACCGTATGCATGTCCGGGCGGCGAACCTCCACCTTCAGCTTGCGATAGCCGCCGTCAAAGTTCGCGTTGGCGCTGTAAAACGCGAGCGTGTAGCGGGAGCGGATTTCCTGGTCTATGCGATTCAACCCTTTGGACAGGTCGTTGGCGCCCTTGATGAACTCTCCGCCAGTGTCGCCTGAAATCCGATACAGAATATCGTACTCGCGATTCTGGCCTTCGTGCCGCACGTTATCGAAAACGTTCTCACCGCCGACGGCGCGGATGCGGGACTCGGCGCTAGCCAGACCGGAGACGCCGGCGAGCGGCCCGGACGGGACAGGAGACGTGGAGAGCGGAGATCCGGTCCTGAGGCCGGCGGAGTCTATGATATAGATTGCGACGTTCGACTGATTGGCGAAGTCGATCACGCTCTGCGCTTGCCACTCGAGCGTGGCTGGAGTAACGAATCCCTGCGAGAAGAGCACTATTGTCTTTTTGCCAATTACCCCACGCTGCGACGAGCAGATCGCCGCGAGCGCGGCCAAAACGGGGCGCGACTGTTGCAGGCTCAGTTGCGAGCGCAGCTGCGTGAATTGTTGCAGCACCCGATTAGCGATCATTGCCTCGACTCCCTCTGATCCTTGGCCCGCCGACGACGCCGATTGCGTCGCCTCTGCCCCTCCCAACCTATCTAGCTTGGCCCTGGTATCCGCGATTCCATCCGCCAGTTGACCGCGTTCGAGATTCTTGTTCGAGATGGGCAAAGCGGCGCCATTCTCGACGGCTGCAATGATCTTCGCTTTGTCTCGCGTGAACGGATGCAGTAGTTGCAAATCGTTTGAAACGCCGAACAACGCCACCGTATCTGCGTCAGTGACGCGCTCCCGAAGATACTTGACTATCCCTTCCTGCGCCTGTTTGAAGTTGAGCAGGTCGGTCGTCGCCCCATCCAGCACAAGCGAGATTATATTTGCCGGCCCTCTGTCGGAGGCGCCGGGCGGAGCCGGGTCAACGCTCTTTGGTTGGGAGCCGTCATTGCCTATGCCGAGCGGCGGCGAGAAAAATTCGACCTTCTGCGCCACGCCCTCCTCAAAGACGCTGAAATCCTCGGCTTTCAGATCCATGACATATTTCCCTTTTTTATCCTTCACGATCACGTCAAGGGTAACCAGGCGCGTTTCCAGCTTGACAGTTTCGTCCTGCTTCTTTTGTCCCTCTTTGTTGACTTGAGCCACTGCCATCCGTAAGGACACCGCGGTCATGACGAATAGACATATGAGCAATCGCCTTTTCGCTATTCTTGTCATTTTTGTTTTCCTTGAAGAGGTTTCACCGCCGCAGCCCGCTGCCGAAACGCCAAGGTATCGCAGAGAGAAGAAGAGAGAGGCCTTTCCCAGTCCCTCTCTGCGCTGTCTTTGCGTTCTCCGAATCTGCGGCGGTGAAAGTGGTCGCAAACTTTTGAAACCCGCCGTAACCGATAGAGCTAACGACCTGTTGTCGGAGCGATTTTTCTGGTCTCTTTTTGTTCGATGAGTCCCTGGCCCTCTTTGACCGTCAGGAATTTGTTCGCATTCACGTTCGTTATCTTGTCAACCGCCCCGCTCGGCCAGCGGATTTCAATGAGATCTACTTTCGCCCGTTTCTCCAGTCCGAAATGCAGCCGCAGGTCGTTCTGCGACATATAACTCCCACCGCTCCGCGCTTCGTCAATCTGCGTCAAATCGCCGGAGACGACTTTAACCCGCGCCCCGATGCCGTCACGATTGCTCTTCACGCCGATCAGCCGGATCATAACAAAATTGTTCGCGTTACCGCCCTCGTTTCGTAACAGTTGTGGCGGGCCGTCCAGGTCGGCGATCACCAGGTCGACATCGCCGTCATTATCCAGGTCCGCGAAGGCGACTCCTCGACTCGCTCGCTCCTGCATCAATGGCGCCCCGAACTGCGCGGCGACTTCTGAAAAAGTCCCGTTGCGGTTGTTGCGATGCAGCAACTTGCGTTGGCGGTAATGTTGCAACTGGGGGTAGACGTGCCCGTTGGCGATGAAAAGATCGCCCCAGCCGTCGTTGTCGTAGTCGAAGAATTTAGTCCCCCAGCCGACGTAAGGCATGCTTACGCGGGCGACATCCGCCTTATATGAAACGTCCGTGAACATATTTCGCCCGTCGTTATGGTAGAGCGTGTTGTACTCGTCCACGAAATTGGTCACAAAAATATCGAACCGCCCATCGTGATCGTAATCCCCGGCGTCCACTCCCATGCTTCCCTGTTCGGCCCCGTCCTGGCTTAGCGCCGTGCCTGAGAGAAAGCCGATCTCTTTGAATGCGCCGTCTCCGTTATTGTGGTAGAAGAGGTTCGGGGTCGAATCATTGGCCACGTAAATGTCAATCCGGCCGTCGTCGTCAAAGTCGCTGCAAACCACGCTCATTCCAAAATACCCGTTAGGATCGGACACGCCGGCCTTTTTTGAGACTTCAGTGAAGGTCCCGTCGCCGTTATTGTGAAAGAGCGAATCGCCCGAGCCGCGCATCCCCCTGGGGCCGCACTGCACCGCGATTCCCTTGTACTGGCACGTCTTGTCCTTGCCGAACTCCGGCAGGTTGTTGAGGTCGTATTCGACGTAATTGACGACGATGAGGTCCAGCCAGCCGTCGTGGTCGTAATCCACAAACGCGGCGCCAGTTGACCATCGCGGGTCACTCACGCCGGCGGTTTGAGTAACATCCGTGAAGCTTCCGTCGCCGTTATTTTTGAAGAGATGATCCGGCCCAATGCACGTCACGTAGAGGTCGCCGAACCCGTCGTTGTTATAATCCCCGACCGCCGCCCCCATCCCCCAGCCGACGTCGCCGACGCCGGCCTTGTCCGTGGCATCGGTAAATGAGCCATCGCCGTTGTTGCGGTAGAGGAAGCTCTTGGTCTTTCCGCCCGACTTAATCAGGTCGACGGACAGAGAGTTGACGAAGTAAATATCAAGACGACCGTCGTTGTCGTAATCGAAGACGGCCAACCCGCCGCTCATAGACTCGACGAGATACTTCTTTTCTGGCGAGGCGACATGCTTGAAGGTAATGCCGGATTGCGCCGTAACATCCGTGAAGCGAACCGCCGCTGGCTGATTGCCGATTGTCGTAGTAGGGAACGCCAGCAGTAGGACAAGGAGACAAGGAGACAAGGAGATAAGGAGATAAGGGCACAAGGAATTCAAATCTCCTTGTCTCCTTGTCTCCCCTTCTCCTTGTCCCCTTGTCAATTTCTCTCTTTTCATATCACTGGTTTGGTTGACCGCGCTCTTTTGCCTTGAGCTGGTTGGAGATTTCGATCTGACTGGCGCCCTCCTCTTTCCGCCCGGCGGCTAGGTAAGCCCGGCCCAGTTGATAATGCGCATACGCCGCGTCAGGCTTGAGCTTCACGGCAGTTTCAAGCCTTTCCACAGCTTCCTTGATGTTACCCCGCAGAAGCAAGTTCTTACCAAGCTCATAGTGCGCCTCGGCGTAATCGGGCCGGAGTTGAATAATTTCACGCATGAGCTTGATTCCGCGCTCGCTTTGCTGATCGGCCAGCAGGACAAAACCAAGATGGTACTTTGCCTGAATGTCGTTCGGGTTGACGGCCAGCTCACTTTCAAACGCCCGCGCCGCTTCATCCAGCTTCCCCAGATTTATATAGACCAGGCCGGAGTAGAAATGCGCCAGACGCGTCTTGCCGTCCAGCGCCAGAGCCGCCTTCAACTCTTCGAGCGCCTTGGCCGTCTCGCCCTGGTCATAATAAACCTGTCCGAGCAGGATATGCAGTTGCGGGCTGCTGCCATGCAGGGCCGCCAACCGCTGAATGACTTGACTCGCCTCCTCTCGCTTCTGTTGCTTGATGAGAGAGATGGCGAGCATGTAATAAAGACCGGCGTCATTCGTCTTGACCGAGACGACCTCGGCTAACAACGTGGATGCTTTCGGGTAGTCGTCCGCCATGAAGTAGCTTGTGCCAAGCAACTGTTTGGCCGGAAGACTGGCAGGTTTGATCTTCAGCTCGGTCTCCAGAGGCGGAATGGCCTGTTGATACAACTCCGCCTTGTAACAGGCCAGGCCCCAGTTGAAGTGAATCTCTTCCAGTTGCGGATTCCATCTGGCGGCCAGCGCGAACTGCTCCGCCGCCCCGCGAAAGTCCTCCCGCCCGGCCCGCAGAATACCGATGTTATTGTGAGCGCTGGCGACCACCTTTGTGTAGTAATCCTCGCCGCTCTTCAACTCTCCGGCAGCTTTTTCATCCGCAGTCCCCGGAGTCTCCGGTTCGGCCACGACACCCACGGCTGAAATCTCCTGCAGTTGTTTGTCGTTCTGCTCGCCCAGACTGGCGGGGTTGAGGTAAGCGGCGGTCTTCATCTCCTCATTCCTGAGACCTTCCTTCTTCAACTCAGCCGCCAGCTTCAATTCCTTCTCGCCCTCTTCCATTCGCCCAGCCTTGAGCAGGGACTGACCGAGTTGGTAATGCGCTCTGGCGACCTGAAAATCATTGTGACTCACGGAGGTGGTAAGGGCGATGCTCTTTCTGAGAGCTTCGACAGCCTTGTCATGCTTCTCCAAAGCCTGGTACGCCTGACCGAGATAAAAGTAAGGGTCCGGGTTGTCGGCTCGAAACCGGGAGGCTTTTTCCAACAAACTGATCGCCGGGTCCAGCCGCCTCTCTTTCAGGTGAATGATCCCGAGATAATAATTGGCGAAGTAATCGTCCGGGTTTAGAGCCAACACAGCCTTGAATTCTTCGGCGGCGTCATTAAATCTCGAGGTTCCGTCTTTCAGCAGGTAGGTCAGTCCCAAGTAGTAATGGGCGCGGGATGATTTGGGATCGAGCGCGATGGCCTTTTTGAACTCCTCTATCGCCTCCGCTAAAAAAACAGTCTGCCGGTAAGCCCGGCCGATGACGATGCGCAGTTGTGACCGATCGCCAAGCTCGCGGAGCATCCGGTTATAAATCTGCTTTGCCGGGGCGAGCCGGCCCTGTTTGAGGTACGCCAGCCCAAGCGTATATGTGGCGTCATAATCCCTCGGCGCGATCTTCACCGCAGTTTCAAGCTCATCCGCGGCCTTGGCGAACTCTCCGCGCATGAAATACGTCTTCCCCAGCAGGTGGCGCGCGTCTGAGCTGTTAGGATTGCGGGCAAGCGCCCTGCGCAACGGTTCGGAAGCCTTTTCATACTGCCCCGCCTTGAAATAGGCGATGGACAGATTTATGAGGGATTCCGGCGCTTCGGGCCGGGAGAGACCGGCGGCCTCAAGAGCTGTCACGGCCTTCTCGTACGCCTTTTGCGCCAGATAGATACTCCCAAGCCTGTCGTAGCCTTCGGCCAGAATGGCGATAAATTCCGTCTCCGCCGCGGCAAGATCGCCCGCGCGCTTATGCGCTTCCGCCGCTTCGTAATGCCGTCTGATTGTGTCCTGGGAAAAAGCTGTGGCGAAAGGCAGGGCGGCCAGCGAAAACACAAGAGGAAGGAAGACAGAGCGTAAACACATAACTATCCCGGCATACAGAATCAGTACCGCGAGCGGTGGCGAGCGTGATTCCCAGTAGGGCTATTTATGGGCTCCACGCTCGCCACCGCTCGCGGCGCTGATTCGGCAATTCGCCTCTCGGCTGGACCTTTCAAGGCGACGATCAGTAACTGGCGCCCAACATAAACCAAGACGGAGGACTGAACAGTCACAGTCCTCCGCCTTTAAGTCCGTGAGATTGGACTATATCAGAAAGTGAGCTTCAAGCCGAACTGGATCTCCCGAGGCCCACGGGTGCCTCTGAAAGAGCCAAAGGCCGGATTGGTTGATTGCCCGAAGGTACTCTGAGAAGCGTTATTCTGGAGAGATAGCCCCACATCGAGCGGATTCGCCCCCCCGTTGCCGATAAAGTTCGCTCGGTTGAAGAGATTGAACATCTCTGCGCGGAACTGGACGCCAAAACGCTCGCGCACTCGCCAATTCTTGTTAAGCGAGAAGTCGACGTTGGCGACTCCAGGTCCTACAACAGCGCCACGTCCCAGAGTTCCAAATCTACCGACGCCCGGCAGCGCGAACGCCGCAGGATTGAGGTATTTCAACTTGTTGCTCGACTCGAGATAGATGGGCTGTCCGGGCACAAGGTCAGGGCGCTGAGAGAAGGGTTCGCCCAGACCAGCCGTGTCCGCATTGCTCCTTACGTCAACTGGCGTGCCATCCAGGAAAGTGACAATCGCGTTGACCTGCCAATCCCCGAGGATATTATTAACGATCGCTCCCTGCTGCTTGAACGCCGGAAGCAGATAGACCGCGTTGGTGATAAACATCTGCCGGCGGTCAAGGTCCGCCTCGCCACGATCAAGATCGTAATTTAAGGGATCGGTCGTGGCGGTTGTGAATGAAGTCAGCGGGACGTTCGTAATGGCGTGGCTCCAGGTGTAAGCCGCCTGGAAAGTCAACCGGCTAGAGAAGCGACGATTAACCCAAACCTGAAGCGCATTGTAAGTTGAGTCACCCGTAGACTCGCTCCCTAAGATCGGGCCAAGCCCCCTGTTAACCCTGTTCGCGGTGACTAGACCGCCGACGGTATCTGGAGCGAACCGTTGAGCGGAAGCGATCAGCTGTCTGGAGCCTAAAGTTACGGGGTTATATTGCACGTCTCTCCGCCAGATGTGCGAACCCTTGTTCCCGATGTAAGAGGCTTCGACTACCGTGTCCTTCAAGACTTCGTGAGAAACAGTGACATTCCACTGCCAGCTCTCGGGCGGACGGAAGTTGACATTAGTCGCGCGGAACGTGGTATTCGGACCTACCCCCGCAACCTGATTCTTCAATCCGGGGTCAATCGTATCCAGGCTGCGACATGGAACTGAACAATCAGCCAGTGTGAGAGCGCCACCCTGCCCCCCGGTAGCTACACTGACGACCCAGGGCGGGTTGTTGGACATGCGAAGAAGGTCTTCGATGACATTCGAACGGCTCATATAGCGCCCGGCGCCCAGGCGAAGCGCGGTCTTGCCGTCGCCGAAGAGATCCCAGGCGAGGCCCAGGCGTGGTTGGAAGCCCTTATTGTAGGCGTTAACCAGAGAGCGCGGCAGCCCGGCCTGTTCAGCTTGATCGGCCCGCACCAGCCCGCTCAGCGGATTCGCGCCGTCATACAGGTCTACCAGATAGTTACTGATGCGGTCATTCTTCGAGTAGGCCGGAGAATACCTCGACCACCGCATACCCAGATTGAGCGTGACTCGCGGCTTAATCTTCCACGTGTCATTCGCATAAAACTCCAGGTCATGCCAGCGGCCAAGCGTCTCCTCCTGGTGATCGCGTTCCGTGTAGCCACCCAGGGGCAGGTCCTTGAGCAGCAACTCGGCAATCGCATTGCCGGTTCGAGTGTTGGTATGATCAATGGTATAGAGACCACTGGCGCCGTCGAAGAACTCATTTTTACTGTTGTGGCTGAAGAGACCGCCGACCTTGAGATTGTGACTGCCCAGCGCCACCGCGAGATCATCTCTGAAGACAGAGAGGTCCTGGTGGTTCTCCCAGGGAGCCTGATGCCACAGTGTGGGATATCCGTCCGCGCCCCATCCCACAGTGGGAAGTCCCGTCCCTTCGACGCGCGGGAAGACTGTCGGTATCTTGGATGCAATCTCCTGGTTGAGCGCGTCGCCGTTATCGTTCGTCCTCACGAAGATGTCATTACCCGACCGCGAGAACTGGAAGTCGTTGACGACAGTCGGAGAAAGGGTGTTCGTCAGTTTGACGGCAAAACTCTTGCTGGGCTGATCCCAATCCGAACTCAGTGTAGGGAATGGAGTGTTGCCCCAGAAGTTGCCAGCCGCATTATTGTGATACCAGGACTCGTTGATGTAGCGGACCATCAGGTTCATCTTGCTGTTGATAACCACATCACCACGAATGAGATCCTGACGAGTGGCGACAGGCTCCAATATCGAGCTGGTCCAGTTGGACGACCCCGAAGCATTGGGAAGAGGGAAGATCTTCATAAGGGCAAGGCCGGCTGGGCTGAGCCTTCCTGCCGGAATCCTGTTCCCCGGGAAAGGCTGGCAGGTCTTTACATCCTTCCCATCCGGACCTTTATTCGTCACACAATTAAAAGGATCCACCGGCAATCCGGCTGTAAGAGGGCCGCTGAAATCTCCGGCCCGCTCCGCCGCAGTCGGGACTTTGGCTGTCAGCACAGTGCCACGCCCCTCACGGCGCCACTCCTCCGACCAGAAGAAGAATATCCGGTCCTTCTTGATCGGCCCGTTGACGTTGAAGCCAAAGTTGTTATAGCGCAGCTTTTGCTTCGGCTGATTCGTCGAATTCAACATGAAATCGGTCGCATTGAGCGCGTCATTGCGGAAGAATTCAAAGGCCGAGCCGTGGAATTGATTGCTGCCCCCTTTGGTGATCAGGTTGATGACAGCGCCCTGCGCCTGGCCAAATTCCGCGCTGAAGCTGTTGCGCTCGACACGGAATTCCTGAATCGCGTCAACAGACGGGAAGACCAGCAGCGTGGCGTTCGATCCCACATCCATATTATTAACGCCGTCAACGGTCCACATATTCGCATTCGACTGGTTGCCGTTGACCGACATGTCTACATTGCCATTAAGCCCCGTGCCTCGAGTGGCAAAAGACCCTGCGGTCGAAATGCCGGGGACTATTGTCACCAGCGCGGCGTAGTTGCGCCCGTTCAACGGCAGTTCTGTCACCTGCTTCTCGGAAACGAGGCTGCTTACGTCGCCTCCGGTTGTGGACACCTGGGGAGTTTCGCCGGTCACGATGATTGTTTCACTCACGGCGCCGACCTCAACAACCAGAGTGATGACCAGATCCTCGCTCACGTGCAGTTCTATTTTCTCGTTGACCGTCTTCTTGAATCCCTGGGGGGTTGTACTCACCGAGTAAACGCCAGCGGGTAAGCTGAGAACCGAAAAGAATCCGTTCTCATCTGTGGAGACAGTCCGTGAGCCCCCCGTCCGCTCCTCCTTAACGGCTACCGGGGCGTTGGGAACGGCGGCGCCTTTCTGATCCCGCACCGTCCCGCTGATGCTACCCACAGTGCTCGTTTGGGCCTGAACTATAACGGCCACATTCAAACTCAGAAGAAAAACTCCAACAAAATAGAGTACCTTGCTCATTTTAGGAGTCTTTCTCGTCCCAAATACAAACATATGCTTGCTCCTTTCGTGATTGTTTCTAAGAGACAGAAAACCTGGGTCAATCCAGCAAGCTGCGAATTTCTAGTGGGCAGTTGATTAGAAATTGAGACACTCTGTGAGGCGTCTTTATTATTAGTGAGAGGCGGTGATCTTTACCAATCAAGGCTATTGCATGGCTTTGATTGTCGTTCCGGCCACTAAGACCAACCGGACAGGAAGACAGCAGACAAAAAAATGAAAAATGCCATTCTTCTGTTTAACACTTTTCTGTCTGGTAGCCGAGACGACGTCGATCGTCGCCTTCCAGTGTCGTCTTAGTCTTCAACCGGGAAAAATACAAGGTATTTACCGTAATATAATAGGATATTTACTGTTAAGTAACCTGTTAACAGGCGATTCTGATAACCGCCAGAGGAATATTAGACTGAAAGCGTCTGCGCCGATTGGGCCGACGCGCCCGTCAGATGACATAAATGCAAACGGCAGACTGGCGCCCGCCGAAAGAGCCGCCGAAGATCACTTATCCGCGCTTCTCCAATTCCTCCCAGAAAGGAATCACCAGTTCGTCCTTCTTCCATTGCTCGAGGGCAAATGGCGCAGCCAGCGTGATTAGATCACGGTAGTGATAATCCTTCCCCGGCTGCGCGCCGGCGCGCAGAAAAGCCTCCTCGATGCTTTCGGCGACGGTGAAGAGAAAATCATCGAGGTGGTTGAAATTGCGTTTCTCATGCGGAGCCATGAGCTTCTTAGTTTTGACTTCGCGTTCGTTTGACATTGTCGCTCCTATGACAACAGAGATTTGCGCCTGTTCAAAGCGCCTGATTCATAAGAGTTATCTTGCAAATCTGATTCCACGGCGCCGACGACCGGCTTCAGACTGTCGCTTAAACACGTTGTGGGGCGATTTGTTTAGAGCGGATTGCAATTGCATGTACGGAAAGGCTGACTGGATCAGTACCGCGGCGGACTACAGGCTCCGGACCCGCTCGCGGTAATGATCCGTACTGTCATCCAAGTATGGGTACATTGATTTGCAATCTGCTCTAATCGCCATGTCTGTGGCGCCGTCCGCTCAGAAAACGGGCGCGAGTAAACAACTCGCGCCCGGAGTCCTCTTCACGCATTTGCTTACCGATCAGGCGCCTTTGAAGGCAATATTAGCGACTGAGATTCTCAAGTCATTCATACCTCAAAGCGACTATCGGGTCGGTCTTCATTGCCCTGCGGGCCGGGAAGTAACACGCCAGGAAGGCTACGGCGACGAGCAGCAACGTCACGCCAACAAACGCCAACGGATCAACCGCGCTCACGTTGTAAAGCAGGCTCGAAAGGAACCGCGTCCCGACGACAGCCAAAGCAAGCCCCACGCCTACGCCGATCATCGTCAACGACAATCCGCGCCCGATGATGAGTTTGAAAATGTCCTTCGCGCCTGCGCCCAGAGCCATTCTGACGCCGATCTCGCGAGTGCGCTGGCTGACGGCGTAAGACATCACGCCGAAGATTCCGATGGCCGCCAGCGTCAACGCCAGCAATCCGAACGCCGAGAGCAATGAGGCGAAGGCGCGCGCCGGGAAGAGCGACAGGCTCATGTGCTCGGTGAGCGTTTTGACATCCGTCACCGGCAAATTCGGATCGATGTTTCGAAACTCAGCGCGAATCGCGCTGATCAAGGTTTCCGGTTTGGCGTTGGTTCGAACCAACAGGTAGTTATACGAAAGCTGGTCGCCGATCGGGAACCACACAAACGCCTGTGGGTCTTCGCCGATAGTCCAGTATTTGCCGTCTTTCGCCACGCCGGCGATTTGCCAGGGCTGGTTCTCCGGCGAGGTTCGAAACTGTTTGCCGAGCGCGGTTTCAATCGGGTTGGCGCCGGGGAAAAATTTGCGGACGAAGGTTTCGTTGACGACTGCCGAGCGAGTCTTCCCCTCCTGATCCTGCTCAGTCAGGTCGCGCCCGGCTACGAGCGGCGTGCCGATGGTCTCGAAGTACTTCAACCCGACGCCGGCCTGCATCGCCGACGGCGCGTTGACGCCGCGCTCCTGCGGCCGGCCTTCGATCAGAATCGCAGTTCCGCTGTAATTCATGCTGAGCGGCATGAAACCGGTAATCGAGGCCGATTGCGCGCCGGGCAGCGACTCGACGCGATTGAGCAATTGTTTGCGAAGCTGCGCGCCGGCGTCGGTCTGGTAACCTTGCAGTTTCAGGTCGAAGTTCATCATCAAGACATTTTCTGGATTAAAGCCCGGATTCATCACGCGCAGTCGCTGCAATGCCCTGAGCGTCAGGCCGGCGGCGATCAGCAGAAGCAGCGACACCGCGATCTGCGCCACGACCAGGCTGTTGCGCAACAACGAACGGTGGACGCCCGATTGCGACGCGGCGTCTTTGAGCGCCGGAATAAGATCTGGTTTCGTCGCCTGCAGCGCCGGAACCAGTCCGAACAGAACTCCCGTTATAACGGAAACGATCATCGAGAAGATCAGCACACGCCAATCCACATGCAATTCCAGCGTAATCGGAATCGCGATCGGCGGCTTCAACGCCATGATCGAATCAATGATCCACCCGGCCAGCGCTATGCCGACGAGGCCGCCCGCCACGGCCAGCATTATGCTCTCGGTCAAAAGCTGACGGACGATGCGCGCGCGGCCGGCGCCGATGGAGAGCCGAATGGCGATCTCCTTGCCGCGTTCGGATGCGCGCGCAAGCAACAGGTTCGCCAGATTCGCGCAGGCGATCAGCAGCACAAGCGCGACCAACCCCATCAACGCGGCGGAGACGCCGAGCATTGCGTTTCGAAATTGCGGAACGACGAAGCCGGGCGGAATGACCTCAATCATCATCCCCTCGTTCTCGTTCGGGAAGTCTTTGGCCAATTGCGCGGCGAGCAAATTGAGCGAGGCTTCGGCCTGCGCCACGCTGACACCGGGTTTGAGCCGCCCGACGGCGAACATATTACTCTCATCGCGCTTGTCCAGATAATCGCTCTCCGGCTCGATCCACTTCTGCGTCGCGAATGGCGCGTAGATATCCGGCGTGTAGATGACCTCCGTGCCCTTGAACCCGGCGGGCGCGACGCCGATGACTTTGAACTTCATGCCGTTGATCAGAACATCGCTGTCGACGACCGACGGGTCGCCGCCGAACCGCGTCTGCCAGAGAGAATGGCTGATGACGACCACCGGGTGCGACAACCGCGTCTTGTCTTCTTCAGGCAGAAAGCTTCGACCGAGCGCGGGCTTCACGCCGAGCACGTCAAAATAATTGCCCGTAACCAGATTGCCCCAGACCTTCTCGTTATTGCCGTTCCGGCTCATGCTCACTACCACGAAACGAGAGACGAGCAATCCCGACAAGACTTCGTTACGGTCGCGGAAATCGATATAGTTCGGATAGGAAAACGCGGCTAAGGCTCCGTCTTTTCCTACTGGCGAGACCGAGACGACCTCTTGAGGATTGGCCACCGGCAGTGGGCGGAACAGAATCAGGTTGACCAGGCTGAAGATCGCCGTGTTCGCGCCGATGCCCAGCGCGAGTGAAAGCACAGCGATGATGGCGAAGCCCGGCGTTTTGACCAAACGGCGAAAGCCGAAGCGTAAATCATGAAACAAGGTCTCCATCAACTCCTCCTTGAAGATGCCGGAGTAGATGTCAGATGTCAGTTAAGATGTTTCTTGCGGCCCCTTCAACTGATATCTGACATCTGACATCTACTCTGACATCTGACATCTACTCGTACCTCAAAGCCACGATCGGATCCACCTTGGTCGCCCTGAGCGCGGGCGCGAGGCAGGCCGCCAACGCCACCAGAGTCAGCGCCATCGCGATCGTCGCAAACGTCAACGGGTCGGTCGCCGTCACGCCGAACAGCAAATTGGCCATCAACCGCGTCAGCAGGAACGCGGCGACGCCTCCTAAAGCCACGCCTGCGAGCGCCAGCAGCATTCCCTGCCCGACAACCAGCCACAGCACGTCGGCGGCGCGCGCGCCGAGCGCCATCCTGATACCGATTTCGTGCAAACGCTGCGTGATCGAATAGGAAAGGACGCCGTAGAGTCCGACGCATGCGAGCGCCATGGCCACCGCCGCGAAGATTCCTAACAGCGCCATCGCGAACCGCCGCTGCGCCATCGAATCGCTGACGAACTGATCCATCGTCTTCACGCGAAAGACAGGCATGTCTTTGTCCAGGCCGCCGATCGCGCCACGCACGGCGCCGGTCAGGCTCGTCGGGTCAACGGTCGCGCGAACGACCAGGCTCATGAACGCATTCTGCGTCTGGGAATGTGGGACGTAATATTGGACGCGCGACTCGCCTTCCAGTCCGCGGTGTCTAACGTGGCCGACTATGCCGACAATCTCACGCCAGATGCGAATGCCGTTCACGAACTGAAACGAAATGCGTTTGCCCAGCGGATCCTCGTCCGGCCAGTATTTGCGCGCCATCGCCTCGTCAATGATCGCGACGGGCTGAGATTCCATCGTGTCGCGGTCGTCGAAGAATCGCCCGCGGACGATCGGAATCTTCATCGTCGAAAAATAGTCGGCGCTCGCGGCCCAACGGTCGCCGTGCGGGGGCGATTGTCCCTGCGGAACTTCGCGCCCTTCGATTCGGAAACTGCCGCTCGAATTGTCCCCGCTCAGGGGCAGGTTCGAGACCGCGCCGGCCGACTGGACCCCGGGCAGCGCGCGAATCCGCTGCAGCGCCTCCTTGTAGAAATTGGCCCGCTGCGCAGGCTCTTTGTACTTGGTCGCGGGCAGCGCGAGCGACATCGCCAGCGTGTTCTGGGGCGCGAAGCCCGGGTTTACCTGCTGCAGCCGCCAGAAGCTGCGGATCAGCAATCCCGCGCTGATGAGCACCACCAGCGCCAGCGCCATTTCGAGCACAACCAGCGTGTTGCGAATCCAGGCGCGCGAGCCGCCCGTCCCCGTGCGGCCGCCCTCTTTCAAAGTCTCGTGCAGATCTGCCTTCGAAGCCTGAAGCGCGGGCACGAGTCCGAAGACGACGCCGGTCAACAGCGAAACGCCGAGCGTGAACGCGAGAGCGCGCCAATCAACCCCGATCTCGTTAACGCGCGGAATCTGAACCTGGTTGACTTTGACCAGCGCGCCGATCCCGAACCATGCCAACGCCAGTCCGAGAGCCCCGCCAATCACCGCGAGCAGCGCGCTTTCGGTCAACAATTGTCGAATGACGCGGCCCCGTCCGGCGCCAAGCGCCGTTCGGATCGCCATCTCTTTCTGCCGGTCGGCCGCCCGCGCCAACAGCAAATTGGCGACGTTCGCGCACGCGATCAGCAGAACGAGGCCGACGATTCCCATCAATATCCACAACGCCTGGCGAATGTCGCCGACCACGAGTTCATTAAAAGACTGCGTGGTCAATCCCCAGTTGCTGCGATCTGCCCCGGGCATATATTGCTGTCGCAAATTTGCGGCTATGGCGTCCAACTCGGCCTGAGCCTGCCCGATCTCGACGCCGGGCTTGAGTCGCGCGATTACGAAGAGGTTTTCGTTGGTCAGACGGTTATAGTCCAGTTGTTCGCGGGTGAACGCGATCGGCGTCCACAGATCGACGACCCGCCCGAGCTCACGCCCGAATTGAAAGCTCGGAGGCATGACGCCAACGACCGTGTAACTTTCGTCGTTGATCGTGATTGTCTTGTTGACAATGCCCGAATCGCCGCCGAAGCGGCGCTGCCAGAAGGCGTGGCTGAGCGCGACGACCTTGTTCTTGCCCGGCTGATCTTCTTCAGGCAGGAACACTCTTCCGAGCAGGCTGCGGGCGCCGAGCGCGCTGAAAAAATTGTGCGTGACCATCGAGCCGTTCACCTGTTCGGGATCGCCGCCGCCGGTCAGGTTGAAGCCCCCTCCGGTCACCGCCGCCACGGTCTCGAAAGATTTGGCGTTGTCGCGGTAATGCGTGTAACCGATCGCCGAGACCGAGGCTTTAAGATTGATCTTTGGATAATCGTGGTTGATTACGACCAGCGCCGCTGGGTCGTGATACCCCAGCGGCCTGAGGAGCACCGAATTGATGACGCTGAAGATCGCCGTGTTTGCGCCGATGCCCAACGCAAGCGCGATGATTGCGACGACGGTGAAGCCGGGTTTGCGCGCCAGCGTGCGCAATCCGTAGCGCAAGTCTTGCCACAACGTTTGCATAATCCCCCTCAAAGAACCAACCACGAAGAGACGAAGAGCACGAAGTTTTTTTCAGACCTTATCTTCGTGCTCTTCGTCTCTTCGTGGTTAATTTTCATCGCTTCAGCGACACTTCGACCATCGTCGCGCCCCGAGCGGCCTTAAGAAACAGTTCGAGTTGGTCCCTGTTGAGGCCTAGTGGCTCTGGTCTTCGTCGACCACCCGGCCGTCGAAGAGATGAATCGAGCGGTCGGCGTGGCGCGCGAAGCGCGCGTCGTGAGTGACCATGCAGATGGTGGCGCCGCCGCGGTGGAGTTCACGCAGCAGGTCCATGACCGCTTCGCCGTTGGTCGAGTCGAGGTTTCCGGTAGGCTCGTCGGCGAGCAGGATGAGCGGATCGCCCACGACCGCGCGCGCGACGGCCACGCGCTGCTGCTGACCGCCGGAGAGCTGACTCGGCAAGTGCTTCGCACGATGGGCCATGCCGACACGTTCGAGGGCTTCAGTGGTGCGCTTCTTTCGCTCAGCTGAGCTCATGCCACGATAGGTCAACGGTAGTTCGACGTTTTCGTAAACCGTGAGATCGCCGATCAGATTGAAGCTCTGAAAGATGAATCCGACTTCGCGGTTGCGGATGCGCGCGCGCTCGGAGAGA
>Ga0154003_1000151_pt1 | contig 20822 bp, 21 predicted proteins | sample TSFL087MetaG_FD_104679 | JGI IMG/M metagenome (GOLD analysis project Ga0154003, IMG submission 104679) | Attine ant fungus gardens microbial communities from Florida, USA - TSFL087 MetaG | ecosystem: Host-associated > Fungi > Mycelium > Unclassified | place: USA: Florida, Lake Talquin State...
AAGCGGCGCCGGCGTCGACGCTGCGAAGCTCGATAAACAAACGCTTCAACAGATGCTCGAACGCGTGAGCAGGAAAGAAGGGTTCCGGGTGAGTATCGCCGACATCAAAGCAGGCCGCGCGGGGGCCGTAGGACAGCAATTTCCGATGACTGGCCATTTGGTCAAATGAGCCGGCGCCGCCTTAAGCCATAGACCGGGAGGGACATCATGCAAAGGCATTTCTATCTTCTTGACATGACAGCCTTTCGACTATTCCCCCAGGTTTTTTTCGGTCTCCGCGGCGACGGCTCTTCTTTACGGCGCGGAGCTGGTCACGCACAACGCCGCGGACTTCAACTTTGCTTCGCCTGGCCGCCGTCGGCGGGTTAATGCTGGTCGGCGCCTCCTAACCCATACTTCAGGCATCGTCCGCGAGTCTCCCGGCTTCCATCCTTCCAAAATTCAGAGTGATACAGATGTCATTAAGTCCGCCTACCATCTACCGCTGCGCTTCGAGCCGGGGGAGAAGTGGGAATATAGCAATACCGGTTACTTTGCGCTCGCCGAGATCATCCGCAACGTTGCGGGCCAGCCATGGAGTGAGTACTTGAGCGAGAAGGTATTCAGGCCCTCTGGCATGAACACGACCTTTACCACGAATACGAAGGAGAGTCTCCCGAACCGCGCCCTTGGCTATACCGATAACGATAAATTGCTAACCGCCGAAGATTGGCCAGCGCTGCGTCCGAGTGGCGCCTTGAGAGCGTCAGTCAAATCTTCTCGCCGTGCCATAAGTTTAGCTTAGCACGACTATTTATGAGATGGCTTCTAGCGATTCCCCTATCAAGAATCCTTTGAAACCAAGTGTGCGCAGGCCGCGTAGTTGTTTTTTCGTGCGCAAACCGTTTTCGCTCACAAGGAGGACGTCTTTCGGCGCTGCGCGGGCTACTTCGACCGAAACATCAAGCGAGACCTCGAGTGTTGATAGGTTGCGGTTGTCGACTCCGATCAGAGTCGCGCCTATGGCATGTGACCGGAGCATCTCGTTCGCATTTTGAACTTCTACAAGCGCGTCAAGACCCAATTCTTCTTCCGTGATTCGCCGTAGAAACGCGAGCCGCTCCTCGTCCAACGCCGCCGCAATCAAGAGCAACGCGTCCGCGCCGACGATGGCCGTTTCGTAAACCTGGCTAGACTCGATAATGAAGTCTTTGCGCAATATTGGAAGCGGTACAGCGGCCCGCACCGCCCGCAAGTCATTGAGCGAGCCGTGAAAATAATCTTCTTCCGTCCAGACTGAAATTGCCGCCGCCCCGCTTCCGCTGTATTCCAGAGCCAACTCCTCCGGTTTAACCCCCGTTTGAATGACTTCTTGCCAGGGCGAAGCGCGTTTTATCTCTCCAATTATGTTTAGGCGATCCGGCCGAGCAATCGCGTCTCGCAATAGGTGAGGAATGGCGTTCTCGCGCATTCCTAGAGCTTCCTCGCGCAGTTCTTTCAGGGAGCGAGTGTGTAAATGAGCCAATCGCGCTCGCTTCGCCTCAAGAATCTGTGCGTGGATATCCGCCAAACTCATAATCGTCGACTCGTCTCGACCTGGTGATTATGTTTGTCATGAGTCTCATCCGATCTCCGTGCCCTTACGCGAGATCAATGGTTGCCTACAAGACAAAGACAGCTATACCAATCCAGCGTCGAGGCAAAAACATTAAAAAAGGTCGCGCCCTTTTCAATATGACGGGCGCGGCTCGACTCCTTTCAACTCTTTTAATCCAGCGGGCTACTGGCGATGTCTTTTTAGTTGGAGGGCGCCGCTATTGTCATTGATCTGGATCAAGTTCGATTATATTTTTATGTGACGATTTTTTTATCGCCCCTCAGGGTCACGGGAGAATAAATGTTGAGTAATTTCCTTCAGTTGCTTCTTTCCTTGATCCGGGGCGCGCTAAAGCCCTTCAAATGGCCGCGTTCTGGACGCAACTGGCGCGATACTCGCCAGATAATCCAGGATTTCAATCGATCCATCACACTGATCGCCGATATCGACGCGCTTATACCCTCAATTGTCGATCGCATTAAAGAGATATTCGGCACGGACCGGGTGATCCTGTTGCACACATATCCGCATGGCAACGTATTTTCGTTGGCGTTTAACTTGGGCTATGATGATGAAACCTTGACAGGCGTGCATCTAACTCAGCGAGATCGCCTCGCTAAGTGGCTGCTTACGAATGAAACGGCGCTGGTCATTGAAAAGGATCAAGGTGTTATGAGCTATCTCAGCACGACTGAGCGCGAAATGCTGCAGAGGCTCGATGTGCGCGTTTGCGTGCCAATGCTGGCATTGAACCGATTGACCGGCATGATGTTGCTCTCTTCGACTCGAAAGGAGTGGGGCATGAGCGAGGAAGACCTCAACCTTTTACTGATGCTTCTCACTCAGGCCAGCATCGCCTTTGAGAGCGCCTATTTATCGCAGTTTCAGCGGGATCGTATGCGAAGGCTTTACCGCGCGGAAAGGCTTGCGACCGTGGGACAACTTGCGGCGTCAGTAGCGCATGAAATTCGCAATCCGATGACCGCAATCCGCTCTACCGTGCAGTATCTACTGCATGGGTTCGATGTCAACAACCAGAAACGCGAACTGGCCCAAGGGGTAATTGCGGAAGTCGATCGGATCGACCGTATAGTCGATGGGCTACTCAGTCTGACGCGCCGCACTGAATTTACCCCTAGCAAGATTTCTCCCGCACAGTTGATCGGGCAGGCTCTGCTACTCATACGAACGCAGGCGCAAGAGCAGACGATCGAGATTTTATGGGAGGAGGAGGCGCAAGAGATTTATGTTATGGCGGACGCGGCGCAACTCAAGCAGCTAATGCTCAATCTTGTGATGAATGCAATGCAGGCGATGCCGAATGGAGGGCGTCTGCGAATTGATTTGAACGTAAGGCCGCAGTCCCTTGGGTCGCCAGGAGAGAAGGATTGGGTTGTGATATCGATTGCCGACACGGGGTGCGGCATCCCTCCCGAAGCCATGGATAGGGTTTTCGATCCCTTTTTCACCACCAAGCCGGGGGGGACTGGCCTTGGGCTTTCAACCTGCTATGCTATTGCTAAACAACACAATGGTGATATAGAGATTAGCAGTCAGGAAAATGAGGGTACCACAGTTAATGTGCGAATTCCGCTGGCCAGGTAGTGGCTTGTAAGCTCTGTGCGGAGGGGATATGCCAAGAATACTCATTGTTGATGACGAGCCACAGATAAGACGAATTCTTTCAACCCTGCTCTCGGATAATGGCTTCGAAGTCGCAGTGGCGGAATCCGGAGAGCAAGCTTTGGCCGTCGCCGAGAAGTTTCGGCCCGACATTGTATTGCTGGACATAAATATGCCTGGAATGGACGGCCTCACCGCGCTGCGCGCATTGCTTGAAATTCACGGCGAGCTTGACTGCGTCATGATGACCGCTTACGGCACGATTCGCTCCGCCGTCGAAGCGATGAAATCCGGCGCTTTTGATTTTCTTACCAAGCCATTCGATAACGACGAACTTCTGCTGATCGTCAACCGAGCGCTCGAAATGCGCAACCTGTCACGTGAGGTAGAAGAACTCCGCAATGAACTCTCGAGCCGCTACGGATTCAATGAAATAATCGGAATCAGCCCAAAACTTCAGTCCGTCTTCAACACAATGACGAAAGTCGCCCTGGTTGACGCCACTGTGTTGATCGAGGGAGAGTCGGGAACAGGTAAGGAGTTGGTCGCGCGCGCGGTCCATCGCCGCAGCAATCGCTCAAACAAGCCATTTGTGGCCGTCAATTGTGGGGCCATACCACAGTCACTCGTCGAGGCCGAGTTCTTCGGTCACGAACGGGGCGCGTTCACAGATGCGCGCGAGGCTCGCGTGGGACGGTTTGAGCAGGCGCAGGGGGGAACTCTTTTTCTCGATGAGATAGGCGAACTCCCGCTCGAAGCCCAGGTGAAATTACTGCGTGTTCTGCAGGACCATGAGGTTGTCAAACTCGGCGGACGGACGCCGATCAAAATAGATGTGCGTATTATCGCCGCCACGAATGTCGACCTTCAAAAGGCGGTCGAATCCGGCAAGTTCCGTAGTGACCTTTACTGGAGATTGGATGTCGTCAAGATCATGATGCCGAGCCTGCGCGATCGGCGTGAGGATATTCCGCTCCTCATCGATCACATGTTCGAGCGATTCAGTCGTGAGCTTCGATTGGGGGTGAAATCGATAACACCTGAAGCCCGACGGCTGCTCGATTTGTACGACTGGCCTGGAAACGTCCGCGAGCTTGAAAATGTGATTTGTGGCGCAATTATCGCTTGCGATAATAGCGTGGTCAGGGCGCAAGACTTGCCTCCGCGCTTGCGCCGCGCCACTACCATAGCCAATTCGGACGCGGAAGGGCCATCGACGATTGAAACCCCTGATATCAGCAACATGACTCTTGCCGATGTCGTCAAAGATGTGACAGAAAGGCTGGAGAAGACCATCATCACCTCGCGGCTTGCCAAGATGGGTGGTAATCGCACAGCGACGGCTGAATCCCTTGGTATAAGTCGCAAAACCCTGTTCAACAAAATGCGCCAATATGGATTTTTAGATGAAAACGCGGAGGATCGAGACTGATCTATGTTTGCTGTGAACTCACTTTTAAATGGTGAAGCTCAAATTTGCTTAGAGATCGTTTTGGCTGTGGCGTATGCGTCGAATGGTGAGAGCAGCATGATAATAAGCCAGATCGGTATCGAGAGGAGCGCGGAGATCAACCACTTGAAGAAACGGCTATGCAATGGCGCGACGTGAAGTGAAATGCCACTCACAGCGGCTGCGAGCAGCCGGCCTGAAATCAGGGTGTAGTTGTCTTGTGGGAACGAGGATGTGGCTCGCGACAATGAAGAAGCGGCGCCGACGCTTTGCGCCTCGCCCGAGGCGTCGAGTCTTGCGCCACAACGGCGGCAGTATTTATCGCGCTCATACGGTTCAGCCCTGCAAACGTCGCACAGCCTGAGATCTCTGGTTTCGATTTGTGATCGATCATAGACCATATCGTCCTCCGCTGTTCCTCTTGCTCTATGTTATATGCTGGATCCGCAAGTTTCTTTAACAACACGCAATCCCAATGCCAGACACTATTTCGGCGTCGACCCCGCAAACGTACAGGCCAAAGCGCCCGATCTGCTCTCTAGCGTCCCTGAAGACCCAATAGTTGTGTAACCATTGACTCACAGTGTGTAAATGATTTCCCACCCCGAACTGACCGATTGACAGTAACTATTTGCTTTTTCAACAATAACGGCAGCGGAAATTTTGGAACGCAGTTTGCTCAATTGCCGATTGTGCGGCGGCAGTAGGCCGCAAATGGGCAAGAATGGGAGCAACAAACATCGCAATGATACTTGCGGAGAATCTGACAAAGCGATTTGACAACGAGCTACTCGCTCTGGATGCGATCAATTTCTGCGTCAAGGAGGGCGAGGTGTATTGCTTGCTCGGCGCGAGCGGCGCAGGCAAGACAACGGTAATAGATCTGTTTCTTGACTTTATTAAGCCTACATCCGGTCGGGCATTAATCAATGGCATCGAGGTGGCTGAGAACCCAATCGTGGCGAAGAAGTATGTCTCATATTGTTCAGAGGACGTCACACTTTACGGTCACTTTACCGCCCGTGAGAACCTGGACTTTTTCGTCAGGCTCGCCGGCGAATCGGGCTTGAAGAAGGATGCTTATTACGCTGTCTTACGCGAAGTGGGGATACGGGAGAACGCTTTCGAGCAGAAGGCGCGGTTCTTCTCGAAGGGCACGCAGCAAAAGGTCTGTATGGCAATAGCCATAATAAGGGATACGCCTGCGATACTGCTCGACGAGCCAACCGCCGGGCTTGATCCAAAGGCTAGCGAAGAATTGATGGAGACAATTGATCAATTGCGCAGCCGAGGCAAAGCGATTCTGATCACGGCGCAAGACATCTTCCGCGTCAAAGAGATCGCTGACCGCGTCGGCATAATAAAGGAAGGTCGGAAAGTCCTGGAGCGCACACGCGAAGATCTCGAACACGAAGATTTGCAGGCGCTTTATCTCGATTATATGCGCAACGTCTACAGAACCGGGAGATAACAGCAATGGAGACAATAACACCTGGCAGACTTGGAATGAGAGCTGAGATAAATCGCGTTATGAATAGAACCCAGTTTTCCTCTCATAGTAGTTGGAGTGCGCAGCCGGTTCCGTCGCGCGAGTTTCCACCTTCCACCACTCTATTTATTCAGGGCGCCACGCCTCGCGAGGTGTTCTATGTTGAGCGAGGCATGGTCAAACTCATTCGCATGATCGAAAATGGCCAGGAATTGGCTATCGACCTGCCATCAAAAGGCTCATTGCTTGGCGCCGCATCAGTGATTGTTCGAGAGCCATACCCATTTACCGCCATTACGGTTACAAGCTGCGCTTTGAGCCGCATCCCGGCAGATCTGTTTCTCCACCTCGCGAAGACCGATGAGGAATTATGCTGGTACCTCCATGAGGTTCACAGCCGTGAAGTTCACCGGCAAGCCAAGCAATTGGCCGCGTTTAGGTATCTATCGGCCAGACAACGTTTCGAGATGTTATTGCTGCAATTTCTTTCGTCAATACCCGCTCACGAGAGGCAAACCTCAATGAAGATTAGATTGCCATTGAAGCATTGGGAGATCGCCCAATTGATCGCCGTTAGACCTGAACACTTAAGCCGAGTCTTACAACAGATAAAACAAGAAGGCATATTGCGTGAGGAAGATGGTTGTATGATCGTCTCCGACATTCGCAAGCTCCACAGCCTGGATGATTTCGACTAATTCGTACGCCATTCGGCCGAGTCACCGTCACCCTACAATCAAGTAATCCCCCAACAAAAGGAGGCAAACATGAAAAGTCCGTCATTAGTGTGTCAAGCAAAGAGAAGAATAGTGGCGCTGCTGATGTTTGTTTTGGGGGCCGCGCTACTACCAATGAATCTCCTGCTCGTACAACAAAATAAAAAGCTCAAAGTTCTGGCCAGTAGAGCGGATCGCGCTTTGGAAGTCAAACCCGGGACGACGCTTCCGCCACTGGTGGGATTCGATAGCAATGGCGACAGTTTTAGAGTTGACTATGGTCAAGATCGGCGGAAGACGGTTCTATTCGTTCTGGCGCCCCGATGCCATGCATGCGAAGAGAACGTACCGAACTGGGAGGCGATTATAAATGGACTTGACCAGCGGTCATTTCGGCTTGTTGCAGTCTCGCTGCAATCCGAAGGCCTCAATGATTATGCGAATCGGCCTGGAATAAATCAGGTGCCTGTTCTCACCAAATTTGATCCGAAATACAGGGTCGCGTACAACCTGGCGCTGACGCCCCAGACCATACTCATTGACCCCGATGGTAAGGTTGAGAAGGTCTGGACCGGGATACCGAAGGAAGAAGATAAACAGGACATCGAACTGGCGCTGAATGTTCAGTTGCCTTGATCTGGAAAAAACCTTGAAGCGGGAAACGACCATCCCCGTTTAACCTGATGACAATAGAAAATAAACCGCAAAGGAAAAGATCATGAAAAAGAATATTTCGACACTACTGCAGATCACTTGGCTGGTTTTTGCGATATTTACCGCGCAGGATTCGATACTGGCGCTCAATAGTTACTCCGATTACTGTACTGGCGCATTTTGCGAGAAAAATGATGACTGTGGTTCTCCATGCTCCTGCGATATCCAGACTAATGTGTGCTATGATATGGGACAAACCGAACGTTAATCACAGATGTCGATATCGAATGAACAATTACAGCTGATCGAGCGATTGCTGAATCTTCCCGGCGGTCTAGCCCTGGATCCGGACCTTGTCAATGAACGCGAGGCGCCGACTTAGGTTGAGACCGCCGCCGACCATGCTATCTGCCAGGAGCGCGGGCAAAGGGCGACCGAGTTCTGCGGCTACAGTGCGAGACTAAGGCTGCGTCATTTTCAGGTCTTCAATCGTATGGCCTATCTACACCTGCCTCCGAAGCGATTCAGGTGTCTGCATTGTTATAATCGGCCCACGACAACACGGCTAGACGATTGGTATGACACTCGATCTGGAATGACGCGTGCCTTTGCCGAGTCTCTTTTGATGGAAATCGTTGGCGGCGCATTGAACGACGCGCTGCTCAAACATCAAATCTCTCATGACTTGCTGCGCGGCGTTCTCAAACGCTGTGCCGCGAACGGAGTCGAAGGCTTGAACGACAACGCGCCAGCGGTTATTAGCATGGTGATGAGTGATCGAAGTGTCACAGGACTGTAAGCATCCAGATAATTTCTCAAAAAGCGAGCGCGTAAGGAGACAAACAATGGAGCCTAGCGGGTCTCTCATCTGGCTCGTCGTCAGGAAAGAGGTCATAGCAAACATCAGGAATTTCAAGATTCCTGTTGCGCTTGTGATTATGACTCTGCTATTGCTTCTATCCGCCCACACGCTGGCCATCGATTACCGGAACAGGTTGAATAATTGGTCCATTAACCAGAATAGTCAACACGATCCAATTGTAGGCGGCAGAATCAGCTATGATCTCCCTGACGGCAGCTTTTCACACGGGGTAATCTTCGGCAACCGTCCTTCCATACAACCGCCCCAGCCGTTTTCCGCGCTGGTCAAGGGGATGGATGGTGAGGTGGATCGAACAGTCAGTGTGAGCCAGCGAATAGTTTTTGGGGCGAAACATGGTGAGTCGGCCGCCAGCGCCCTTTTTGACACTCCCGACACATCTTTCGTCGTAAAACTGCTGGTCTCGCTATTCGCGTTGATGTTTTCGCTCGATATAGTGACTCGCGAAAAGGAGTCCGGAACGCTCAAGGCGATGCTGGCCCAGCCGATTCGCCGTCTGGAGTTGATTCTATCCAAATCGCTCGGAGCCTCAATCAGCCTGCTAGCGCCTTTTTCCGTAGCCTACTTCGTCGAAATCATTTACCTCCACGTTGCGCATGGATTGCTGAATGGCTGGTCGGATATAGCCCGCGCAATGCTAATCTTCGGGCTGGCATCCCTCTACGGGGTCGTTTTCGTACATCTCGGACTTTTCATTTCGACAATCACACCCCGGACCAGAATCGCGGTCACAACAGCCTTAGGCGCCTGGGCGATGCTCGTGCTGATATTACCCAATGCGTCCGTCCTGATGGCCAGGCTGCTCACTCCGAATCCATCCTACAACCAACTCAGTGCGCGCCTGCGCGAGGCGCGCAGGCAGATTCTCCAAGAGGAGGCCGAAGCCAATCCGGCGGCGCAGACCGCTAGGCCCTCCAGACAGTCGCTGCCTCGCATCTACGAAATCGAACGCCGGGAGACGGACAATTACCTTGCAAGCAAAAGGGACCAGGACCGCCGGGCAAGGCTCTTCTCCGCCTTATCGCCCGCAGGCGCTCTGACCTTTGGGTTGAGCGATTTTGCCGGGACGGGCGTGGACGCATATAACTCGTATTTGGAATTATTTCGATCCGGCCGGGACGTTATGATTGACGCTCTTAAACGGAGCTTGGATCTCCCCCCTCAGGCAGGAGATAAACTTGCGTATGAAGCTCGCAAAACAATCGCCAACTGGCAGCGGCGCGCGGAGCCGCTCGGAGCCAGCCTCCGTTCGTCCATCATTTCTGTCGCCTCGTTGCTCGCATGGGCGGTATTCTTTGGACTTGCGGCTTGCTGGCGGTTCGAGCGATATGATGTGAGATAGGCTATGTTTCGAACCATTCTTCATCGACAGCTTAAAGAAACTGGCGCCAGTTTTACTCTCCGATCCGCCCTCGTCGCGCTGACGATTCTAGTTCCGCTAAGCGCCTATATTCAGGCGCGCTATTATCAGCGTGTAGTTGAAGATTACGCCATTCGGCAAAGTTTTCATCAAATAGAAAATAGCAGTCAGAGTTTCGTCCTTATCCGTCCCATCCCGCCACTGGCGTCATTCTTTAACGGAGCATACGATGACCTTCCTGACGAATTCAGGCTGCTAAACGACTCGGCCACCACAAACACGCCGAGCGGAGACCTCACGCCCCTGGACCGGCTCTTCCCCAAAATTGATCTCAGCTTCATCATCGGCGTCTTGATGACACTGCTGACCATTCTAATGGCTCACGACACTATCGCCGGAGATAAAGAGCAGGGCACACTCAAACTCATCCTAGCCAGTCCAATCCGGAGGCGGACAGTTCTGGCCGCCAAGGTGACAGGCGTAATCCTTCCCACGACCGTCATTCTTATCTACATCGTGTTTCTATACACAATCGTGGTGATAGTCTTTAGTGAAAAAACGGTTGACCTGTCCGGCGCCAACCTGGGCGCGCTTACAGTATTCACGCTGGTCGCGATCATAGTGTTGATAGTGATTGCCGCTCTCGGCGTCGCGGTCTCCGCGTCGGCCGAGCGCTCATCAGTCTCTCTCTTTGCGTGCGCTTCTATATGGATAGTAATAATCCTGATATGGCCGCCGCTTGGATCATACTTGGCCTCTTCTTCCAAACCTGTTTCTCCTCCAGAGGCGTTCCAGCGTGATATGGCCTCGAAAGAAAAGGAATTGATCCAGGCAGAACTCGACGAGCATCGAAAAAACGTCGCTGATATGAAAGCGCAACAGGTCGGGGTCGAAGCCGCCTGGCAGCGATACCTGGAACTCAGGCGCAGATGGATGAAAGTGAGAAATGAGGAGATCGGGCGCCTGGTCATGGAGCGGAAGAAGCAAGTCCGCGATCAGCAGGCTTTCGCGAGGCGCATTTCGTTGCTCTCGCCTTACGCGGCTTTCAAAGAAGTTCTGGCCAGCCTTTGTGGCACAGGGACGGAAAGTTATGATGAGTTCCTTGCTGCGGTCGAACGATACAGACAGCAAGAGTTCATTCCCAAAGGTCTTGATCTGCGCTCGCGCCAAAAGCCGTGGACGAGCGTCGGCAATCCGGACGATCGGCTTCAATTGCCTCCTTTACAAACGCCGTCGCCGACTCTATCTGAACGGTTGGCGGCGGCCGCCTGGCCACTCTCCATTCTGATCGCCGAGATGGTGATTTTGATGATGTTTGGCTTCTTCAGTTTCGAGCGATACGATGCGCGAGTTTAGCCACGTCTCTGTGGCAGCGCGCCCTATTCTAAAACCTGTACCTGATTGAAAGCTGAGCGCCTCGCGGCGATTGAACGATTGACTGAAGCTGGCCAAAGGTCGCCGAAGAGAGGTTATTCGCGCCGGAGCGGAAAAAGCGCGGCGTAGCGTCGTTGGTGATATTGAAGACGTCCACGTTGGCTTCGAGCGTATGATTTTCCTTAAAGCGGAACTCCTTGCCAAAACGCAGATTCAATCTGGGGACAGATTCTGTTTGAAGCTGTCCTTCGCTGCGCGGCCCAGCCAAGCGACGCGTGGTGAAGAGCGGATTATTCACAACACGGCCATTTGATAAGGTGAGAGTTCTAGGCCCGTGCGCGCCAACTTCAGGATCATTCACCGCTAAATCTTTGACTATCGGCCCGCTGTATTCTCCGGAGTGCAGGGAGAAAATCATCGCCACCGTAAATCGGAATGGCAGGTAGTAGCTCCCATTGACTCGCAGGAGGTGTGGCCTTGCGACTTTATCATTCTCAAACCAATCACGAGGATTCAAATAACCGGAGATGTCATCGTATTTGAAATCGCCCCTCTCGACTTGCCGCTGGTAAGTGTAGCTGCTGAAAGCTTGCAGGCGGGAGCCGATGTTGCGAATCAGGCTGAATTCCAGCGACTGATATCGATGGAACGAGTTTGTCAGATTGGTGGTGAGGAGTATCGCATCGAACGCCGGATCCCTGTATCCGCGAAACAGTCCGTTTTCGTAAATAATGTTGCTGTCGAGCGTTCCGATGGCCTGCTGGTATTTGCGGTTGACGTATGCAAAGTCGAGGACGAATTGTCTGGGAAGCTGCCGTGTATATCCGATGTGGAATTCATCCGCGCGCGAGGCATGAAGGCGAGGATCGCCCCGCCGCGTGGGAGTTTGCGGCGCGCCTGTCAATCCGACCGCCGGAGTGATGCGAAAAGTCTCAAAGATGCCGTCCAAGTCATTGTCCCACTCATCCCGGATCTCCGGCGTGCGATTGCTAAAGCTTGGCGCTGCCTGATTAAATATGATGTCGTGAATGCGCCCCCACGAGACGCGCACAGCGTCGCGGCCACTTTTCGTCAAGCTGTAGGACACCCCCAATCGAGGATCCGCCGACCATGAATTGAGGCGCTCGATTCCAAAAGCGTCTCGGCTGGTTTGCCGATCGAACCGCGCGCCGAAATTTAAAGTCAATCGTTGATGTGGAGACCACTTATCCTGAAAGTAAAAGCCGAGCAGTGTTGTCACGCCAGCGGCTGCAAGGAATCGTGTAGGAGTTCGGAATTGTCGATGGAAAGTGACATGTGTGACCTCGGCGCCTCTAACTCTCCTTACCTCATCGTTGAAGACGCGCCCGTCGTCGGGATACAACGTATGACTCTCGATCCTGCTGCGTGGCTTCCACTGCAGTCCCATTTGTAAAATGTGCTGCCCACGCCATCCTTCTTTGAAGTACGAAAGATCGCTGGTTAGCTCGTGATGATCGCGCACACCTTTCGATCCGATGGCTGCGCCTGCGCGATTGCCATACTGCAAAATCAATGTCTGCCCGGCGAGATTGCCTGCGTTGATCGACGTGGCGGCGTAGCGGTTGATCGACGGTTTATCGCCGCCGTTCAGATCGACATCGCTGTTAATGGCGCGGTATCCGTACTGCATATTGAATAGCAATCGCGGTGTAGGAGTAGATACCCATGAGAATTGATAAGTCGGCCCGCCATTATGAGGGTCTATTGTCGTCTCTTGCGTTCCCAGATCGCCCGAATCTGAGTTCAATGTCAATCCACTGTCGTTTAGATGACTAAAGGTCAGTATATTGTCGTTCGTGAGGTTGTGTGTGATTTTTCCTAGGAAACGATGGTTGCGCTCCTGCAGGTCATGGTTCGGACGCTCGAACCCGTTGTCGGTAAAGACCTTCAATACCTCCGGCGTGCGCGGCGCCCCTTGATTGAGGAACGTGCCGCGATAGGAGGCGAAAAACCAGGTCTTGTCTTTGATTAGCGGGCCGCCAAGCGCAAGATCGGGTTGATAAAGTTCTTGATCGAGGGGAACGCCACCCGGCACATTGTTCCCGTTGAAGCTGCGTGGCTGGGAAAAGAATGAGGCTGCCCCATGAAATTTGGCGCCGCCAGACTTGGTAATGATGTTGATGTAGCCGCCTTGACCCAAGGGCGTGGAAGCGTCGGGGCCGGAAGTTTTGATCTGCACATCTTGAATTGCTTCAGTGCTGAATTGCGTCGTCCAGCCCTGATTGGTGAAAGCGTTGCCGATCTCAAAGCCATCAAGCTTGTATATATTAGAGCGCTCGGATGCGCCATGAACCTGCGGATCGAAACTGACCCCGTCCGGCCCGTTGCGCCCGATCGTCACGGCTCCTGGGACGAGAAACCAGACGCTTTCCCAGTTCTGTCGGGAACTGAGCGGAAGCCGGTTGATAAACTCACCACTGACATTGAACTTTTGCTCCGGATTACTAATGTCAACAATTGGGATCGCATTGCCTCCGCCTCGCGCCGCGACATCAACTGTTTGGGCTATTTCCGTTACCGTCAGTCTCACGTCTAAAATGAGAGTCGATCCAGCGCGCAGCATGATCCCTGGCTGTGTGAAGGCGTGAAACCCCTTTCGCGTGGCTTCCAGTTGATAGACGCCCGGGGGCAGTCCGAGAAATATATAGGCGCCCATCTCATTTGAAACAAAAGTCCTCCGCCACTGTAGCTCCGAGCCAGTCAGTGTCAACGTAGCGTCGGCGACAAGGGCCCCTTGCGGATCCAGCACCCGCCCTTTGATCGCACCGGCATATTGCGCATTGGCCGACGCGGCAGCCACAATCCAGAAAATCATCAGTAACGGCCCTCTATTTGACATGGCTACGCCTCCTAGTGACGCGAAATAAGGATGGAGAATTATCAGACCAATTACCCAAGGGCTGATCCGGAGAATGGGCTATATTCGTCTGTCAGCCCAAATCACTTGTGAATCCCTCTAAATTATTATCGAAATATTTGATCCAGGTCAATGACGGTCCACCCCCTATTAAGGTATTTAGAGAGCGTTAGTTAGCAAGCGTTCTTTTATAGACGTACGACAAACCATGTTTGGGTGAGAGGCGATTTCACGAATCGTCGCAACGCAATTCAGATAGCTACCGAAAGCGCAAGGCCTAAGCTGCGGATATTGGTCTGGGGGAAGCTATTCTGACTGGTGTTGACGCCTGAGCGCTTTTGTACGGAAAGCCCGGCTGGGCCCTATGGAGGTATCCTAAATGAGCTACGCAACAGTAACTGACATTCCTTATTGGTACGCAATTCGCACGCATCCAAAGCAGGAAAATCGCGCTGAGGACAATTTAAAGGCTTGGAACGTGGAAATATTCCTGCCCAGGATAAGGGATTGCAACTTCAATGAATTCACGTATGAACCGTCCTATTTCATTAAACCTTTGTTTCCTGGATATCTCTTCGCTCGGTTCGCATTGAACAGTTTGCTTCATAAGATTCGTTTCACCAGGGGAGTGCATAGCGTTGTGTGTATGGGGATCACTCCTACGCCAGTTGATGACAGTGTGATCGAAATCATCGCTGCGCAAATTGATGAGGCAGGTTTTGTAAAAATTGGCGCAGGGCTCGAGCCTGGCGCCAAGGTGTTAATTCAAGCAGGTCCGTTAAAAGGGCTCACGGGAATTTTTGAGCGAGAGGCAAGCGCTGCTGACCGAATCAAAATACTGCTGGATTGTGTAAGTTTTCAAGGTCACGTGGAAGTCGAGAGGGTGCACGTCAAAGCATTAGCTTAACAATCATTCTCTAGGTCAATCGCTGCTCGCTCACCGTCACTATCAAAAAAGCCTGGAAGGGTTAGGCAGAACCCCCAATGGCGGTAGCTTATTCATCAAAAAAGCCTGGCGGGGTTAGGCAGACCCCCAATGGCGGTAGCTTATTCGGAAGCCAAGAGCGGAGGGAAATTCCAGACGCAATGGCGGTAGCCTATCTACGGTCGGGAATATTCGAGTCGCTGAAATATTGGGTAACCACTCAACCACGAGTGCGAATGAGGAAGAAAAGAACATGTCTACCAAAACTATCCAGAGCGACAAAGTTCTCAAAAGTAACGGAGTGGAACAGCGCCCAAACTACCGAGAGCCCGTCATTACAAGGCAAGTGAGTGTACTTGAGGTAAAACAGAACCTTTCGGCGAAGAGAGAGAGCTAATCCATGCGCGGTTTTGCCGGAACGAGTCACGAAAAGCGATATGACGGCATCGGCGTTTGTCGGGGCGTGGCGATCGGTCGGGCTTTTCTGGTGGGCGATCCACGCGGACATATCGCGCGGATGTTCATCCCTGCCGAACAGATCGAGGCGGAAATCGAGCGCCTGAAGTCGGCAATTGCGACCGCACAGCAACAGGTGCGGGAGATAATGAAGAGAGTTCGCGCCGCGCTCGGCGCCGAATGCGAGTACATTCTGGAATCGCACCTGCTGATGCTCGAGGACCGCAGTCTCTGGCGCCAGGTCGAGGAGCTGATCCGCTCCAGCCGCGCGAGCGCCGAGGGGGCAGTCCGCGCTGTAACCACCATGTTACTTGACTCCTACGAGCAGATCACCAACGATTACCTGCGCGAATATGGAGGGGAAATTGCCGATGTCTCATATCGCTTGATCAATATCCTTTCCGGTTCGCAGACCTACGACTTGGACGAAATGGTTGAGAAGGGGATTATCGTCGCGGATGACCTCTTGCCTTCGGTCGCGGCGGACCTCGATCCGCGACGCGTGCTCGGCTTCGTCACCAACGTCGGCGGATGGGCCTCGCGCACCTCAATCATCGCGCGCAGCGTCAACATCCCGGCCGTCGTTGGCGCTCGTGACATCACTGGGCAGGTTCGTTCCGGCGAGACAATAATCATTGATGGCGCCACGGGACAAGTGATCCTCAATCCTGCGCCTGAAACGTTGCGCTTTTATACCGAACAACAGTCCTGCTGGCGCGAGAAACAAGTACGCGACCTGGAAGAACGCAAACTGCCTGCCATCACGCTCGACAACCATGAGATCAAACTGCGTGCGAACATCGAACTAATTGAAGAAATTGACGCTCTCCGGCGCTTCAACGCGGCGGGCGTCGGTCTATACCGCTCGGAGTTTCTCTACTCCCAGGCCGCCTTCGGATTGCCCACGGAAGACGAGCAGATGGAGGCGTACAAACTACTGGCGGAGATGGGCGGTGAAGACGGCGCGGTGATTCGCACCTTCGATCTGGACGGCGACAAACTGTATCTCGATGGATTCAAACCCGAACGCAACCCGGCGCTGGGGCTGCGCGCCATCCGGCTCTCGCTCAAAGTGGAACACGTCTTTCGCAGGCAGGTGCGCGCCATCTTGCGAGCGGGCAAACACAACGGCGAAACATCGCGGTTGAAGATCCTGCTCCCCTTCGTGTCAAACCTCGATGAGGTCCGCCAGGCTAAAATCATCATCGCTGACATTAAACGTGAGCTGCGCGCCGAACGTCTGAGCCACGCGGAAGACATGGACGTTGGCGTAATGATCGAGGCGCCAGCATCCGTAGTGCTGGCCGATGTGCTGGCGCCCGAGGCCGACTTCTTCAGCCTCGGCATCAACGACCTGACGCAGAGCCTCCTGGCCGTGGATCGCGGCAACGAGAACGTGTACGAATTGTTCGACCCGATGCATCCAGCGGTGCTTCGCGCCATCAAGTTCGTCGCCGATGCTGCGCGCCAGAGGAACATCCCGCTCAACGTCTGCGGTGAGATGGCCTCCAACCCGGCTCAGGTAATCATGCTCCTGGGACTGGGGCTGCGGGATTTGAGCATGACACCGTGCGCGATTCCCGCCGTCCGACGTCTGGTACGCTCCATTCGCCTCGATGAGGCGCGGAAGGTCGCGCACGAGGCCCTCAAATTAAACACGCCCGCCGAAGTGCATCGCCACGTGAATTCGCGCTTGCCCGAACTAGGCTCGCGCTTCTTCGCGGCGGCGCATTTCGTCTGAAGCCCGTCTGTGGCAAACAATAGACCACGACCCAATAAATGAGGTTGTGGAGCGGGCGCCGATCGAGCTGGAACCGCATGAAGCCGCAGTCAACTACCTTAGGACGAAGAAAAAAAAGCCCGGGCAGTTCCTGGAAAAATATTAAGACTCAATCAGCTCAAATAAGAGCCTGCTTTGTAGAAGGGCGTCTATGAACAGCGTGACTGCGCTGTAACCAAAGCAGACGCGGAAATGACGGGGCGTACCGATCTCGAAGCCCCGAAATCTTGATCGAGAAGCAAGAAATTGCAGAATTGCTCCACGGGGTTTTGTAAAGCGGGGTGTAATATGATGGAGAGAAAGCCGCGCTTGTGTAAGGATTGTAAATTCTGCTTGTGGCTCTTCGACTATGAAGCGGAAAGTTATTCGCTTTTCTGCAACAATCTCCTTACCAAAGAGATAGATCTTCCTATCGGATTTATAAGCCACAATGAAAAAGAATGTGAGTTTTTTGAGTGGGCTCAAGTAGAACCACATAACTCTCCATTGTTTGACCGTCTTGACGAGAAATTAGGCGTAATACAGTTCACTCTCGAACGGCAGACAAATATTATTGGTTAGGGTGGATGTTTGCGAAGGAAAACAAGTTGAGCAAGAGAAATTATTACGAAGTGCTCGGCGTCGGCAGGAAATCTACTGGACAGGAACTGAGGAGCGCTTATCGAAAACTGGCGCTGCAGTACCATCCGGATCGTAATCCAGACGATCATGCAGCGGAGGAGAGGTTTAAAGAGGTCAACGAGGCGTATAGCGTTCTCTCAAATCCCGAAAGCCGCCTGCGCTACGACCGTTTCGGTCACGCAAGAGTTGGGCCATCTGTCGCCTCAGGGGACTGGTCCGTTCCGGATTTCGGCGGCTTTGAAGATATTTTAGGTGATCTATTCGGCGGGCGCAGTTCATTTCATAGTGTGCGGCAACGAGGCGCTAACCTCCACTACGACCTTGAGATCACGCTGGAACAGGCCGCAGCCGGTTTCAAAACCCAGATAACCATTCATCGGCTTGAAAGCTGCGGCACTTGCAGCGGTTCAGGAGCGGCCCCCGGCGCTTCGCCTGTCGCGTGTAATCTTTGTGGTGGGACAGGTCAAGTCAGATTTCAACAGGGGGTTTTCTCGGTCAGCCGTACCTGCCAACAATGTCGTGGCGCGGGTCGGATGATTAGCAATCACTGCAAAATCTGTCGAGGTCAAGGCGGAATCGAAAAAGAACGGCAACTTGAAATAAAAATTCCCGCCGGTGTGGACACAGGCACACGTTTGCGATTGACGGGTGAGGGGAATGCCAGCGCTAGCGTGGGCGCGGCGGGCGATCTTTACGTGGTGATCCATGTCAAAGAACACGAACTTTTCCAACGGCAGGGCAGTAATGTCTACATCAACGTTCCCATCACATTCACGCAGGCCGCTCTCGGCTCCGAGATCAAAGTACCTACGCTTGATGGCGAAGACACACTGACCGTCCCAGCAGGCTCTCAAACCGGCTCTATCTTCCGTCTCAAAGACAAAGGCATTGTCTCCTTACAAGGCCATGATAGGCGCGGCGATCAATTTGTGGTCACCACAATCGTAACACCGTCTCGATTGACCCGTGAACAGAGACAATTGCTCGAAGAGTTTGCCATTATTGAAGACAATCTCAATCAAGGAACGACCCGTCAGTTTGTGGGGAAGGTAAAGATATCTTCGGCTAAAAAATGACTTGGCGTTAGTGAGCTTCATAGATGTCCTATAGACCGCCACGGAATATGAATATTCAACATGAAAATGCGGCGCATCGCAGAGCCTCGGGGGAGGAAATTATAGGTGACGGTATCTTGTCTGCGATCGGCCATACTCCTATGGTCAAGTTAAAGCGGGCTCTCGAAGATACTCCATTCCATCTCTATGCCAAGCTGGAGGCTTTTAATCCAGGCGGTAGTATCAAGGATAGGGCGGCTTTCAGCATTATTAGCAATGCTCTAAAGATGGGTAAGATTCGATCTGGCGCCACAGTCATCGAATCCAGCTCCGGCAATATGGGGATCGGTTTGGCGCAAGCTTGCTCCTATTTTGGTTTGCGTTTCATCTGTGTGGTAGACCCAAAGACAACCAGCCAAAACATTCATCTCCTTGAAGCTCTCGGGGCGGAAGTGGATGTTATAGCCGAACCTGACCCTGAGACAGGGGAATTTCTGACAGCTCGTATTCATCGGGTTCGTGCCCTCCTTCGCTCGATCCCAAACAGCTATTGGCCCGACCAGTATTCAAATATCTATAATGCCAGGGCGCATCATCAAACAATGCACGAGGTCACGACGGCTTTGAGAGGGAGGGTTGATTATCTATTTTGCGCTGCAAGTACCTGCGGAACATTAAGAGGTTGCGCCGAATATGCTCAAGCCCGTAAATTGGGTACCAAGATATTCGCTGTCGACGCAGTTGGAAGTGTGATTTTTGGGGGGACAGCAAAAAAACGACTCATTCCAGGGCATGGCGCGTCTCAACGGCCTGGATTGTACCAACCTGGCCTAGCCGAGCAAGTTATCCATGTATCTGATTTGGATTGTGTAATCGGGTGCCGTCGGCTTTTACTGCGCGAAGCGATTATGGCTGGTGGTTCATCAGGCGGTGTGTTGATGGCCATCGAACGCGTCAAAGATGATATCCCTCAAGGTAGTATCTGTGTTGCTCTTTTCCCCGATCGTGGGGAACGTTACTTGGATACCATCTATTCAGATGCTTGGGTAAGGAAGCATTTTGGCGATGTGGCGCATTTTTGGAGGCATTCAGTTGAGGCCAGGGCATGCGTGACAGTGACATCCTAATCGTGAAGGGGACTGAGATAGCCTCTCTTCTGACAGGACGGGAGCGCGATCTAATCGACAGGGTGCGGATAGCCTATGAAACTCATGCTCGGGGTGAGAGCTCGCTACCTCATTCTACTTTCTTACACTTTCCTGATAAGCCACAGAATAGGATTATTGCCCTGCCTGGCTACTTGGGAGGCGCGAGCCAGGCTGTTGGGATCAAATGGATCGCCTCCTTTCCTGACAATCTGGCGATGGGATTGGACCGAGCTTCGGCCGTCGTGATTTTAAATTCACTGCGGACAGGAAGGCCGGAGGTCGTCCTTGAGGGATCGGTTATCAGCGCAAAGCGAACAGCCGCGAGCGCAGCTCTAGCTGCGCAACTGCTGTTCCTTAATGGGCAAATCCCACGTCTCGGTGTTATTGGGTGTGGTCTGATCAATTTTGAAATAGTTCGCTTCCTAGTCCAACTCTGGCCAGCCATTAAGAGTATTGTGGCGTGCGATTTGGATATTTCGCGAGCTGAGCAGTTTAAGCAAAAGTGTCGAGAGTCGCTCAATGGAATTGAGAGTGAAATAGTGCCAGATGTGAAGACCGTCTTTAGCAAAGCCTCGCTCGTTTCATTGGCGACAACTGCTCTACAACCCTATATTTTTGACCTCTCGGAATGCGCCCCAGGCAGTGTCATCCTGAACATCTCGTTGCGAGACTTGGCGCCACAGGTCATTCTCTCGTGCGATATCATTGTCGATGACCTAACTACAGGACAAAAGTTTGATAACTTTCCGCCAGACAGCAACATCGAAGCGCTCGAAGTTGGTCACTAAACGGCACAAGATATCGAGGCCGCGACGGAAGATGCTCTTTGGCGGATAG
>Ga0154003_1000152_pt1 | contig 20629 bp, 10 predicted proteins | sample TSFL087MetaG_FD_104679 | JGI IMG/M metagenome (GOLD analysis project Ga0154003, IMG submission 104679) | Attine ant fungus gardens microbial communities from Florida, USA - TSFL087 MetaG | ecosystem: Host-associated > Fungi > Mycelium > Unclassified | place: USA: Florida, Lake Talquin State...
GAGCGGGTGAGCCGAGACGGCGATCTGCCGCTGTCGTTCGCGCAGCAGCGACTATGGTTCATCCAGCAGCTGGAGCCGGAGAGCGCGGCTTACAACATCCCACGGACGGTGCGGCTGCGTGGAGAGCTCGAGGTCAATGCATTGGAGCAGAGCCTGGGAGAAGTGGTGCGTCGGCACGAAGTGCTGAGAACCAGGATCGTCTCGCGGGGCGGGCAGCCGATCCAGGTGATCGACGAGGCGGCGGAAGTGAAGCCGGCGGTATGGGATTTAAGCGAGATCGAGGAAGACCTGCGGGAGAAGCTCGCCCGGCAGATCGCGGCGACAGTTGCTGGGCGTCCCTTTGATCTGGAGCAAGAAGCGGTTTGGAAAGCGAGACTAGTCCGAATGGGGATGGAAGATCACGTTCTACTGTTGTGCCTGCATCACGTGGCTGGCGACGGTTGGTCGGCAGGGGTGATGGAGAAAGAGTTTCGTTGGTTGCAGGATGCGATGCGTACGGGCAATCCATCATCATTACCGGAGCTTCCGATCCAATATGCGGACTATGCGATATGGCAAAGAGAATGGTTGCAAGGAGATGTGCTTGAAGAACAAGTGGGCTTCTGGCGGGGTCAACTGGCTGGAGCGTCGATTCTAGAGTTACCGACTGACCGACCTCGCCCTACTGTTGCCAGTCATCGTGGTGAGAGCGTGCCATTCAATCTCTCGGCAGAGTTGACCGAGGAACTCAAGATGCTGAGTCAACGCCAGGGAGTGACGCTCTTCATGACCTTGCTAGCAGGATTTCAAGCGTTGCTGGGGCGCTATACGGAACAAGAAGTGATTGCTGTCGGGACTCCGATCGCTGGCCGTCATCGGGCAGAGATCGAAGGGTTGATCGGATTCTTTGTCAACACGCTAGTGATGAGAACTGACCTAAGCGGAAACCCAACGGTGCAGGAGCTGTTAGCGCGAGTTCGGGAAATGGCGCTGGAGGCCTATGCTCATCAAGATTTGCCCTTCGAGAGGTTGGTCGAAGAACTGCAGCCGGAACGTAGCTTGAACCACCAATCCCTCGCTCAAGTGATGTTCGTTTTCCAGAATGTGCCGTGGAAGCGGTCGGAAATCGGAGTTCAGCGTTCTAGTGCGGAACCGGTAGAGGCCAAGGCCGCCAAGTTTGATCTGACACTCAGGCTCTCTGAAGTGGGTGAAGAAATACACGGGTCGTTGGTCTATGCCACAGAGCTCTTTGAGCGCGACAGTGTCAACCGCTTGCTGGAGCATCTGAGGCGAGTGCTTGAGGGGATGGTTGGCGAAAAAGACACTAGAGTAATGGAAATTGCGTTGCTGAGCGAGGAAGAGTGGCAAAAGTTAGTGGTGGAATGTAACCCAACCCCGGCAGATTACCGGATCGACAAGGGCCTGGTTAACCTCTTCGAGGAGCAAGTGGAGAAGCGCCCGGATGGAGTTGCGGTGGTCTATGAAGGACGGCAACAAACTTATAGAGAGCTGAACCGGCGGGCCAATCAACTGGCGCACTATTTGAAGAAGATAGGAGTGGAACCGGAAGGGCGAGTTGGCCTCTATCTGGAACGCGGGTTAGAGATGGTGGTGAGTGTGCTGGGAGTGCTCAAAGCCGGTGGGGCTTACGTGCCGCTGGATGTCAGCTTGCCGAGCCAGCGGCTGATGTACGTGCTGGAAGATTCTGAAGTGGCGGCAATCATCAAGCGAGATGAAAAGAGGGATGGATTGCCTGGAGACTGTGCAAGGTTGATTTGCCTGGACAGAGATAAAACCGAGATTAGTTATGAAAGTGAGGAGAATCCGATCAACCATTGCGAGATTGAAAACCCGGCTTACATCATCTTCACGTCAGGATCAACGGGAAGACCGAAGGGAGTGGTGATCGAGCAGAGGCAAATTCTGAACTATGTCAGAGCTGTAACAGAACGCGTGGGATTCGAACCGGGAGCCAGTTATGCAATGGTCCAACCACTTTCGGTGGACTCGTGCAAAACAGTGATTTATCCAAGCCTACTTTCCGGAGGATGTTTACATGTGATCTCTGAGGAGAGGTCGGCCGACCCGAGCCTGATTGGAGAGTACTTCAGAGAAAACGAAATTGACTGCCTAAAGATCGCGCCGTCGCATCTGGCGGCCCTGGAGCAGGGCGGCGCAATAGAAGAAATCCTGCCGCGGCGATGGCTCATCATCGGAGGGGAGGCATCTAAGAGTGAGTGGGTAGCGCGGCTCAAACAGAAGGCCCCGCAACTTGAGATCTACAACCATTATGGCCCCACTGAGGCAACGGTGGGAATGCTGATGCATCGAGTGAAGGAGGAAGGTGAGGAGGCGGGGAGATGGAATGTGCCGATCGGAAGTCCGCTGAGCGAGGCGAAGGCTTACCTCCTGGATCGAAATCTGCAACCGGTTCCTGCGGGAGTAGCCGGGGAGTTATACATCGGAGGGAGATGCGCCGCCCGAGGATATTTGAAAGAAAGTGGATTGACGGCCGATAGTTTTATTCCTGACCCTTACAGCGCAGATGCTGGCGAGAGGATGTATCGGAGCGGAGACCTCTGTCGGAGGCTGAGGAACGGAGAGATAGAGTTTATCGGTAGGAGAGACCAGCAAGTTAAGATTCGAGGGTATAGGATCGAGTTGGGAGAGGTTGAGAGAGTAATTAAGAGCCATGAAGGAATAAGAGAAGTAATAGCGGATGTGAGAGAGTGGGAAGGAGGAGACACGCGCCTGATTGCATATGTAGTGAAGGAAGAAGGAAAAAGCGTAAGTGTAGGTGACTTGAAGGAGCATATCAGGCGGAAGCTGCCGGAGTACATGACGCCAAGCGCAATCGTAGAGTTGGAAAAGTTCCCGTTATCAATCCACGGAAAAATAGATCGGAAAGCGTTACCGGCGCCGAAGCAAATATACTCTGAGGATGCAATACAGCCACGTAATACCACTCAATTTCAGCTTTTGAAAATTTGTAGCGAAGTTCTACGAATAGAAGGCTTAAGTATCACCGACAACTTTTTCGACCTGGGCGGCCACTCTCTCACGGCTGTCATCCTCTCGTCCCGATTGAGCGAAATCTACGGGGAAAGGATTCCGGTCAGGATGGTGTTTGAATATCCAACGGTCGAACAAATGGCGTCCTACCTCACTCAAGAGATCGCATTTGTGCCTCCTTCATCAGTAGTGCCAATTCAACCGCGAGGGGCGCATCGCCCGTTGTTTTGTGTACATTCTGCTGACGGTTTTGCGGATGACTACATCCCTCTTGCACGGTGTCTGGGTAAGGATCAACCCTTTTATGGGCTTCAATCGTATCATTCTGGAACGGGGCGGGCGCCCATCTCTAGCATCGAAGGAATGGCGGCGCAATATGTGGCTGATATACGACAGATACAAGCTGTTGGCCCTTACCAGATCGGTGGCTGGTCGTTGGGCGGGGTGGTTGCTTACGAAATGGCGCAACAACTACGCGCATTAGGGGAAGAAGTGTCCCTACTTGTGATCTTTGACACCTCAGCGCCCTCTGTGAAAACTTCTGAGCAAATTGACGATCGCCCTCTCACAGAGGAAGAACTCCAATTAAAGGAAAGGCAGTGGCTCATTCGAAGGATTAAAGACCCTGATTTGCCGGATGGTGATCTCAACTCGATTCCCATACGCGATCTGCTGAAAGTTTTCTTGAATTATATATTCGCAAAAGACCGTACTGAGATCATGGAGAGACAATGCCTTCATTTCCTCCGGACTTGGGTGACAAATGCGCATGCAATGAAACAGTATAGGCCGAAGCCATATACCGGCCGCATCACACTGTTCCGTGGCACTCCCTCACAGGAAGGGAGAGACGACTATGGTTGGGGCCCATTGGCGCTTGGCGGCGTCGATGTCCATTTTTTCGATGAGGACCACAAACATTTCATTCTGGGTGCGAACGCGCACCTCGTCGCGAGTCAATTATCGAGTTATCTCGCGTGTGATTTACCGAGAGCGAATAGATCTGATGAGATTTTCACCAATCCCTTTTCATTAATAAACAGCGAGTACTAACCATGTCTGATAGAAGCAATGCAACCTCGATGGCGTTTTCGATGAGCCCCGCGCATTACAAATTAAGATGTCAGTCTTGTGGAGAGCTATTTCCTGATGATGGCTTCCTACTTCAATGCTTAAACCCTCATGGACCTGCGCTCTTAACTTCGGAATATCGAGCGAAGTCATTTGAGCCGGAGAAGAGTAAATCGGGCATATTCCGGTATCGTAAGTGGTTGCCCGTGACGCGCGAGATTTTTGATGGGGGGAGAACAATAATCTATCAGAGCAAGCAGCTAGGAAAAATTATAGGCTTACCAAATTTATGGATCGCTTTTAGCGGCTATTGGCCCGAGAGAGAAGCCAGTTTAGAAACAGCCACCTTTAAAGAACTTGAGGCCTGCAGTGTTCTTTCACGTAAACCATCTTTATGCGAGAAAACTCTTGTCGTAGCGTCGGCCGGGAACACTGCAGCCGCCTTTGCTTATGTTTGCTCTGTAAACAAGATTCCTTGTCTCATCATCATACCGGAGAGCGGACTGGATAGACTTCAATTCGACGAGGCTGTCGATCCCATAGTAAGAATTGTTTCGATAACAGAGCTCGCCGATTATTATGACGCGATCACCCTTGCGGATCGAATTTCGCAATTGCCAGGATTCTATCCAGAGGGCGGTGTAAGGAATGTAGGGAGGCGTGACGGAATTGGCACCTTGATCCTCGGCGGTGTAGAGGCTATTGGCCGTCTGCCGGATTATTACTTTCAAGCCGTAGGCAGTGGCACAGGAGGAATCGCGGCGCACGAGATGGCAAAGCGGGTAGTCGAAGACGGGAGATTTGGGACAAGACCTCCCAGGTTAATGTTAAGTCAAAATCTTCCTTTTGCTCCAATCTATACATCATGGAAGTCTAGAAGTAAGGAGTTAGTGAGTGTAACTGACGAAGATGCAAGAAAGCAGATTCAACAAATTGCGGCAAAGGTATTATCTAACCGTCGACCGCCATACGCTGTAAGAGGAGGAGTTTTTGATGTGCTTAACGAAAGTAATGGGGATATGTTGGCAGTGGATAACGTGGAAGCAAAGCGCGCAGGTCGACTATTCGAGGAATGTGAAGGGATAGATATAGATCCGGCAAGCGCCGTTTCGGCGGCCAGTTTGATCAAGGCTGTTAGATTAGGTCGAATAGAATGGGATGCTGTGGTGTTGCTCCATATTACCGGCGGCGGATGGAAAAGGAGGAGCTCTGATAAGACTGTAATAAAGACAAGGCCCACCATGGAGGTCAAGAGGGAAGATGTTTATTCAAGGAGAGTGTTAGATAGTATCTGTAGCCTGTTTGTGTGATCCTGAGGCGCTCCCCATCGCCTAGACAATAATTCAGCGAAAATAAGATGGATCGCTGCGAGCCTGTTTTTGAACTTAGCATATCTGCCCAAGCTTACAATGGCGTGCGGCGCGGTTTCGTAATCACGGATATGTACTTATTCGTATTTCACTCTGCGCCAGAGCCTTGTCGAGACTTCCCAACTGAGCGCGTAGCGCGAGCGCCAGTCAATGATCGCGACCAGGCTAACGAAGCCGCCGAGCAACAGTTGTCTGAATTTTGGGCTGTATCATACGTATTTACGCGCAAGAAGATTGGAGGACGAACATGTTTCAAGATTTGCGTTATGGCATGCGGGCGTTGATAAAGAATCCTGGATTCGCATTGACAGTCATCCTCTTGCTGGCGCTGGGCATCGGGGCAAACACGGCGATATTCAGCGTGACGGATGCGATTTTGCTGAAAATGCTGCCGGTTAGAGAGCCGGAGCAACTCATCTTGCTCAGTCATACCGAGAGGTTTAGGGATCGCCACAACTTTACGTACGAAAACTACGAGCGATTCCGGGATAACAATCAGGCGCTCTCCGGCGTGTTGGCCTACTATCCACTGCGGTTGACCGTGAGGGTGGATGCGCAGCCTGAACCGGCAATCAATGGGCAACTCGTAACGGGGAACTACTATGCGGTTTTAGGGGTAAACGCAGCAGTCGGGCGGACGATTATGCCCGATGATGATCGAGTGCCCGGCGCCCATCCGATCTGCGTCATCAGCGACGGCTACTGGGGCCGGCGTTTCGGGCGCGACCCTAATGTCATAGGAAAGGTCATTCATATCAGCGGCTTTCCTTTCACCGTCATCGGCGTGACGCCGCCAGAATTCTTCGGCCTCGAAGTCGGCATTTCAATGGACATTAGCGTTCCAGTGACAATGCGGGAGCAGGCGATGCCGGGGGTCACGTTTTATAACCGGGACAATAACCGATTCCGGGTGCTGGGGCGGCTGCGGCCTGGGGCTACGATAGAGCAGGCGCAAGCAAGCTTGGAATTGCTATATCAGCAAGATACGGCCGCTCAGAAGATGAACCAGCCAACTTTCTCTAGGCTCGAACAGCAGCCGGTAGTAACTTCCGGCAGCAGAGGACTGTCTGCCTTGCGACGGCAGTTCACACAGCCTTTGTTCATCCTGATGGGCGTCGTCGCGCTGGTGCTGTTGATTGCTTGTGCAAACGTGGCGGGACTGATGCTGGTGCGCGCCGTCGCACGCCGCAAAGAAATGACCGTTCGGTTGGCGCTCGGCGCGGGGCGTCCGCGGTTAATACGCCAAATGCTCACGGAGAGTTTTCTGCTCGCCGGTCTCAGCGGTTTGCTCGGATTGCTCTTTGCCTGGTGGGGCACGAAGTTGTTTCTGCCGATGATGTCAAAAACGGATATTCCGCTTCATCTCAGATTCAATCCCAACCTCCGCATGCTCGGCTTTACGATGTTGGTTGCTGTGTTTACCGTCGTGTTGTTTGGCCTTGCGCCAGCGTTTTTAGCGACGCGCGTTGATCTGCAATCCGCGCTCAAGCAGGACTCGCGAGAGGGGAGCGGTCGCGCCGCACGTCTAGGATTAAACCGGGGCTTCGTCATCGCGCAGGTCGCGCTGTCCTTACTCTTGCTGGTCGGGGCCGGTCTGTTTGTTCGAAGTTTGCAACAGTGCCAGCATGTGGATCCAGGCTTCGTTCGCGAAAACTTGCTGGTGTTAAAACTCGAACCGGTGGGCAGCGACCGCAAATCAAGGGCTCTGCCCCGGCTCACTACGCTTTATGACGAAATAGTTCGGCGCGTCGAAGCGCTGCCCGGCGTTCGGCAGGCAAGTTTGGTCGGCTATAGCCCGATCAGCCGGAGCGAATGGCTCGAAATGGGTCAAACACCGGAAACCTCATCACCAATGAATGTTGAGGGCTATGCGCCTCGGACTAACGAAGAAATGAGGATAAATAATATGCAAGTCTATCCGAACTCCTTCGCCGTGCTCGGCATTCCGTTCGTGGCTGGGCGCGACTTCGGCCCGGGGGATAGTGGGGAGGGGAAGTATGTGGCCGTGATCAACGAAAGCATGGCCAGCCGTTTCTTTGGCGGCGGGAATCCCATAGGACGTAGTATTAGCTATCAATCCGACACCTATAAGATGGAGATCGTCGGTGTGGTCAAGGACGTAAAATACAAGAGTCTCCGCGAACCGGGTCGCCCGATGTTCTACCTGCCCTTCGCTCAGGCCCAGACGGGTCGGGGGCAGATGACGCTGATTGTGAGGACGGCGGGGGATCCTGCGCCGGTCGCCGTTGCGGTGCAACGCGAGGTGCGGACGCTGGACCCCACTTTGCCGATGTTTGAAGCCGAAACCCTGGTGTCCCACATGGACGCCTCGCTTGTCCAGGAGCGCCTCGTCGCCACGCTGTTGAGCGTCTTTGGCTTCCTGGCTCTGCTCATGGCGTGTATTGGTTTGTACGGCGTGATGGCTTACGAAGTCGCGCGGCGCACGCACGAAATCGGCATTCGGATGGCATTGGGGACGAGCACACAGGGGGTCCTGTGGTTGGTGCTCGGCGAAACGCTACGGCTGGCGGGAGTTGGTATCCTGATCGGGCTGGGCGCCGCCTTGGCGGCGACGTGGTGGATGGAAAGCTTGTTCTTCGGCATACAGTCGTACGATCCGCAGGCAATCGGGCTAGCGGTATTTGTATTGCTAGCAGTGGCGGCAGCCGCCGGCTATTTGCCTGCGCGCCGCGCCTCATTAATAAACCCAATGACGGCATTGCGACATGAATAATCAATGGCCAGCGGGACTCACCAGACGCCTTCGTTTTCAGAAGCGTTCATTTCTGGCAAGTACTTATGGAGTATAGAACCCACATTCGAGGCGATAAATAAAGCCCGAATCATTCTCACAATTTCAGCGTACCCTTATCTGAGAGTCCAGTAGAAGAACGCTGCACAGCCCTGTTTATTTTCGTAGTTTGATCTTCATCCACAGTCTCCTATGTTACGCTGGCCCTAAGAGATTTGCAGAATGTCCGCTAGCAAGCGCATTGTGAGAGCCACAACGCTGTGACCTCAATACCTAATCAAGGGCAAGAGCCTTTCATAAGTCTCTCACCTATCACTTTTCAGTTAGTTAGCTATATATAGACGGAACCACAAGCCATTGGCTTTGTCGGTGATGTCTGACTGGAGTCACTATGAACAATAATTTGCTGTATCTTCGTCCGAACATTCAGGTCGAACCGCTATTCGACAATTGGTATGCCTGGTCGCATCTGATTCCTCCAGCGACGGCGGCAAGGAACCTTACGGAACGGCACTTGAAGATAATGGATTCGTACATCAGCGCTCCGCAAATTCATGCGAACGCTGTCAAAAACCCGAAACTTTTAGGGGGCCCTTTTGTCGATTATGGAGGGAAACGGGTCGATGAGATTAGGGGGTTACGAGACTGGACAAAACGACAGCGGCCTCATCTCCTAGAGCTCTCCGCCGCAATCACCTCTCTCGATGAAATGCTACGAACTCACGCAAAGGGTTACTCGTTGCAACCTCTCTACCAGATGGTGCCGGATATCCTGAAAGGCTATGTCGAACTCGCGTACGACCTCAACAACAATCCATGTTTCCGGCTCATTGAACCCTTACTGTACAAGAGCCGATATTACGACCGTTCCGCACAGAGCCTGATGCTCTCGGTGTTAACCGGCGATGACCGCCCCTTTGTGTTAAGCACGCCCCGGCTGGCGTGCGATTCGCACTTCCACCTCCGTGTGCCTTTCGATGACATTGTGGTAGACGAACTGTTCCGATTAAAGTCGTCTCCGCGCCCGTGGGGTGAAATCAGAGAAATGCTGAACGTGCCGGGGGCCTCAGAGTCGTTGGTACGATCATTTATGACGCCCGACCCTCCCCCTCCCTATGCGCAGTATAAAGGGCGGGGTATGCGATGGCGGTATTTTGGCCATGCATGCATTCTGCTGGAAATGCCTGGGGTAAACCTGGTGTTTGATCCGATCCTGAGCTATACCTACGAATCGAATGTATCGCGGTACACCTATCAGGATTTACCTGATTCGATCGATTACGTTGTTATCACACATAACCACCAGGACCACCTGCTGTTCGAGACGATGTTGCAGATCAAGCACAAGGTCAAAAACGTCATCGTGCCATCGAATTCCGGCGGGATGCTCCAAGACCCTTCAATGAAACTCATCTTGCAGAACATTGGGTTCAAGAACGTCATCGAGCTGGGTGAAATGGAAAGCGTCGAATGGGAAGCCGGCTCGATCACCGCTCTGCCGTTCATAGGAGAGCACTCAGATCTAAACATACGCTCCAAAGCTGCGTTCGCTGTCCGAAGTGGTAAACGAAATCTCTTATTTGCAGCTGACTCTTGCAACATCGAACCACGACTCTATGAACATCTTTATAACGAGATCGGCGATGTGGATGCGCTATTCCTCGGAATGGAATGTGACGGCGCCCCGCTAACCTGGCTGTATGGTCCTTTGCTTACCAAAAGCATTGAACGAGCTATGGATGAATCACGCCGACTTTCGGGGTCCGATTATGAACAAGCCATCAAATTGGTTCGACAGTTTAATTGCAAGTCTGCATATATTTATGCGATGGGGCAGGAGCCATGGCTAGGTCACATCATGAGTCTGAAGTATACTGAACAATCCCGCCAAATCATCGAATCGAATCGCCTAATCCGAGAATGCCAAGAGCACGATATTTGCGCTGAAAGGTTATTCGGAGAGAAGGAAATACTAATCGAAGCCGCCTCCTAGTGAACTGTAGCTAAAGTTGTAGTGGATAGCTTCCACGACGGCCTGGTCGATCACCACTTGTTTATGCGTGCGACAATCCCTGCATGTCACATGCCATTCATAAGGGCTCGGACTGGTGTGGACAATGCTCTCGAGGGGTAATATCGTATGGCTGAAGGAAACTCTTTCAAATCTATCCGCCAGGCGGCCGGGTTACAGAGCTGGCGTGATCGCTTCTCTGCCCTTCGTTACGTGCCGCCGCTGCTCAAGCTCGTATGGGAAGCGCACCATCTCCTTACCATAGCCATAGTTGCGCTCAGGCTGATCCGCTCGTTCGCGCCAGTCGCCATTCTTTGGGTCGGTAAGTTAATAATCGATGCCGTTGTGGCGTCACGTGAGGGTAGCGTCGATTCAAGCCGACTCTGGAAGCTCATCGCGTTCGAGATCGCAATCGTGGTGGCGCGAGACCAGCTTGCACGTCTATCAGAACTCGTTGAGAATTTGCTTGGAGACCTCCTCAGTAGACACACCAGTGTGCTGCTCATGGCGCACGCTGCTACGCTGGATCTGTCCCACTTCGAAGACCCTGCGTTCCACGATCAGTTTGAACGGGCGCGCCATCAGACTGCCGGGCGGCTAGGGGTCTTGATCCATCTTCTGTCGATGGTTCAGGATTTACTCACTCTCGTCTCGCTCGGCGCGGCTCTTGTTGTGTACAGCCCGTTGCTACTGTTACTCCTCACGGTCTCGGTGTTTCCGAGTTTCTTTGGAGAGACGTATTTCTCCACTCTTGAATACTTGCTATTTCGTCATCGAACGGGTGACCGCCGGCATTTGGACTACCTTCGATATGTGGGCGCAAGCAAGGAGACCGCAAAGGAGCTTCAATTATTTGGAATCTCGCCCTGGCTCATCTCGCGATTCCAGATGCTCTCACAGTCGTTTTATGACGAAACCAAACGGTTGCTGATTCGCAAGGCTATGGTAATCAGCGGGTTTTCGCTCATCGGGACGCTCGGTTACTATACGGCGTATGCGATCATTTTGATGCGGGCAACTAATGGTAGCATCACGCTCGGCACATTGACGTTTCTCGCCGGATCTTTCGCGCGAGCGCGGGACCTGATTAACATCCAACTGATAGGCGCGAGTAATGTTTTTTCTAAAGCGCTTTCTCTCAAAGACTTGTTCGACTTCTTCAGCATGAAGCCTTCGATCACCTCTCAGCCGGGATCTCCTGCTGTTCCACGGCAACTGGGCAATGGAATAGAGTTTGAGGATGTGAGCTTTCGCTACCCGGGAAGCGATAAGTACGTGTTGCGCCACGTGAGCTTCAAGCTGCGTCCGGGTGAACGGATCGCATTCGTCGGCGAGAATGGCGCTGGAAAGACCACTCTCACTAAGTTGCTCGCGCGCCTCTACGAACCAACAGAAGGGCGCATCCTTCTAGGCGGGAGGGATATTCGTGAATATGACCTGAAGTCGTATCGTCGCGCCATTGGTATCATCTTTCAGGACTTCGTCCGCTACGACTGGCGATTTGATGAAAACATAGGGGTCGGAGAGATAGAACTAGTCAGGTCGTATTTTGACTCATTCAAAGTCCTGAATCCTGTCAACGGAAAGGCGCATCGTCGCAAAAATATGGCCGAGGAAGCCACCGCTGTTTCCCCGCTTCCTCCATCAATCGTTTCAGCGGCGGAAAAGTCGCTCGCCTCAACCCTACTACCACGCTTTTCTGAAGGATACCGCCAAATGCTCGGGCGCCGCTTCGATGAAGGCATGGAACTATCCGGTGGTGAGTGGCAAAAAATTGCGCTAGCCAGAGCCTACATGCGTGACGCGCAGGTGCTAATTCTAGACGAACCTACCGCCGCGCTGGATGCGCGCGCTGAATATGAAGTGTTCGTAAGGTTTTCCCAGTTAGTAGCTGGGCGAACGGCGGTGATAATCTCGCACCGTTTCTCAACCGTACGAATGGCGGACCGGATAATCGTGCTAAAGAACGGAGTGATTATGGAAGAGGGCACGCACGACGATCTCGTCGCCGGCGGAAGGCTTTACGCAGAGTTGTTCAATTTGCAAGCGGAAGGGTATCGCTAGCATATTTATTACAAGAGTAATTTCGAATTCGAAATCTTAATACAACTCGGCAATCCTGTATTTCTACGGGCCATTTTTCTCAAACTATGGCTCGGCATTCTCATACGGAAGTATCCTGTCCTGTACCCTTGTGATTAGAAAGCGAGGAGCTATGAGTTCAAAGAAGGTTTATCTCAAACAGAACGTTATGGTCGAGCCATTGTTCAATCGCTGGTATGCTTGGCCAAATCTCATCGCGCCGGCGACCGCCCCTATGTATGTCGCATTCTCGCATTTGGCTATTATGGAGTCCTTTGTGACGTCCCCGCAGATTCATATATCCGCCACTAAGAATCCTTCCATGCGGGGTGGCCCATTTATGGACTTTGACTTGAGCAAAATCGACGCTGTCAAAGCTTTGATCGAAAAAACGAAAAGGGAACAGTCTCAATCGCTGGAATTTGCATACGCGATCAAGAACTTCAGCGAGCTGTTTTTGGCCGAAGCCACAGGCGGTTCCCTTGAGCCGTTGTATATTAAGATCCCGGATATTCTCAAAGGGTATATAGAATTGACCTATGATTTGAACACTAACCCTTCGATCAGAGTTATCGAAGGGTTATTGTATAAAAGTCCCAACTACAGCAAATCATCACAAAGCGTCGCCATTTCTCTCACCGACAAAGATGAGAGGCCATTTGTATTCAGTACCCCGAAACTAGAAAATGAGGACGAGATCAATTTAAACATTACCTTTGATAACGAAGGACTGGACGAGTTCTTTAAAATAATGTATCAACCACAACCTGTGGAATATGCCGAAGAGGTTCTCGGAATACTTCCGGATCAAAGAGAGCTTTTCCGCAGCTTCTTCACAGATGAGGAGCCAGAGTTTCTACCCCCTTACAATGAAGATAACATCCGAATCCGCTATTTCGGGCATGCATGTATCCTGATCGAATCAAAGCATGTCAACATCCTTTGTGACCCAGTCATTAGCTACAGATACGAAAACGGAATATATCGTTATTCGTATTCGGACTTGCCTGACAAAATCGACTACATCTTGCTCACGCATAATCATCAGGATCATGTCATGCTCGAATCCCTGAAGAAACTGCGACACAAGACGGCGCAGATTATTGTTCCGAAGAATAATGGAGGGGGACTCGAAGACCCCTCACTGCGATTAATATTGGAAGCCATAGGGTTTCGCAATGTAAGAGAGATCGATGAACTGGAGACGATTGCGATCCCAGGGGGAACGATTCTCGGTGTGCCGTTCTTTGGAGAGCATGGGGATCTGAGCATTAGGTCGAAGATTTCGTATTTAATAAATGTATTGGGCAGATCGATAATGTGCGCTGCAGACTCTAAAAACATTGAACCCAAATTATATCAACACATCAACCATTTGTATGGAGATATCGATGTTCTCTACTTGGGAATGGAATGCGACGGAGCGCCCTTGAGTTGGTTATATGGCCCTCTACTGACCAGGCCTATCAGTCGAAAAATGGATCAATCGCGCAGACTAGATGGCTCGGATTGCGAAAGAGGCATTGATATAGTTAATTCCTTGAACCCTAAAGAGGTGTATGTCTATGCCATGGGTCAAGAGCCGTGGTTAGATTACCTGACCTCGATTAAATATACTGATGAGTCACGCCCTATTATTGAGTCCAATAAATTGGTTGAGGCTTGTCGTGCCCGAGGAATTATATCAGAGAGGTTGTATGGCCATAAGGATACATACCTTAAAGCCAATGCTACAAATAACTATGGCGCTAAGTATGCCAGCAAAAATGGAGCGCGCCCCTGTTTCGGCGAGAGAGTTGCGCAGGGGGGCGTGCGCTCATAAAACGGTTGTCAGGTTTCTGAAATTATCTTCAAGGATTGAGACTGAGGATTATCTTCTCGTTTGGTTACAGATTCTGAACGACTGAAAGGTGAAATCAGATGAAAAACAAAGAGCAACTTGATTGTGTAGTTGTCGGTTATAACGAAATGCCCTTTAGAAACTATGAAAAGTTCTTGGGCAATTATGGCGAGGATTCGGTAGCCTATCGAGACCTGAAATTCAGCTTTGTTGATTTTGAAGGCGAGAAGCGTGACTATCCCGATTTGCTTAACCGAGTGGTGAGTCTTGCAAGTCGGGGGGGGGAGAAACTATCTCCTCGACAAGAATTCAAATCAGGAGATATCCCGAACCTCGCCGCGGTCTATCTCACGAATTATTTGAGACGAAGAAGCTATCAGGCTCAATACATCAACTTGTTTCAGTATGAAAAGGAGAAATTGGTTGAGTATCTTGCCCAGGATCCTATCTGCGCGGCGATCACGACAACTTTATATGTGGTAAACCAGCCTGTGAACGAGATTGTGCAATTCATCAGGCGGCACAATCGGAAGGTTAAAATCATTGTAGGCGGGCCGCTCATAGCCAATCATGCCAGAAATAATGAAGGAGAGGCGTTGAAAGCTTCGCTCGACGACATCGGCGCGGATATCTACGTCATTGAAGGATCTGGAGAACTCACACTAGCCGCGCTTGTCGAATCCCTCAAGTCAGGCGGCGATCTGAGCTGTATCCCGAATATCGCTTATTGCGAAAAGGGTCAGCTTCGCCGTACCCCAAGGGTCATAGAGAATAATCTTCTAGATGAAAATAGTATCGATTGGCTGGCCTTTAGAGATCAGAACCTTGGCCATACGATTCAGACGAGAACAGCCAGGAGCTGCGCATTTAATTGCGCTTTTTGTAATTACCCGCAGCGAGCGGGAAAACTCGCGCTGGCAAGCGTTGAAACTGTGATGCGTGAATTGGATTCGATGCGTGGGGTTGGCGGCGTTCAAAACGTGATATTCGTAGACGACACATTTAACGTTCCGCTCCCTCGCTTCAAGGAGCTCTGCCGAATGATGATTCGGAACGGATATGAGTTCAATTGGTTTTCATATTTCAGGTGCAGCAACTCCGACGAGGAAGCGATCGAACTAATGGCGAAAAGCGGATGTAAAGGAGTATTTCTTGGAATTGAGTCAGGGTCACCCAAAATACTCAAGAATATGAATAAAGCGGCGACGATCGAGAAATATGCTGAAGGTATCAGGCTGTTGCACGAGCACGGCATTTTAACTTTCGGCTCGTTTATCGCGGGGTTCCCCGGAGAAAACGAAGAGACGATTCAGGAGACAATAGATTTTATCAAACAGACCAGACCAACGTATTACCGAGTTCAAAACTGGTATTGTGAGCCGAGCACTCCGATAGACTCGAAGCGAAAAGAATATGATATCCAGGGGAAAGGTTTCGTCTGGAGCCATGCGACGATGGATAGCCAGACATCCATGGATCACATCGAACGAATGTTTCTTACAATCGATGAGTCGCTCTGGCTGCCTCAGTGGTCATTTGATTTCTGGATCATACCGTATTTAATAGGGAGGGGAATCTCGATCGATAGGTTCAGGGATTTTATGGCTTTGGCCACAAAGATGCTGAAGATGGAGATATCCTTCATAACAGAACAAAGAAAGTATAAACTCCAACAAGAATATCTTCATGATATGGTCAATCTCGTCAAAAGTTGGAAACTGCCTTTGTAATCCGGTTGAGTGGGTGTTGGAAGAAAATCCGGGTTTGTCCCACACATCGGTCGTGTATCAAAAATGATGATGGCCCGCGTTTGAATGGCGCGCGTGGAGTTTGATTACCGCATCATGGTCGCCTCGCTACTCGAGAACGCCGGATGAGGTTTTCGGGAGGGACATCCTAAACGAGGATTTGGAGGAATGCTTCCGCGCTTGGTATCCCGGTTTCCGGCCACGGCCGCAGAATGTGGCGGCATGCCCCCCCGTAATCTAACGCTCTCGAACTAAAACGCCGTAAGTCCTTTATTTTTTAGCGCCCAAACTTGATAACACACTCTTGTACTGGGCCTCATCGATCACCCACGCAGTGGGGCCAAACTTGGCGCGGATGTCTTGAATGTGGTTGTTCCCTACTTTGTATATCTTCTTCCCACCATCCGCTAGGTCGGCCTGCAGCGCTTGGTACATCCTAGCCGAGCGGAGCTTGCGCATGACGGGCCCGGTGGATGAGTTCCCTGACTTAGTCTTTAGTGTGTCGAACAACTCATCTAGATCGCGCGCATTATCTTGGATGAGCTTGTCCTTGTAGACACTCACGCCGTCAGGGCTTTTATCAAACAAGTTCAACGTATCGAAGAGGATATACTTAAACTTGTCCAAACGGTCATAGGTGATGGTCAGCGCTTCGCCCTCGTAGTATAGGCTCCTCTCGATGGCGGACTGGCTGTAGCTGTCGAACTCCTTCACGTACAGATTGTAGAGAATCCCCATCTGGCCATCGTAGTACTGACGGTAAGCGGGCTTGCTGTGGTTACTCATCCGACCATGGAGTAGCTCGTAGAAGTCCTCGAGATAGTAGAGCAGCCGGTACGCAGGGGGATCGGGCGTCACGTCCCCGCCGAGCGTCTTGATGGTCCCGCCCTCGTAGGTCACGCTGATTTTGAAGCGGGGATCGAGCGTTTTTTCTATCGGTCCCGTCTTGGGATCCCCGTGGGTCTCGCCAGCCACGATCACGTTCCGTGTTCCGAACATCCGCCGCAACTGATCGGGCAGGGCGACTTCCGCCTCGTCGACCGCCTCGGGGATCCTTTGCTTCTTCTTCCCGCTCTGTAAGGAGTCTTTGTCTTTTTCGATTATATCGCTCTTTGGAGAGTCTTTGTCTTTTTCGCTCTGTACAGAGGCTTCGTCACTATCGCTTTTTTCTTGTAGTTTCCGTTTGGGCCTCACTTCGCTCATTGAAGAGTCTTCGTCTTCTTCGGTTTTTTTGCTCTTTGAAGGGTCTTCGTCCTCTTCGATTTTTTTGCTCTTTGGAGAGTCTTTGTCTTTTTTGATTTTTTCCAGTCGTTGCCGTTTGGACTTCACTATGGTCTTATCTTTATTGCCGTTAGGCATAGCTCTTGAATTCCTTTCAGCTTTGAGTCGTGCGAAAAGAGGATAGGATGAACGAAGGATTGCCGCCGAGCGCCTACTTCGCCGACCTGTTCCACGCAAATACAGGCGATCACTGGCTCCGCGCGGTTATTATGTAGTCGGCATGGGATTCCCCAGCCTCGTAGTATGTAATACCAGCGTCTTATTCGGATTATTGGTCAGTATTTGTTCAATCGCTGGCTGGTAATCCGGGTGCGACAATGCAACCTCACGTTTCGCGCCAGCGTAGTAAACGGAAGATGTCACTGCCCCGACGAAATGAATCCGGTTCTCCGCAATGAAATCAGCATCCAGCAGATGATGCATTGTTGCCGGAGCCAGCACGGCGACGATCGCTTCGCGCTCGACCCTGGGCAATCCCACTTCCCCGCCGCCACCCTCTTGCGATTGCTGAACTAGTTGCGCCCGCTCACCATCAAATTTGTTGGGATCAATGATCAGCACGGCCGAATCAACGGCACGTTGTGTCAGAATGCCAAGATTACCAGCATTAATCGCCCCACTATCCCCCTTCTGTTCGATGGCGATGGGGATTACCCCGCCCGCCCTGTATGTCAATACGAACTCCGCATTCTTCTTTGCGTCTTTGGAATAAGGAAGCACATTCACACTCACAACGTGAGCAAGGTTTTCATCCCCGCTCAAAGCCACATTCGACTTATTCTTCAGGCTGTCTGCTGGTTTTAAGCCTTCCTTGAGTATTCCCTCCAGTTTGCTGCTGGCGGCAACAAAGTTCACAGCTTCGTACGAATGGACAAGTTTTCGCACTTCTTCTGGCGTTTGCGCGTTTAATGGCTGGAAGTTCGGCTGAAAACCGATTACGGTCTTGAGTGGTATTACAGTGGGAAGGGTCGCTTCGATCTGACGTTCCAGTTCAAGTACTCTCCGCTCCGCCACCAAGAGATTGTCGTACATGCCTTTCAGCCCCTCCAGCAATTGCATGTTTTCTTCCCTAAGACCGAGCGCTTCATCACGAGCAATTTGCGCCCCCGTTAGAATCTTGCTGGCTAATTTGGACAAATGGGCGACATCCGTATCGGCGACTTCCGCCTGGTCCCGCAGCAGTTCGTCTACCACTATTGCTGATCTTATGTTGGAACGAGGCGCTCCCCCTTCATCGCTACGGTTTTGATTTGTTCTTCTGAGCAAAGGGGTGGACGATTCCGCGTTCGGATCGTCAGACTCACTGTCCGACTGGTCGCCTTTTTTTCCGCTCACGGAAATCAATTCTTCTGCTTGACGTGTTCCAAGCTTGAGTCTTATATAATCCCCGCGAACGTCCTCCTGGACCCTGATTTCAAAATTCGTGTCATTCAGATCGTTGACGCCTTCCACCAACTTGACCGCAAAGTCATCGAGGTTGCGTTGGGTCGTCTTCCCCTTTTTGGTGTCTAGATAAATCTCCTGGGGAAGGGGAAGGCCATCTTGTTGAAACTTATTGATGTGAGCCAGGACTGTTTCTGTGATACGCTCAGTTTCAACTGCCCCGTCTAGCCCGTTGATATTACTGATCAAGACTTTGGCTTCAGGGCCATTCTGCCAATGAGTGCTGACGGGACCTCCCGTTTCGCCCAACGAAGTTACCTTCTCCGGCCGATTCCTGGAAATGGCGGAATGGTCGCGCTGAAAGGCCTCCGGGTTCAGATCCGCGGTAGTCAAACTTCTTTGCAAGTCTGCCACCCTTTTGGGAAGACTAACTGGCTTCGGCTTAGATCTAAAATTCCTTCTTTGTAGAGGGTGCATACATTTATCCTTTCCGTTCTTTTTTACCTCATAGCAAGTAATGGATCATGCGTAGATACAGCCGGGGCCACACATACCTGCCACGTAGTACTAAAATACCCCTGTTAATTCCTTCCGGATCAGGGCGGCGATTTCGGCGTTAGTCAAAGCATCCATCCGGCTGATTCCGCCGCCAGGCCGTTCGGCCGACGCCCCGCGGCGCTCGACCGCTTTGAATTCCGCCGCCAGTAAGGCGTCCCGCCTGCTCTCGGCACTGGCGACGGCCTCGCTCACAGGTTTGCCCGCCCGCGCGTCTTCTGCGGCCTGCGCGGCCTTGCGAGCTTCCCGGCGGCTGATCGCGCCGTCGGCTTTGCGAATGTTGAACCCCATTTCGGCGGCGGCGGCGGCGGCGCCGGCTTCCGCCGCCTTTTGAGCCTTTCGCATATTGATCCCGCCTTTCGCGTCACGGATCTCGAATCCCAGCTTGGCGGCGGCTTCAACGGCGGCGGCTTCCGCCGCCCGGCGGGCGGCATTGCGGGAGACATTCCCCTCCGGCGTTAGGATGTTGACACCGTGCCCGGCGGCGGCAGTCACGGCAGCCTGGATCGCGGTTTTCACCTGCTTACGCGCCTCGGCTTTTTGCGCTTCTGCCGCCGCCCTCCGGGCCGCCTGCGCCCGCGACACCTGACGCAGAACCCGACGCGCGGGACTCAGCAGCCGGCTCCGGACGATAGTTTTTACATGGCCCGCGGCGCTTTTCCGGGCGCCTGCCTTAACGACGTTCTTTTTATTCATGGCTGCTTCTCACCCCTATCAGCTCACCTTAGCTTTGTAGCTGAACACGAACTGGATGTTGCGCAAATTATTCTTGTTGCCTTTGACGCTGAAACGTAGATCCGATCCCTGACTGCTGATATTCAGACCGATCGTTTCCAGGTACTTGCCGTCTTGCAATCTCCAGTCTTTATTCCCATTCAGCGTCATGCTGATCTCCCCAGGCCCCTCCAGATCGTATTTCGTGAAAATCCCGGCGATTTTGCTGCTGCCCATGTTCTGGAACAGGTCTCGGGTGAATGGGAGGCTGAATTCATTGCCGTCACCGTCCAGAAATTCATTCCATTGGTCGGCAAAATCGAAGGTCATGTCGAAGAAGCGGAGCGCCTCGTAGGGCTTCAGCAACCCTTTCACGGCCTCGGCGAAAACCGGGCCTCCCTGCAACGCCGTGTATTTGAGGTTGATCGTCACGTCCACCAGATTGCGCAAGTCGATCGCCCCCTTCTTCCCGTTGAGTTCCAACCGCCAGAGCGAAACGGCCCCAGTCCATTCAAAGGGCAGATATCGGTCGTTGTCGAAGCGCAATTCAAAGAGCCCGTTATTTTTCTCGTACTGGTCATGGTGGGACAGCGCGACCTGCTGATTTGCCCGCCAATTGCTGCGAATAGACGGCGGCGGCTGATCCTTCGGGTTCAGAAGGAATTTCACGGCTTTGAGGTCCGGTTCCATCACCGTTTTATGAGTCAGTTGGGTGAGCGTGGCGTTCACCACAACCCCCTCGCCGATGTCGAAGGTCAGGGCGATGGTTTTGACCTGCCGGCAATAATGTCCGGGGAAGTCGTAATCGAAGAAGGCTTCGCTCAGGAAAAA
>Ga0154003_1000153_pt1 | contig 20612 bp, 13 predicted proteins | sample TSFL087MetaG_FD_104679 | JGI IMG/M metagenome (GOLD analysis project Ga0154003, IMG submission 104679) | Attine ant fungus gardens microbial communities from Florida, USA - TSFL087 MetaG | ecosystem: Host-associated > Fungi > Mycelium > Unclassified | place: USA: Florida, Lake Talquin State...
AGTTCCCTGCGGCCGTCAACGTCCCATATTTTGACCGTATGATCATCGCTGCCGCTGACCAGCCTGCTGCCGTCGGGTGAGAATGCGACCGACCTCACGACGCCTGAATGGCCCTCAAGCGCGCCGATCTGCCGGAGCGTCCGAATGTCCCACAACTTGACCGTGCGATCCACGCTTCCGGTGGCCAGCGTCTTGTTGTCGGGGGAGAGGGCTATCGAATAGATGCCCCCCGCGTGTGCGTTCACCGAGGCGATCTCTCGCCTGGCGCCTACATCCCACAGTTTGACCGTGTTGTCGTCGCTGCCCGTGACCAGTTTCGTTCCGTTGTCAAAAAAGGCCATTGATTTGACGCCCATTGTGTGCCCGCGAAGGTTGGCGATCTCGTGTCCCGTGGCGACGTCCCACAGCTTGACTTTAAAATCTCTGCTCCCTGAAACGAGCGTTTTACCGTCCGGCGACCATGCCAGGGAGAGGATTCCATCCGTATGCCCTTTCAGAATGAGCTTCCGGTTAGTCGCGATGTCCCAGAGCGTAATGATGTCAGGCCCCATGCAGGCGGCCGCGATCGTTTTGCCGTCGGGAGAGAAAGCGATGTAACGGACGGTGGCGGCCTCCCTGAAACCGGATAATAGCTCCCCGGAGCCGACGTCCCAGATTTTCACCAATCGATCGCTCGCGGTGGCAATTCGTTTACCGTCGGGAGAAAAAGCGATGGAGTTTACATCGGCCTGATGTTGTCCGATTGCGCCCGGTTCCAGCCCTCTATTCACGTCCCACAATTTCGCCGTATCGTCCTCGCCGCCCGTGATCAGGGTTTTGCCGTCGGGCGAGAAGGCCACGGCCCAGATCCCTTCTTCGTGCCCTTTGATAGTCGCGAACTCTTCCCAAGTCGCCGTATCCCACAACTTAACCTGACGATCCAACCCCCCCGTCGCCAACCTTTTCCCGTCCGGAGAGAAGGCTACGGAATAGATATCGAGGGCGTGGCCGTTGAGGGTGGCCAGCGATTTCGCCGTCGCGACGTCCCAGATCATCGCGGTATGGTCATTGCCGCCGCTTGCGAGTCTCGATCCGTCGGGCGAAAACGCGACGGAATAGACGCTCGCCGCATGTCCCTTGAACGTGGCCATCTGCCAGCCCAGCTTGACCGACCACAATTTGATCGTACGATCCTCGCTGGCCGAGGCGAACTTCTGGCCGTCGGGCGAGAAGGCTACTGACCATACCCAGTTGGTGTGCGCCCGGATCGATTTGATTTCGCGACCTGTGGCCACGTCCCAGAGTTTAACGTAACCGTCCCACCCCCCCGACGCCAGAGTCTTCCCGTCAGGCGAGAACGCGACAGAAGTTGTCGGCTTATTGTGCCCCTTTATAGCGGCCAACTCGCGCCAATCGCCCGTGTCCCAGATCCTGACGCCGCCGTCGTAACTGCCCGTCGCCAATACGGAACCGTCCGGCGAGAAGGTCACTGATCTTATCGGCTTCGAGTAACCTTTGAGAGTCTTGAGTTCCCGCCCGGAGCCTCTATCCCACACCTTCACTTCGAGAGAAGGGCCGCCGGTAGCCACTTTTTTGCCGTCGGGCGAGAATGCGACCGTGAGGACGGCGTCAGTATGCTGCAGCGAGAGACGGTAGCCGTGGAGAAGCCGCCAGAAGTAATACCACTCGAAGCCGCGCAAATCTTCCTGTCCCGGTCTTGGCGCATGACTCTCGATCAATTCGCGCATCCTTGAAATGTTGGCTGTCCGCCAATCCTGTCCGGCCAGGTTCATCTGCGCCGCGTATAGCAGTTTGCGGTTGGCGGCCTCCTGCAGTTCGGCGCGCCGCTGCTGAGCGGAGGCTAGCGTGCCCCGTTCGTCGGCGATCAGCCGTTGCGCCTCCGCCTGTCGCCGCTGCACGTCGGCTTCGGCCCGCCCCTGTTCGGCCATCATCCGCTGCGCTTCGGCTTCGGCCAGGGCGCTCCGCGCCTGTTCGGCGCTCAGGTTGGCTCGTTGGACGTTTTCGTCGGCGCGGCGCGCTTCGGCCTCGGCGCGGTCGCGCTGCCGGACGGCGGTGAAGGCCAGCGCCGCGATTACGGCAACGACCACCGCGGCCAAAGCGAAGGCTCGCCGCACGCCTCGCCGATAGGCCGCGCGCTGCCGCCGCATCTCGGCATCCGGCATGTGTTCTTTGATCCAGTCCTGATCGAAGACGCGCTCGTAGATTCGATTGCCCACCCGAAGTGACCCGTCACGAATCCGAGCGACGCCAGAAAGCCGCAAGACGCTTATGAACGGGTCGGTCTCCTTGTAGCGCACGCGCTTGCGCCGCCGCGCTTCAGCGTAAAGGCTCAGCAGCCCGGCCAGGTCGACCTCGCTCCGCAGCAGCCGCTCACGCACGAACAGCAGGTTGTCGTCGCGCACGCGCGCTTGCGGCGAGAGGAACATCTCGTCGCATCGGCGGTCGACGCCGCGCGCGTCCTCGACGCTCGCATCTTCGGCGACCGACTGGCAGAGCCGCTGCGTCAGGTAAGGGTGTCCGCCGGTCCAGTGGAGGACGCGATTGAGCAGCGCCGCGTTAGTCTTTTCGTCGCGCCGCAGCCCCCGCGCGAGCAGCGAGGCCTCGGGGGCAGTGAAGTCGCGCAGGTCTATCCGTTGCCCGATGTTGAAGGGTGTCGTTCGGGTATCGCGGATAAGGTCGGACGGCGTCGCCACCCCGAGCAGGCAGAAGGTCAGTCGCTCGAGTCCCGCGTCCTCGGCCCGCGCGTTGTAAAGCTCGCGGATCCCGGCGAAGAATTCGTCGGTCGTGAAAGGCAGGCTGCGTACGGTGTCAATCTCGTCAATGAAGATCACCACGCGCGCGCCGTTGCAAATGTAACTCGGCAGCAAGACCTCGCGGATCGCCCCCAGCCAACGCTGCAGCGGACCGAACATCATATGGCCCAACCAGTACTCCCTGAAGTCGCCTTCAAGCCCCAGTTGTCGCCCGATCTGTCCGAGCAGGCCGTAATACCACTGCTCGGCGGTGATGTTTTGCCCCGTCGCCGTCAGGTCGAGCACGGCCACGCCCGCGCCCTCTTCGCGCAATCTCGCGGCGGCCCGCACCATCAGAGACGATTTGCCCATCTGGCGCGCTGTCAGCGCGTAGCAGAACTCTCCCCGAGTCAAACTCTCGTAGAGCCGTGAATCGGCCTCTCGCGCGACGTAGCAGGCCGCGTCCCGCCGCAGTGTTCCGCCGGTGATGTAGAAATCGGTCTCGGATTCGTGATCGGATTTCAACTGGGCGCCGGTCATAATAAACACTCCTCGAAAAAAACACGTAGTAAGGACTTATGGTGTTTGAGAATTAAATACAACCATGGGTGTAGTGGCGGGGCGGGGAAAACCCGCCCCTACGCTGGATCGCCTGGTTGCATTTATCTCTCAAAGACCATTAGTCGTTACTGCGTGACCCGCTTTCATTTTTCATAGCGTAGTAGCGCGAGCTGAAGACCACTTCACAAACGCCCCTTCAGGTAAGCGGCGTAGAGCCGGCAGCGCGGGCGCGCGTCGTTCGCCGAATCGCCCGCGACCAGGCCGGCGCTCCGCAAACGATAGAAGCTCTCCGCCGTCGGACATGCCCCTCCGTCAATCACGGCGATCATCGCCTGGCGCATCGTCTGATCCTGCGCGAGCGCCGTCAGCATCCGGCGCAGGTGGTCGCCGAAGGGGCCGTCGTCGCTGGCGGCGACGGCCTCCAATTCGTCGAGAGCGAGACGTCGCTGCGCCATCTCGTGCAGGCCGCGCTGCGCCAGATACGGGTTGCCCCCGATGAGTCCGAAATATCGCTTGACCTCGCCGTCCGTGCGAAGCGGCGAGCCGTATCGCAAGTTGAGATCTACAGTCTGCTCCGGCGTGAAGTCTTCGAGCGTGAGCCGCGTGCCGACGTTGAACGGAGATTGATTGAGGTCTGTGATGAACAGGTGGGCTTCTGTCGCGTAAGCCATGACAAGCGTGAGGCGGCGCCACGGCCCATCCGGGTCGAGTGAACGCGCGTTGTGCCAGGAGCGGAAAAGCCCGAAAACCTCGCTCGCGAACGGGCGCGAGAAGAGGCGATCTACCTCGTCCACCCCCCAGACGATCGGCGCCTGCGACGCCCCGAGCGCGTGGCGCTGCAGATAAACCTCGAAATTGAAATTCGGGCTGTGGAGCGGGTCCCACACGTCGCGCGGGCATCCGCCCAGGTCAAGCCGGTAAGCGATCAATTCGGCGAGCGACAGAAAGAGCGTCTCGACCGAGGCGAGGTCGGATTCGTTGAGCATCTGAAGGTCGGTCAGGACGATCCGCGAGCCAGCCTCGCGCGCCTGCTGCAGGCCGCGCGCCAGGAGCGAGGTCTTGCCCACCTGTCGCGCCCCTTTAATGAGCACGATGCTGTCGCGCCGCGCAATGGCCGCTCGAAAATGCTCGTCGGCAGGCCGCGTAATGTAGAACTGCGAATCCAATGGCATCGCCCCCCCAACCGGCTCAAGCTCCGCGCCATAGGCCTCCGGGGCGCTTGAGGTCGCCTCCCCGGCCCGCTTCCGCCTCACCTCGGCGATGAAGCGGTAGCCATGCTTAGGAACCGTCTCGATAAATTGCTGCGGCTCGGCGCCTTCGCCGAGGGCCTTGCGGATCATTGAAATGGTGTAAGAGAGATTGGCCTCCTCCACGAACGTGTCGGGCCAGACCAGCTTCATCAACTCGGTTTTTTCGAGCAGCCGCCCCTGGCGCTCGACGAGCGCCAGCAGCAGATCGAACGCCTTGGGCGAAAGCGGCACGGCCTCGCTGTCTCGCGACAACAGACGCTCGGCGACGTCCAGACGGAAAGGGCCAAACTCATATAGATATGCGGGCTGGCGGACCATACAAACCTCCGACAACGCTCTAAAAAACCTTCCAAAGAATCTCCCGGAAGAATTTTCATGGAATTTCTTTCGGGTTTCCAAAGGACTCCGCGCGTCGCTGAGAGTATGGTACGCAGCAGAGTGAGCATACAGACGAACACATTGGAAGCCGGCTCATTCTAGATTATGGCGGCGCAAGGAAGCAATTCTCCCCCATCTTAGCGCACCAGCGAATTGGGTACCTCAGCCATTACAGCCATAACAGGGAAAGGGGAAGGTTGGATCAACCTTCCCCATTTTTCTGAACTCTCCTGAAGAACAATCCCGGATTCGCATGAAGAACGCGTCAATAGAACGCGGATGACGATGATAGAGCGGATCATCACGGATAAAACCAGAAAAGGACGGCGTCAATCCGCTCTATCATCGTCATCCGCGTTCTATTGACGCCTATACTGATATGAAATCCGCTCTAAATATGTGAGCTGACGAACCATACAGACCTCTGACAACCTCCTAAAAAACTCTCCAAAGAATTTCCATGGAATTTCTTTCGAGTTTCCAAAGGACTCTGCGCGCCGCTAAGAGTATTGTATGCAACGGAATGAGCATACAGACGAACACATTGGAAGCCGGCTCGTTCTTAAGATTAAGACATGGTGGCGCGAGGAGCGATTCTCCCCACCTTTGCGCCTCAGCAAAAGGGTATCCAAGTGGGTATCTCTCAGCCATAAGAGTGAAAGGGGAAGGTTACGGTAACCTTCCCCTTATTTCTTGCATAGCCGGCCTTTGTTATCGAGCACGCTGATTCATGTTTTTTCAAGCCCCACCGAGTAGAACACTCTAGAAAGCGCCACACTCTTTCTCATTTCCAGTAATTACCAGCGTTATATCAACGGCGCAAACTCAATAGCATTCATTTAGTTGATCTGGTGAGGAGAAAGACGATGGTAAACGACGTGTGGAAAAGAATCGGCGTTGTTTTGTCCGCCCTGTGGCTGCTAGTCGCGGGATATTTTGAAGGCTTTGTGCTCTGCTTTTATTCAGAGGTCCCCCGCTCAGAATACCTGTGGACTCAGTCTCTCTCGATGCTCGCCTATATCGTTTTTGGCTTAGGGCCTGTCTTGGCTTTTATCCTCTTGATTAAGAAGCGCTATGAGCCTATCGGTTATAGGGCTTTGGCAGTTTTGGCGCTTTTCGCAGCCAGTCCTATTTTTTGGGTCCTAATGTATATGCTGTAAATGGGCCTGAATCCCTGAATCGGACGTTGATGGGTACGCGCCGCTTTTCATTCTTTCAGGGCGTCTCAACGTGACCTGAGGTCCCCTCATAAAACCCGGCTTTGCGATACGACTCGTCCAGCAATTCGACGACATGCGCGACGCGGCAATCGGCGTTGAACATTCGCGCCCCGGCGCCCAACTGCATGTGGCATCCGGGGTTAGCCGTGACCAGAATCTCGGCCTCAGTGGCCTGCGCTTTATCGATCTTGTCGGCAAGCAGGCTCTCTGACATTTCGGGTTCGCTCAGGTTGTAGACGCCCGCGCCGCCGCAGCAATCCTGCATTCCTTCTAGCTGTCTGTAGTCGAGGCCGGGAATCGAGGACAGGACCTGCTGGGGCGCGGCCGTCACGCGCTGCGCGTGATAGAGATGACAGGGCGCGTCGTAAGTGACGCGGCGGTTGATTTCGGCTCCCCGGCGAAGGTCGCCCGAGGCAAGAAACTCGGTCACGTCGCGGACGCCGGCGCTGAAGCGTTCGGCGCGGTCGGCGTATCTCGGGTCGTCTTTCAACAAATCGCCGTATTCTTTAAGCAGCGCGCCGCAACCGGCGGCGTTGATGATGATCGTAGCGGACCCGTCCGTCGCCAGAAAGCGCTCGAAGGCGTCGATGTTCCGCCGGGCCAACTCGCGGGCGGTTTCCAGGTCGCCCGCGTGGGCGTGTAGCGCGCCACAGCAGACCTGCGCCCCAACCTCGTCCGACTCACAGCCGTTAGCCGCCAACACGCGTTTCGTGGCGTCATTGACATGCTTAAACAACCCTTCCATCACGCAGCCGGTGAAGACCGAGACGGGGCGACGGAGCGACGGGGCGACTGGGCGATTTGTGATCTCTTTAGCGCCTTGTCGCCCCATCGCCTTGTCGCCCCTTCGCCCCGTCGCCTCAGCGGGGGCCGTCGTCATCAACAGCGAGAGCGCGAAATCGATCTTCGGCGCGATTCGGCGCGCGAGGCCTTTTCTGTAAGCGAAACGGATAAGCCGGGCGTCGCGCAGGAAGCGCGAGAGCGCGAAGACCAGCTTCAAACGTCTCGGGTAAGGGAAGACGTGGCGCAGCGCGAGCTTGAGCAGAGTCTTTTGAAGCGTCGAGCCGCGACCGGACTTTTGTTTCAGGATCGTCTCGCGCGCTGATTCGAGCAGCGACCCGTAGCGGACTCCTGCCGGGCAGGCCGTTTCGCAGGCTCGACAGCCCAGGCAGAGATCGATGTGGCGTTCGAAACTCGCTGATTCGGCGCTGAGCCGGCCTTCGGCGACTGCGCGCATCAGGAAGATTCGCCCGCGCGGGCTGTCGTTTTCATTGCCGAGTTGCTGGTAGGTCGGGCAGGCCGGCAGGCAGAGGCCGCAATGAATGCAGCCCAACAGTTTCTCCGTTTCGGCGCCAAGGGAGATTTGAAGCGAAGTAATCTGATTATTCATTTGTGCGGAACTCATAGCGTTGCATTTTGCGCGCTGGGCTCATTACGCCAAGCCTCCATTGGTGAATGCTTGGAGCGCCTTGTCAAATACCCGCCACGAATCTGCCGGGATTAAGTAGCGCTCCCGGATCGAATTTCTCTTTCAGCGCGCGCATCAGGCCGCGGCCCGGGCCGACATCGCCCCAAACGTCGATCTGACTTTTGATCTCGTCGGGCGCGCGCAGAATTAACATATGACCTCCGCGCGCCTGGGCCAGACTCCTCATTTCGGCGAGCTTACTCAAACGTTCTTCAGTCTTAAGTCCGTCGAGCCATCGGTCGTCGCCCTGCAATCGAACGACGCCGTTCGCCGCATGCGCGCGTAGACGATTTCGCGGCGTCGCGCGATTTATGTCGGCTATCAAAGCGTTCAAATCGGCCGGCAGCGCGCTCAGCTTCAGAATGAATTCGGCGCGCGGCGACGTCTCGCTCTCCTGATATCCCCGCCAGAATTCGTCGGCTTCGGAGCCCCCGAGCGTCGAATGTCTAAGACCCGACCCGAGCCGCGCCGCTTCTTCGACCTGCCAATCAATAGTCTCGGCCTCATTCAAGAATCTCAGCGCGAGCGCGAAATGTTCCGCGTCGAGCGGCGTAGAAGCCTCGTCGTAAGTCGAGATCAACTCCATGGTCGCAGGCTGAACGTCGGAATCTGTGATGCGCGCGACCAGCGAGCAGAGCGACTCCGCGTCGCGGGAATAGAAGACGACCGTCTTCTCACAAGACGGGAGCGCGCGGAGCTTGAAACTCGCCTCGGCAATCACGGCCAGCGTGCCGAAGCTCCCGACATAAAGTTTGCAGAGGTCGTAGCCGGCCACATTCTTGACAACCTTGCCGCCCGCGCGAGTGATCCGGCCGTCGGCATGAACCACGGCGACGCCGATCAGCCAGTCGCGCGGCGTCCCGTAAGCGCAGCGCAATGGGCCGGAGCTGGCCGTCGCGATGACGCCGCCGACTGTAGACCGCTCGTCGCCGAAAGGATCGAGCGGGATGAACTGGCGGTCTTCGGCGGCCGCCCGGTTGAACGCCGCGAGCGGCGCCCCGGCTTGGAGAGTCGCGGTCAGATCGGCGGGTTCGTACTCGATCACGCGGTTCATCTTCGCGGTCGAAACAATTAAATCAAACCGCGTGGGCCGGGCGCCCATTTCGAGCCAGGTCCCCGCGCCCGCCGGGATCACACGCCAGCGCTCGCCGCCCGCGAGTCGCATCATCTCGCTCAACTCTTGGATGTCACGCGGAAAGGCCACGGCGCGCTCTGGCTCGTCTCCAACGCGGAAAAGGTCGCCGGCCGCCAATTCCGCCCGATCTTCGCCGAACATTTCGCGCAGGCGATGGATGATTTTATCCAGAGAGACTTCGCGCGCGCGTGCGGTCTCGAATTGATAATTTTCCATAAACGATTTTTGCGCTTCGCGGGCCGGGGACTCATGCGACTCCGGGATTCATGCGCAAGCCTCAAATTATGTCACGATCGCGCGGTTTCGGCGAGAGAGTGTCCCGCCATCCGGCCAGGGCCGCGCGCAGCGCGTCAATCGCCAGGACGGAACAATGCTCTTTGTTGCGGGGCAGGCTTTCCAGAGCGCGCGTTATGTCTCGCGGCGCGAGTTTATGAGCTTCATCAACGGCCAGCCCGGTGATCATCTCGGTCAACGCCGAGCCTGCGGCGACGCTCGGCGGACAGCCCTGAACCTCGAAACTCGCTTCGGCGATTTTGCCGTCGGCCACTTTGATGTAAAGTCGCAGCAGGTCTCCGCAGACCGGATTGGTCGCATCGCCGCGCGCCGTCGCGGCGCTCATTTCGCCGACGTTACGGGGGTTTTCTAAATGTTCGAGAACCTTTGCGCTGTACATCGTTATCGGGAAAATATATGAAGACCGTTAGCCACAGAGGTTACAGAGAACACAGAGAAATGATCAAGCCCTCTGTGTTCTCTGTGCTCTGCGGCGCCTATTCATTCCGGTCCACGCTCTTATCGGCTGGTATCTCGCCCTCGAATTCGGCCAGCATGACGCAAATCTGATCCATCACTCCGGTCGTCTCACGTCCGGGGCCGGTATAGTTGTTGCCCATCAGGCTCAAAATCAGTGGCTGTCCGCGCTTGGTTGTGATGTAGCCCGACAGCGCGTTGACGTAAGTGAGCGTGCCGGTTTTGCCGCGCATGTTGTTCGCCGCGGCGGAGTCGCGCATGCGCCGTTTGAGCGTGCCGTCGACGCCGGCGACCGTCAGCGATTCGAGCCAGGTCTTGGCGTACGGGCGACCGAGCATAAATTCGAGCAGCAGCGCGGTCGAACGCGGCGTGACCAGATTCTGCCGCGCCAGCCCGGACCCGTCACGCAGGCTGAGCGGCGCGACGTCTATCCCGGCCCTTTGCAAAAACAGGCGGCGGATTTCGGCGCCCAACGACGCCGTGGATTTCGGGCGTCCGTAATCGTCGAGAGAGAGCGCGTCGGCGTGGCGCGTCCCCAGGCGCCGCAGCATCAATTCGGTGTGCAGGTTCTGGCTCTGTTTGTTGATGACCTTGAGCATCTCGGCAAGCGGCTGCGATTCGACGCCGGCGACTTCGAGCAGCTTCGATTCGTCGAAGGGGTTGGCGACGCGGGCGACGGCGTCGTAGCGTTCGACGCGTCCCCGCACGCGGACGCCGCGACGGGCCAGAGCCTCTTTCAGCAATTCGGCGGCGAACCTCGCCGGATCGTGGATGGCGATGTTGACCTTGAATTCGACAACGCTACGCGGGACGCTGCCGAAAAATTCCACCGTGTTGCTCTCCAGCGGGCGGTGAACGCCGATGCGGGGCTGGCCGTCCGCGACCGTCACGGCGTTGTTGACGATTTTGAGATAATCGGTCTGGGGCTGAATTTTGATCGAAGGCGGTTTGCCCGCGCGGGCCGCCGGCATGACGGTGAACGTTACGCTGTTGTCATTGACCGTCAAGGCGCTGACCTCCGCGCCGTAATAGAACTGCGCGTCCTCCCACTCCCAGCCCGGACCGAGCAGGTCGCCCGCGAAGAAACTGTCGTCGCCGATCAGATTGCCCGTGACGGTTTTGATCCCGGCGGCCTTTATCTGATCGGCAAGCCGCTCAATGCCGGTGACCGTGTCGGCGGGTTTGAGTTCGTCGTAGCGACCCGGGTCGTCGGTGTCGAATCGAGGCGAGAGGTTCGGATCGCCGCGACCGTACAGGATCAAGTCGCCCTTCAAGACGCCGTTTTTGCCCACCGGGTGGGTCGCGTAGACCGAGGTTTTGATCTTGAAATCGGGACCGAAGGCGTCCAGCGCCGCCGCCGAGGTGTAGAGCTTCATGTTCGACGCCGGCGTAAAGGACTTGTCAACATCCCGCTCGAAGACGACCCCGCCCTCAGTCGTGATGATCCGCGCGCCCCACCGCGCCGAAGCGAATTTAGGTTGATCGAGCAGCGCCGCGATCCGCGATTGCAATTCGGCCAGCGTCGTCGGCCTGTCGGGCGCCGTAGACGGCTGCTGCGCGAGCGCCGGAATGAGCGCCAGCGTTATGACGAGCAGTAAGACAAGAGCTCTGTTTGCGGTTTTCATATTCAGAATTTGAATATAGCGTTTATGAAGAAAGATTTGAGTCACGAATGAACACCAATGAACACGAATCCTTCTCTCGGTCTTGTGACGGCGCACAAACAATAATGCTGCGAGTCGCTTGAGTTTCCTCAACCGCAGAGGCGCTGAGAACACAGAGGAAACGCAGAGAGCGGATCGCGCCAGAAGCGCCTTTTCTCTTTCCTCTTCATCTCTTCTTCTCTGCGAAGTCTCCGCGTTCTCCGCGCCTCTGCGGCGAACTCAGCGCCACAACTTATGCGCCACAGATCTTGGTAAGGCTTTTGCTTAACACCAGCTTGCCGCTATTCGTGAGTATTCGTGTTCATTCGCGGCGGAAATTCCCTTTTCTTTAAACCTACAATTCGATCCTTTCGGCCTCCGCGATCTTATCTTCGCCGGGCAGGTTGAAATACTCGGCGACGCCCGCCTCGAAATCAACTATCAGACAACAGGGATTGTGTTTACGGAAGAGCGTCCCGGCGTTGATCAGTGTCAGGTCGTCGAATCTTTGCACTAGGCGGCGATGCGTATGGCCGTCGATGACGAAATCGTATTCATGCAAATTGACCAGCTTCCACAAGGCGTGGTTCGAATGCAGCGTCAGGGCGTCGTCCCAGGGCCATACGCCGGCCATGTCGTCCTCGCCCAAACCGTGGCAGAGCAGCGCCGCGCCGGCGACAGTCTCGAACTTGCGCAATGCCGGAAGCCCTTTCATAAACTCCCATGATCTCATCTTGAAATCGAAGTAGGTATTGGCGTCCGGTAGATCGCGCATCTCACCCTTGAGCAGCCACCGTTCGTGGTTGCCCCGAACGCATGCGACTTTGTGTTCGATCAACAGATCGATCGTGCGGTTGGGGTCGCCCGGCCCGTCGACGACGTCGCCGACCGAACAGATCAGGTCGAGAAGCCTGGTCTCGAAGAATCGCAGCGCGGTCTCCAGGCGATCATCTTCGCAATGAATGTCGCCGAGAACTCCGATGCGGCGCAGCCCACCGATTTTGTTGTTATCAATGGTCACAGGGCAAATGTTTACCACAGGGAGTGAGGAATGGGGAATAGGGAATGGGGGTTGGGGGTTGGCAAATGCCAGCCGATCCCCCATCACCAACCCCCAACCCCCATTCCCCACTCTCCACCGGCTCAGGCGCGAACTGCTTCGATAATGCAAACGGGGGATGTCGTGCGAATCACACGCGTCAACTCGAACCCGGAGGCAGCGAGAAGAGATTTGAATTCGGCTTCAGTTCGCTCGCGTCCACCGGTCATCACCATCATGTTGAGGTCCATGAACTTGCTCAGGTCGGGCTGATTGCCTTCGAGGACGACCATTTCAATCAGCAGCAGCTTCCCTTTTTCGTCCATCGCCCGATGTATATTTTTCAAAATGACTCTTGACTTCTCGTCATCCCAATCGTGAATGATCCATTTCATCACATAGGCGGAGCCGCCTTCGGGAACCGTTCTGAAGAAATCTCCGACTGACGTTTCGCAACGGTCTCGAACGCCTGCGGCGTCGAGCACCGGCCCGGCCTCGGCGATCACATGCGGCAGATCGAACAACACGCCTCGCATCCGCGGATGAGCGGCTAGAATCGCGCTGATCAATCCGCCGGTTCCGCCCGCGACATCAACCAGTTTGTCGACACCTGAAAAATCATATGCTCCCAGCGCCGCCACGTCGATCATCTCGGTCAATCCCTTCATCGATTCATTGAAATTGCTCGCGTCTTCGTGGTTTCGCGCGTAATACTCCCAGACACTTTGCTTGAACAGGTTGTCGAACGCGATCTCGCCCGTCTTGACGCTGTGCATCAGATTGCCCCAGGCCGGATAGTGCTCCTGGCCGAGTTCTACTATCGCCATCGCGCGCAGCGATCCAGGCATGTCGCTCCGAAGAGTTTCAGACAAAGGCGTCTGGGCGAAACGCCCCTGACCATCATCGGCAAAGACACCCATGCTGGCCAACGCGCGAAGCGCGCGGTATAGCGACGGCGAGTGCGTCCCTGTCAATCGCGCAAGCTCATCCGCCGTCTTCGGCGCGTCTTTAACCAGGTCGGCCAGCCCCAGCTTTGCGGCGACACAGATCGCGCGGGAAACCCAGAATCCGGTGATCATTTGCAGCATGGCGAATTGCGGCAGCTCCGCCGCCGATTTAGATTGTACGGTTCGATTTTGTAATCCCATCTCCTCTCCTGCGGAAAATCAACCATGCGAAGGGCTTTATGAAGTGATCAAAGAGGGAGCAAAAAAGGCAATAAGGGCGATGAGGTATAATTTCTTTTGCCCTCATTGCCCTTATTGCCTTTTTACTTCTACTCTTTGCAACCCTTACAGGTTGAACTGTTCATGCTCATCTCGGCGCATCAATCCTTCGCGCCTAATCTGAATGTCAATCCAACAGTGACGCCGACGGGATAGCCCGGCGTACCGCGAATGCGCGCGCGCTTCTTCGCCGGGACTGACGCGCGACTCTAAATAGTTCTGCGTTTCAAAATAGCGTTTGTCGGTCAGGTTGTCTATCGGGAGGTTGAAATCGCCCCACCGTCGAAATCGTCTTACCTCGTCAGCGGGCTAACGATCACTCCTCATCCGAGAGCATCCTCTCGACGGGCGTGCGTCCTTTTTTGTCGTAGGTGGGAACCGGCCTGGGCGCGTCTTCAGTATAACCGCTCGTGGAGAGATCGCCGATGGTGTGAATGATGCTCAGCGGCGGCGGTTCGTAGCCTAAGCCGCGGGGTCGGTCCGTTTGGATTTCGCGCAAGTGGATCAGCAAGCGCCACAGGAGGGCGATCAGGATCAGAAACTCGCCGACGTTCTGAAACGCAAGTATATTGGAAGACATCCTCAGCATCAGCCCGCACCCCAGGATTACCCAGGCGCTGCCCTTGATCACTTTCATAACCCCCCCCAACCTTTCTTTTCTGATCTCTTCGCAGACGGACCGGATCTGATCGAAATCCCCGAACCGACGCGCCGCGTCTGCCTCGGCGTCTTCCGGCGACATCCCGGCCGCAATGTTGTCGCGCGCCCGCAACTCGATGTGATACCGCAGTTCGTCCTCTATCTCTCGCCCCGCCGCCCCGCCCCTAACAGGCGCGCCCAGATAGCGCAGGAAAGATTTTATGGTCGTCATGGCGAATCCCCCTTTCTACGCCGTCTGTAAAACCTTGGCGATCGCCTCGGAGAGTCGTTCCCAATTCGAGGTCTCGACGGCGAGTTGTTTACGCCCCGCGCGGGTCAGCTTGTAATACTTGGCGCGGCGGTTGTTTTCCGAAGCGCCCCATTCGGCTTCGACCCAGCCCTCCCCCTCCAGCCTGTAGAGCGCCGGGTAAAGCGAGCCTTCCTCGACCTTCAAAACGTCTTCGGACGATTGCTGTATCCTCTGCACGATCTCGTAGCCGTGCAGCGGGCCGCGCGCGAGCGACCTCATGATGAGCATCGCCAGCGTGCCCTGGATCAGATTCTGTTTCGATTGAGCCATAGTTCCACACCTCCCTAGATTGACCATGGGAGAATAGACGCCTCCCCCTAGATTGTCAATGGGATAGCCCCCCGGGTTTTTACAAAGTCGTAATTTCCGGCCTTCCCCTTGCGGCCTCTGTGGTTCGCCAAAAGTCCGTGACCCTTGGCCGACCGATGCTTTTTCGCCGCGACAATCATCTCCAATAGAAAAGGAAAGCCTGGCGATGCCAGGCGATAACAGTCTCAGGTGAAGATGACCAGTTGTTGTCTGAGAGCGAGATTCTCCAGAGCCAGGTAACGATGCCGACTGAAGGTGGAGAAGAACATCGAGATGCAGGCTATTAAACTATTGATCATCTCGTCGGCTATATTGGGAGCAAGTCGGGCAATCCAATGTTTTTTATGTAGACTCGGACTTTTGGCGGTGGACACTGATGTATATCAGTTGTTCCGCTCAATCCTCAGCCTATCTTTCCGTGAAATACTTTTCCGATATTTACATCAGTTATCGGAGAGAGAGATGTGCAGGGTGGAATTGCTGTGTTTCATCGCAGCGGCCGACAACCGGCCTGCGGAAATGATCATACCGCGCCCGCTCACGTCATCGTTTCTTTACAACCCCCATTCATGTAGGAGGTCTGGCGCATCGCTGGCGACAATCGCCAGTCGAGCGCCCTCAACAGGAGAAGCGCATGCTTGCCCGGTTCAGCTTTCATAACACCAATTTCGCCGCTTCCAGGTTCGGCTCTATGGTTTCAAACGCATTCAACAGCAAAGCCAGGATAAAAAATCCGGTAGCCTTAACTCTCGCGTTGCTTACCGCCGCCATAGTGATCATCGTCTTCGTGATGAAGGCTGGTGATTGGTTCGCCAAGCCCGGATCGACCGGAAGACCGACGGTATCAATGGCCCAAGCCGGGTCGGCAGTGTCATCGCCGGAAGCCATATTGATCAGGCAGGGGTGAAGCTGATCAGTCAAACTGACGCGCTGGGCCGTTTAACCAACATTTGGGAGGTCAGATCGCCTGACGCCGCTTCGGGCACTGTCTCCGTCTCGTTCCCGAATCATCCGGAGATAACCGCCGGGTATCAGACTGACTATATCTATGACTCATTGGGTAACCTGCGCAAAGTGATACAAGGCGCGCAGACCCGCTGGTTCGCCTATGATTCACTCTCGCGGCTGATCCGCGTCAAGAACCCGGAGCAAATCACCAACAGCAGTCTGCCTCCTCACACCGATCCGGTGACCGGAGGCAGCGGATGGTGTATGGCCTATTCCTACGATGCTAACGGAAATATGGTCTCGAAGATCGATGCCCGCAACATCACAACAACTTACGGCTACGACGCGCTCAATCGCAACACGACGGTCAGTTACTCCGATTCGACACCTGGCGTCACCCGTATCTATGACACTGCCACGCTCGGCAAAGGCCGCCTTCAGAAGGCCGAAACCGCTGGCAGCACGGGGTCGCGCGTGACGATCAACGCTTACGATGCGATGGGGCGGCCAAAGTCTCAATCACAACAGTTCTTCTACCTCGGCGCGTGGGGAACGTCCTACACCACGGAGCAAACCTACGATCTGGCTGGCGCCCTCACGACCATGACCTACCCCTCGCTCCGGACAGTAAATTACAGTTATGACAGCGCTGGCCGGCTCTCCGGTTTCAGCGGCGCCCTGGGCGGTTCGTCGCGCAACTACGCCGATACGATCGGCTACAACGCCGCCGGGCAGATGCTCAACGAGCGCTTCGGCACGAACACCTCGCTCTACCACAATCTGCATTACAACAACCGACATCAACTGGTCTCCATTCGGGTGGGTGACAACTCGACCAACACAATGGACTGGAGCCGCGGCGCGATCGACTTTTTCTACGGCGCGACGGCGGTCGCCAGCGGGAACCCGTTTGCTAACGACACGGACAACAATGGAAACCTGCGGCGGCAGATCACCCACGTACCGCTTGCGGGGGGCGGCTACGTCATCCCGCAACAAGATGATTATACCTATGACGCGCTGAATCGGATCAGTTCGTTCACCGAAACACAGAGGGACAGCGGCGGGCAGTGGATAAACGCGGCGTCGCAGAACTACAGTTACGACCGCTCTGGGAACCGGCGGATCACCAGCGCGACAGGAGGAGTAAACAATTACAATCCGACATACGATCTGGGGAGCAACCGGATTGTCGGTCTAGGCTACGATCAAGCCGGGAACATCACGGGTGATGTGTTGACTGGTGGGACGATGACCTACAATGCAGAGAACCGGTTGCTGACGGCGACAAACGGAGGCGGCGGCAACTACACTTACGACCCCGAAGGCAGGCGGGTGAGGCGGACGGCTGGAGGACAAGAAACATGGCATATCTATGGCATGGGGGGAGAATTGTTGGCGGAGTATGCCGCCAATGGCTCGCCGAACGCGCCGAAGAAAGAGTATGGCTATAGAGGAGGACAATTACTCATTATTGCGGAAAGCGGATCGGGCGGAGGGACGTCGTTCGTCAAGCCAGGCTCGCAATCGAAGTCTGATCTCATCGGGAAGATAGGCGCGGGAGCGGGCGGCGTCACGAATCGGATCTTTTCTACTGACGAGCCTTTCATTAACAATGGCTACGGCTCGTTCATCGCAGGCTCCTCAGACAGCGACAACGACGGGACGCCGGTGAGAGGCGGCCCCAGAACGACTGCGGAAGAATATGGTGATGCTCCGTCTGCCAATGGCGTCAGCGGAGAATTGCTCGCGCAGCGCCCTGCGGGCGCTCAGCCTTCCGCGCCACAAGAGGAGTATCGCAACCGAAGCGGGCTATCGATTGTCACTGCGCAAGGCAATGGCGTTGTAACTGTAAATCCCACCGCCTTCCAGACGCCTGATTCGGGGCAAGGCGGGGCAGGGGTTAGTTCGCAGATCAATACCGGCCATGGCTCCACAATTACAGGATCGTCGACCTTTGCTCCTGGAGGGTTTGGCGGCAGATCTGATTTTGACGCCAGGTCGGCCAGGTGGTCAGCTTTTCAGTCGGTTTCAGGCGCGATCGTAAGCGTCAGGCTGAAATTCGATTGGTCGGTTAGCGGTAGCGCGAGCGCAGGCGCCGCCGAGGACGGAGGAAGCGCCTCGTCTGGTTGGGATTTTAAGATTGATTATTCCCTCAACGGAGGTTCGGGCTGGACAAACCGAGTAATCAGGTCTCTATCTGTTGGGGGTAATGATAGCCAAAATCTAAATACCTCAGGCTCCGAGGACATATTACTAAGTCCCGGTCAAAATATTACTCAGGTTCAGGTAAGAGATTACATGAACACAGGTGCGGCCGCGCAGGGTGGGCAGGAGATCGCCTCCAGCGCAATAGCGACCATTACGACATCAATATCAAACATCCGCATCGAAGTCGAGCTGGATACCACACCGCCGGCCATCTCAAGCGTCGCCGCGGTAGGCATTACCAGCTCGGGCGCAACGATCACCTGGACCACGAATGAGGATTCCGACAGCCAGGTGGAGTACGGGACTAGCCAAAACTACGGGCAATCGACGACGCTCAACCCCGTGCGCATGACCGCTCACTCACAAGGTCTATCCGGTCTGACGGCCGGGACAGAATATCATTATCGGGTCAAGTCGAAAGACGCGGCCGGCAATCTCGCACTCTCTGGGGACTTTACATTCACAACTGCACAACAAAGCGGATCGGTTGAGATAAAATGGCTGGTGACAGACCATCTGGGATCGACGCGGATGGTGATAGACCAGACAGGGAGCCTTGCAGGGATAAAACGGCATGATTTCGCCCCATTCGGCGAAGAACTGGTTGCTGGGGCGATGATCAGAAGCGCGAGCAATGGTTATAGTGGCGATTCGGTGCGACAAAAGTTCGGGTCAAAAGAACGGGATATTGAGACCGGGCTGGATTACTTCATCAATCGCTACTACTCCAGTGTACAAGGGCGATTCACTAGCGTTGACCCCATATTTTTCCAGAAAGATATGATGGTTGATCCTCAGCGCTATAATCTCTATGTATATATAAGAAACAACCCTTTGAGGTTTGTTGATCCAAATGGCGAAGCCATCGAATTGCCGGCCGATGATGAGGAAAAGCGCAAGAAAATCCTGGCGGCGCTTCGTGAGATCGTTGGTGAAGAAGCGGGGACGTACCTGTATGAAAACAAGATAACTGATAAAGATGGTAAGACGCGGTATTTCGTCGGGATAAATGGTGGGCCATCCGGAAAAAGAGCGGATTTCTTTGCTAAAAATAAGGTAAGCTCCCAGATAGGCAGAATAATCGATGACACCCGAATTGCATCCGTAAATCTTGTGGGGCCTGGAACCAAATACACCGCAAAATCGCCTGATGGTCGAAAGGAAACTCGAGTAGTTGGACCAATTCAGCCTAACTCGGGCGATTCCCCTGGCCTTACAGATCCGTATACTGGAAACATCACCATGCTCGATCCCAAGTATGCTTATGGCAAGCTTCCCGGCTCGGTAATGAGTAATGGTGTTGATAACGACCCCGGTTTCTCAACTGCTCTGGGTCATGAATTTGGGCACATCCAGTTCGCATGGGGACATTCGATGGGGTCATCAAATGATTCAGCTGTAGGTTTGGAAAACGAAGTGAGACTGCTGAAGGACCCGAGTGGCCCTACTCGAGCTAGGCACAATCCTGGCGATCCGGATGTTGGATCGCCTGTAAAGGGAGGAGCTGTGATTAAGTGCCCTGGTTGTGTTATCAAATGAGGTTTAAATCCATGAGGTGTCGTTATGACTAGAAGCATCAAGACATGCCTGATCTATTTTGTCGCTTGGCTTTCGTTGTCATGTCAGGCTCATAACCGGGGAGCGGATAACAATGTCTTAGCTGTGTTGTCGGGGTTCACGTTTGTCGGCTCTGGACAAGCAAAATTCAATGATGACGGGTCGGTTGATACGACGTATCTGATATCCCATAGTGAAACTGAACAGCCCAAGCCACAGAACATAACGCAAGGAATTCAGTATGTGTTTCATCACAAAGCGCCAATAGACGATGTATCGCTGGCGCTTCGAGACTTTCCAAACATGATAGAGAGTAATGGGTTCAAAATCTTGAAGGCTCCTAAATCTGCTAATGAGCTTTTGTATTTGTACCTTGGTGGCCCATTGTTTTACATCGAGTTTTCTGATGACAGCCGTGAAGTTGCGCTATTCAATCAATTTGTTACATCATCTCACAGTGAAGATTTAGCGGTTCACGATTACATTCTTATCCGCATTCGCTGACGATACCTGGGCATCAGGCAAGAGGAAATTATCGAGCGTCGCCATCTTCTCGCTCATGCTTCACGGTCGGAGCGCTGATTAGACGAATGCTTCCAGAGCCGCCGCCTACAGGGAGGCAAAACAGGGAACAGGGAATGGTAAGAAGAGACAACGGGAAAAGGAGAAGGGGAGACATGGGAAGAATTAAATTCCTCCTCCTTGTCTCCCATTCCCCTTTTGCTTCTCTTCTTGCATTGCGCCTGGAGAAATCGATTTCTCAAAAATCGAACTTCAATCCTACGCGCAGCGTCCTCGGTTTGACCGTTCGTCGAGGCGTAAGGAAATCGCCCAGGCCCGCCGCGCCGAAATCGATGAACTCCGAGCCGAAGCTGAAGACCGTCGCGTTGATCGGGTTGAACGCCTCGACCTGGAGTTCGGTCTTGCTTCTATCGCCGATTGCGAACCCGCGCGCCAGCCTCAGGTTGAGCGTATAGCGGGCGGGGCCCCGCCCGGCGTTGCGCGGCAGATTGCCCGACAAGCCGATGGTCGGGAGCGAGAACGCGCCGGCCAACGACGGTTCAAGCGGTTCGCCGGGCCGGCGCCAGACGATGCGGTCAAGGCCGCCGGAGAAATTGGGTCTGTCGTTGTTCACGTCGTCGAGGTTGCGGTCGGCGCCGCTGACGCTGATATTGAATGGAGACGATGAGCTGTAATTGAGCGCGCCTGAGAGATTCAATCGGCCAAACCAGGCAG
>Ga0154003_1000154_pt1 | contig 20576 bp, 22 predicted proteins | sample TSFL087MetaG_FD_104679 | JGI IMG/M metagenome (GOLD analysis project Ga0154003, IMG submission 104679) | Attine ant fungus gardens microbial communities from Florida, USA - TSFL087 MetaG | ecosystem: Host-associated > Fungi > Mycelium > Unclassified | place: USA: Florida, Lake Talquin State...
GAGGCGATGGGCGTCTATCAGGGCGACGTCTACGTCATCCTCAAACCGAAAGAGCAATGGACGACGGTCAAGACCAAAGAAGAGCTGATCGAGAGACTCGACGAGAAACTCAAAGACGCGCCCGGCGTCGTCTACAACTTCACGCAGCCGCTGGCGATGCGTTTGGACGAGGTCATATCCGGCGTGAAGGCCGACGTCGCAGTGAAACTGTTCGGCGACGATCCGGCGACGCTGGAACGCGAGGCCAGAAAGATCGAGAACATGTTGCGACGCGTGCGTGGCTCGGCAGACATTCAGACCGAGGCGCTAGGTGGGGCGGGCGAATTGCAGATCGCGGTCAACCGCGCGGAGATGGCGCGCTACGGGCTGCGCGTCGAAGACCTCAAAGAGTTGATCGAGACGGCAGTCGGCGGCGGCGTGGCGACCGAAGTGATTGACGGGCGAAAGCGGTTCGACGTCGTCGTGAGGGCGCCGGAGGCGCATCGCAAGGAGGTCGAAACGATCCGCGCGCTGCTCGTCCCGGCGCCCGGCGGCGAGCGGGTCACGCTCGGCCAGGTCGCCGACATTCGCACGGCCGAAGGCCCGGAGGTCATCAACCGCGAAGACGCGCAGCGCCGCATCGTCATTCAATCGAACGTGCGCAGGCGCGACATCGGCAGTTTTGTGGACGAGGCTCAAAACTTGATCGAGCGCGAAGCGACGCTTCCGGCCGGCTACTACATCACCTGGGGCGGGGAGTTCGAGAACACACAGCGGGCGATGAAGAGGCTTTACATCGTCGTGCCGCTGGCGCTGCTGCTTATCTTTCTGCTGCTCTATTCGACGTTCAACTCGTTCAGGTACGCCGCGCTGATCATCGCCAACGTGCCGTTCGCCCTGGTCGGCGGAGTCGCCGCGGTGTGGCTGCGCGGGTTCAATCTCAGCCTGTCGACGGCGGTCGGATTCATTGCGCTCTTCGGCGTGGCCGTGCTCAACGGCGTGGTGATGGTCAGCCACATCAACGGCCTGCGCGAAGTCGGATTGGAATTGCGCGCGGCCGTGTTGGAAGGCGCGGGCGCGCGTCTGCGACCCGTGCTGATGACCGCGCTGGTGGCCAGCTTGGGTTTCGTCCCGATGGCGCTCTCGACCGCGCCAGGGGCCGAGGTCCAACGCCCCCTCGCCACAGTCGTCATCGGAGGACTTATCTCATCTACCATGCTCACGCTATTCGTCCTGCCGACTTTGTACGAGTTGATAGCAGAGAAGCCGTCCCGGGAATTACCCCCCCTCACTCCGACCAACGATCCTGATACTCCAAAATTTTAACGCAACATTGGTCACCGGATATTTCGAGTGATTTATTCTCACCAAAATCCTGCCCTGCAGATCCAGGTTGGATGAAAAGCCTCCGGCAGCTTGGCCGAGCAGACCGCTTCCCTCACCTACTCATTCTCCGATCGGAAATTGCCAGGCTCCACAACCGCCGAGCTGTGTCGATTGTTGAGCCGAGAGAATCAGATAATTTTCGACCATATACTGCGTAAAGATTCCCACTCTCTGGGCGGAATCACGCAGACGTCAGTCATTGCGCGGCGCGATCAGACTGAATCTCACAGCTATAGGCATTTCTCAGCAAGGGAACGCGGCTTGCACGTCAATGTGCGGATCGGAAATCACTGAGAGGGGGCATAAGATGATTCAAGAAAAGCGAAAATGCGCGAACCCGGAATGCAGTTGTCCCGCGCCCAGCGGGGGCGATTATTGCAGTGATTACTGTCAGGATCCGAGCCTGCCAGGTAAAAGGGATTATGACCAACCGCTGGATACAGGCGAGAAGCTGGTTTGCAACTGCTCCAACCCCGAGTGTCGCGAGGAAAATGCCCGGGCGAGTCAGTTGCATCGAGCGCGCGCTACATAAGGTTCGAGAATCCTATGATGAATCTGACGAAATGGCTATATCGCGGTGGGCGGCCCAATTGGGTGGCGACCATATTCAACCGGCTCTGGGCGGCGGTCCACGCGCTCGGGGTCGCTCCGAACTATCTGGTCACTCTGGAGGTCCGGGGCCGGCGATCCGGGCGCAGGATCAGTCTGCCGCTTGTTATGGTTGTTATCAAAGGCGAGCGATACCTTGTGTCCATGCTAGGGGCGAAGGCGGACTGGGCGCAAAATGTGCAGGCGGCGGGCGGCAATGTCACTCTACATCACGGACGTCGCGAGGAGGCGCACCTCGAAGAGGTCGCCGCGGACCGGCGCGCGCCAGTGCTGAAGGCCTATTTGAAGCGGGTGCCTGGCGCGAGACCCCATCTTCCCGTTGACAAGGATTCGCCGCTTTCCGAGTTCGAGCGGGTGTCCGCGCAATTTCCAGTGTTCCGAGTCGTATCGGGAGGCGCGGGACTCTATCCGATCAACGGGCGCCGAACGGCAAGAGCGCGTGTACGTCGCGCCACCTTAATTCTTATAGGACTCCTTGTCGTCGGACTGTCCGCGCTGGTCTACATCAGTTACCGGCGAGATATTCATCAAGCGCGCGAGCGCGTCTCGACTGGCAGCCAAATCGCCCAGACGCCCTGCGGCCCGATTGAGTATGCGCTCGCCGGCGATGGTCCGCCGGTACTGGTCGTGCATGGCGCAGGCGGCGGTTTTGACCAGGGGCTGGAGATTGGCGATCCGCTGGTCAACAGCGGTTTCCGAGTCATCGCCATGTCACGTTTCGGCTACCTTCGCACACCTCTGCCAGGCAACGCCTCAGCGTCTGCGCAAGCCGACGCGCATGCCTGTCTGTTAGACGCGCTCAAAATCAGTCGCGCGGCGGTCGTCGGAGCCTCCGCCGGGGCCCCATCCTCCATGCAGTTTGCGTTGAGATATCCCGATCGGTGTAGCGCTATGATTCTCCTGGTTCCCGCGACCTTTACGCCGCGGCCTGGCGACGAGCCGCCGATGAAGACCCCCGCCGGGACCGAGTTCCTGTTCAATACCGCTCTCAAGTCCGACTTCATCTTCTGGGCTGCGACGCGGTTCGCCCGATCGACCGTGTCACGATCGATTCTCGCAACACCTCCGGCAGTGGTAGAGAACGCGAGCGCCGACGAGCAGGCGCGCATTGACAAAGTTCTGGAGAGCATCCTGCCTGTCAGTCCACGCCAGCTGGGACTGCTCAACGATGCAGCGGTCACCTCCTCTCTCAAACGCTACGAACTGGAGCGGATGGCTATTCCTACGCTCGTTATAAGCGCGGCCGATGGCTTATTCGGGACCTTCGACGGCGCTCGCTACACAGCCGAGCACGTTCCGCGCGCCCGCTTCATCGCCTATCCAAGCGGCGGCCATTTGTTGGTTGGCCGCCAGCAGGAAGTTACGTCCGAGATGGCGACCTTCCTGAAATAGCGGAAGGCCAGGAGTGTCCAATATGTCAAAGGTACCAAAACCAGTCGCCGAGTTTCTTAGCAATAAACACATTGCCGTCGCCGGTGTCTCTCGGGATTTTCAGCAACTGGCCAACACCATATACCGGAAACTGAAGGGCGCGGGGTACCAAGTCTACGCGATCAATCCGAACGCGGCTCAAGTAGAAGGGGACCCTTGCTATCCCGATCTTCATTCAGTCCCTGAACCGGTCGAAGCCGTGATGATTGTGACTCACTCGGACATGGCTGCGAAGGTCGTCCGGGAATGCGCGGACCTTGGAATCCGCCACGTATGGCTGCACCGCTCCTTCGGGCAGGGGAGCGTATCCGAGGAGGCCGTAGCGGAGTGCGAGCGGCATAATATCAACTGCCTGGTCGGAGGCTGCCCGATGATGTATTGCGAGCCTGTGGATTTTGGGCATCGCTGTATGAAGTGGATCCTCAAAATTCAAAGCCGCCTTCCAGGGTGAAGCCGGAACTCTTAACACCAAGTCATTCATGGCCAGGGGGCCCAGAATGAGAAAGGCGTCGCTATCGCAAGCGCGCTTTCCATCAATTCCTTCGATTTGACGAACTATCTTCCCTTTCTATAATCCTGCATCCGATGAGCAAAGACGAAGTACTTGAAGTGCAGCGGCTGTATCCTCAGATATACATCGCCTGTCATACCGATCACATTCGGGCCGTCTCGACCGCGTGGCGTATCTCGTCGCAGGACGCCTCGATTCTTGTTCACCTCGACCGCGAAGCGGGCCTGAGTCCGCGCAGGCTGGCGAGTCACCTCGGCGTGGCGCCGTCTACTCTTTCGGCGGCCATCGCAAGACTTTCGAAGCGGGGATACATCAGCAACACGCCCGCGGAGAATGACCGCCGCAGGCGCGAGCTGCGGCTGACGCCTCGTGGCTCCGAGGCCATCCGGTCAACTTCAGTGCTGGACGCCGAGCGCGTGCGAGCCATGCTCGGCAAACTCAAACCTAAGGAAAGGAAAGAGGCGCTGCGTGGTCTGGCGCTGCTGGCCGAGGCGGCGCTCAAACTTTCTGACTAAGGATATGCTATGAAGATATTGGTTCTTATCATAGTAGTCGTAATCGCGGCCATCATCCTCCTGGTCGGTGTGGCCGCGTTGATCGGTTCCCGTCTATCTAAGTCGCACACCGCCACCCGCTCGATCTTTCTGCGCCAGTCGCCGCAAAATGTCTATGCTGTCATTCGCGACTTCACCGCGGCCCCGGCGTGGCGCTCGGACGTGAAACGAGTCGAGGTCCAGACACAACCCGACGGGAAAGTCCGTCTCCGTGAGGAAGGAAAGAATGGGACGGTCAACTATGAGTTAGCTGAAGATGTTCCCGGAAAGCTAATGGTAACGCGAATTCTCGACACCGACCTCGGCTATTCAGGCAAATGGACGTATGTGTTCGCGCCGGAAAACGGCGGCGCGCGTGTGACGATCATCGAAGACGGCGAAGTCTCGAACGCGCTCTTTAGGTTCATGTCGCGCTACGTCTTCAGCCATACGGCGATGCTGGACGCCTACCTGTCTTCACTCGCGCGACGATTCGGCGAGGACACGACGCCTCAATAATTTCAGCCTACAGCTCAATTGAAGAATCGGTCTCACGTCTTCTGTCCGCGATTAGTTTATGGACTTCCAGCCGGATTGGCGTAACAACTCCAGGCCATGGCCGATCGGGACGGCGTAGTTCGATAACCTGTTCTGCTCGAAGTATCCGTAATGAATGCCGATCACGCGCCCTGACGGCCCGAAGACTGGCGCGCCGGAACTCCCCTCGCCACTCGCGGCGTCGTAGACGATCCGATCTTCGTACAAGTCCATCACGTGTCCTTGCGACGTCAGCGGTTTGAAGATGTTGCGACGCGCCAATTGATTGAGCAGAGACGGGCCTTCTTCGCCATACTGTTCCAGCAACCGCTTCGCCTCTCCCTCCGGCAATGCCGACAAAAGACGATCCGCACCCGCAGGAAACCCTATGGTCGTGACGGCCTGCCCGATCTTCGCCGGCTCTGCGCCCCGGTCGAGCGGGAGGGCCGGAATCTCTTTCGACGCTTCCGCCCCGCTCAACTTGCAAACGGCAACATCGTCGCGCGACGAGGCCTGCTTGACAGTCAGTTGGTAGGGCCGTCGCCGGCCGGGGAAAAACGCCTCCAATTTAACCAAACGTGGCTGAACATTGATGATCTTGCCGAAGAAATAGGACAAAGCGTCGTATTTCCACGGCTCGACGACGACGTGACGGTTCGTCAAAATATACCCGCCGCCGACGTGAAACCCGGTCCCCGTATAAAAGACCGCGGCTTCCGGCGCGCTCTCCAGATCTTCGGGGATGAACCCGAGAAAACGCAGGGCGCAAAGTTGCAGCGCGACGCCGAGTTGCCCGGCGCCGTAATGCCGCTTCACAAAACGCTGGTCTTCTTTCGTCAGCGTAAAGAAGGAGATCAGATCCGTTTCTGACATATTCTGAGGAAAGCGAAGGAGCCGATCACGATCGGCGGCTGTTAGCCAGTAAACGGGCATGTGGGGGACTCTCCTGAAGTTCAGTTCTCGTAATTGAGAAAGTTGACCGCATTCTGATCGAGATTCTCTCTGCCGTGGTCGTAGCGCATCACGGTTTTCGGGTCTTTGTGTCCCGACATCATCTGGACCTGCCGGTACGAAAGCCCTTGATCGAGCGCCCGCGTGATCGCCGTGCGACGCAAATCATGCGGCGATAATCTTTTTAGCCGGCGCCAGTTTCCCCACCGCGCCACAATATTCCTCATCATCCGTGGGGAAAGGGCTTTGTCGAATTCCAACGTACGATAGTTCACTAGCGGTTGAAACAGATATGCGTTCTCGCCATCGCTATGCAAGTTTCGCCGCCGTTTCTCATCCAGTTTCAAATACTCCTTGATTGCCCGCAGTACATCGTCCGGCAGAGGTAGTTCGCGCGAAATTTGGCCTATGCATTGCCAGATTTTCGATAGTCCATCCCCTGAATTTCGCGCGAAAACGGGGTCTCAACTTCTTCAAAGAAGAACTCTCCGAAGACTTCCCGTTCCAGCTCGGCAAGATTTTCCAGCGCGGTCGGGGCGAGTACGCCGCCGTCATAAGGCGGCAGCCCCTTGTCGACCAGCCGGGACGCTATCAATTGAAGTTCACCGTCAGTCATTTCGCCCGCCCCCCTTCTTCTTCGCCATTGACTACTTTGATTTGTTCCCTTCTTCGTCGCCGATCTCTTTCGGCCATTCATCTAACGAGTTCCAATACTCCTGCCATCCTTCGCCCGAGGTGAAGAACTTAGTTTCGTCGTCGGTCATCACCTCGACGGTCCCGTCCGCCCATTCCGCAATCACCTTATCTGCTCCTGTTATTTTTTCGATCAGGGCGGCCGTCCGGGAGTTTGATATCGCCTGAAGGATTTCATGCCCCCAAAGTAGCAGGTTGGTTTTTGAAACCACGATGACGCGGGGTATGTCGCCAACCGCAACGGGTTCCCACTCGTAAACGGAACGCCCGTCCGCAAAGACCTCAAGCTTTTTCAACGGCTCCTTGACGTCGTCATGGTTCATGTCAGTTCGCCCCCTTCTTCGCCTTCTTCCCGGCTGTTGGTTTGGCGTCTGACTGGAGCCCTGCGCCGGCGGCCTTCCGCAAGACACGGCTCGGCGGGCTTTTCGATCTGAATGTTTCTTGTCGTGCGCGATTCCATAGTTTATTCACCTTCAATGCTCCGTCTTACTCGTGGCCGCCCCCGTTCTTCGCGGCTGCTTATCCGCCACAGGCAGTAAGAGCGTGTACCGGTCAACCTGGCGCCAGAATCCCGCCCGGCGTTCCGCCTCAATGTCGGCAAGGGCGAGATTCTGGAGTTGTCATGGATCTACAAGGAAAATGATTCTCAAGAACGTCGTATCCAAGCGCGGTCTGTCATTGCTTCCTGGCCATTGGCCTGCCGAGATTCACTCTGACCAACTCCTTCTCGTTTTTTGCTTCGAAATTGAACCGGGTCGTCTTCACCACATTGCGCCCCTCTATCGTGAAGTCAGACGTCACTGGCCCAATATAATCGTCCAGGCTGTAGAACCTGTTTTCGCCGCGGCTGTAGAAGTAAGTGGCGCGACGCCATGGCTGGTGGCCAGCTGAACTGGCGACATTGAAAACAAAAAACTGGCCATCCGCCGTCCACTCGGCATGATTCACTCCGATCCCATGTTCCCCGTCGTAGGAGGCAACGCTCTTCCACCCTAACGTCTCGCCAGTCGCGCTGCGGATTTCCACACGGCTTTCCGTCCCCTCATTTCCTTTCTTACCGACAAGGATGATCACTGCGCGTAGAGAATTGTCGGGCGACGAATGTATAGTGGTTTCCGCTTCCGCCAAATGTGGGATCACCGGAAGAACAACGACGGGAAGGAAGTTTTGACTCATCAATAAAAAAATCATCGAGGGTTCGGCAATCTATTAATCGCCGCCAGAATCCCGCGCAGAATATCGATCGGGTTAGGCGGACAGCCCGGCGCACGGCTGCTGCGCGCGCAATCGCTCGATCAATGCTTCCTCTCGAATCACGGTTGAAACGACACTCATTGGTCTCAAGAAGCTGCGCGCCTGCGAATGTTTGCAAGTGCGTTCAAAAAAACGAACCTGGTCCGCAGGCCAGAAGCGGCGCTAGCGTCGCGCCGCTCTCTGCGGTTGATCGAGCCGGATTTCTTCCAGGATTTTCCGAACTCCGGCGAGATGGTTGTTGAAAATGTCGCGCGCCACGTCCAGGAGCTTGAAGATGGTCCGGTCTGGCGCCGAATAGTAGACGTTCGCCCCCTCTTTGCACGCGACCACGATGTTCTTGTTGCGCAGAACCGCGAGTTGTTGCGAGGCGTTCGCGGGCTCGACGGAAAATTTCTGACTGATCTCATTGACCGTCAGTTCCCCTTCCCGCAACGCGTCGAGGATCGAAATCCGCCGCAGGCGCCCCAGGGCTTTGAAGAATTCCGCTTTGAAGTTGCTCAGCTTTTGCCTCATCAAACTCTCCCGCGGTCAGATGATCGCGGTCAGATGACCGCAGGATTTAGCGCCTACGCATCTTTGCAGATGCCAGCTTTAGTCGGCGTCATCACATTGCAGTCAACCACGCTTCGCCCCATTTCGATTTAGATGGGACAGGTTTGATAATATTTTCGGCCTCAATTCGACCTTCAGAGCGATTTCTCGAATGGGTCGTCTAACGAGGCTGCCGTCTCTGGTTAAGACCTGGGCGTGTGACCCGTCGTCGTCAATTCCGAGAAACGCTACCAGCCCCTCCACGGTGGCTATGCGATAGAAATCGAGTCCGTCGAGTTCGACTACGGGGATCATTTGAGGAGCGGGCGTAATCCGAACCTTTTTCAGTTGGGCATAGGTATGCTCGCCCCATTCAAAGACGGGGAAGCGTCGGCAGTAGGCGGCTTTTAACTCTATCGGTTCCATCTGTGACTGTGGGGCAGTCGCTCGGAATTGAGCCTCATTAAACTCATGTCTGACCCGCGTCCGTCGCCGGTAATGAAAGCTATAAGTCATTGCCTGAATAGGACTGGTTGAATGACTTGTTGCAGAGCGGGAAGTCCGGCACGATGTTCTTGAGCAGCGCAAACGACAGCGCGGGCCAGTTGACGAACGACGGGTCTTTGACCTTCACGCGATACATCCGGCCCTTGTCGTCGGCCATCACCCAGTGAACGATCGCGCCGCGCCAGCCTTCGACGATCCCGAAAGCGGGTTCAAAAGCGGGCAGCGGGCCGAGCGGCGCGACCAATGGGCCTGCTCGCAGGTTATTGAATGCCACCCGGATCAGATTCACCGATTCACGGACCTCCTCGACGCGCGCCATCGTCCGCGCATAGACATCGCCCGATGTATAGACCGGTGTCCTCCACGGGAGCTTATTCAATTCATCATATGCGGCGAAGGGGTGATCGCGGCGCGCGTCGACGTCAATTCCCGAAGCGCGCGCCACGTAGCCGAGCACGCCATGATCGACGGCGGTCTGGTGGCTGAGCGCGCCCGCCCCTTCCAGCCGGTCCATCAGAATCGTATTGCCGAGGCAGATTTCGACGATCTCGTCGAAATCTTTGAGGATCGCGTCAAGCTCTTCGGGCAGGTCAAGCCCTTGCGGCATGTCGTGGCCGACGCCGCCCGGCTTGACGCCGCCGCGCAACAGACGATTCCTCGTCAGTTGTTTATTCAGCCGCAGCAACCGCTCGCGCAGCCGGAAACAGTGCGCGTGCGCGAAGGCGAATCCGGTGTCGTTGGCGATCATTCCGAAGTCGGCGATGTGGTTGTAGAGCCGCTCCATCTCCAGCAGGATCACGCGCAGGAAGCGCGCGCGCTCCGGGACCTCGACCCCGGCCAGCGCTTCGAGCGCCTGGCAGTAGGCGAGCGAATGGCCGACGGTCGTATCGCCCGAAATGCGCTCGGCCAGTTCCACGCCTTCGGCGGGCAAACGGCCTTCGAACAGCTTCTCCGTCCCCTTGTGTGTGAAGTAGAGGCGGATCTTCAGATCAATCACCGTTTCGCCGACGACGCTGAAGCGGAAGTGTCCCGGCTCGATGATGCCCGCGTGAACCGGGCCGACTGGAATCTCATAAACGCCTTCTCCGCCGACGGGCAGAAACGGAAAGGGCGTGCCGTCGTCCTTAAAACCATCGGGCGGCGCGGCGTCCTTTCGCAGCGGGAAGTAATCTTCAGGCCAGAACGCGTGTCTTACGAGCGGTCGCGTATCAGGATGGCGAACCGCTTTGATGCCGAACAGGTCATAAATCTCGCGCTCAAAGCGGGAGGCCGGATAGTAGAACGTGGCCAGCGAGGTGATCGCCGGACGCTCCGGAGGGATGTCTTTGGTCGCATGCAGGAACCAATTCTCGCGGCTCTGAGCGAACAGGTAATGAACTTCAAAAACGCCCCTGTCCGCGCGTCGGTCATTGGCGACCATCAGGATCAGCTCGGCGTTGAAGTCGCGGCGCAGGAATTCGGCCAGCGCCGGCGCGTCGGCGCGCGTAAACCTGCAATGCAGTTCGTTGCCGCGTTTGGCCTGAACGTCGGTCGCGCGGCCCTTGAGACGCGCATTAAGCGCCAACTTCAGTCGCGTAAAGTTAGTCATCGGGAAACGATCCTCACAATCTGATTGAGCAGAGTTTCAACCGGCGCGGGAAGCGCCAAGCCCAACGTGACGAGCACGGCCACGTTGAGCGACAGAAGGGCAAGGGATCGGCCGCCCTTCTCACCGACCGCCACGCCCTCCGGCGGCGTGCCGTAAAGCATCCGGTTGAGGTGACCGATGATGGCGACGAATGCGACGGCGAGCAGAATCAACACCGCTCCCATCAACCACGGGTGGCCGGTCGCGAAGCCGGCCCGGATCAGGGCGAACTCCGAAATAAAGAGCCCGAAAGGCGGCAGTCCGATGGTGGCCAGCAATCCCGCCGCCAGCATGCCAGCGGTGCCGGGCATGGTCTTGAGCAAACCGGACACGCCTTTGATCTGTGTGGTGTGGTAGCGGTGAAGGACGCGCCCCGCAAGCAAGAATGTCATGGACTTGGCGGCGGTGTGGTTGACCAGATGCAGCATGGCCGCGAACACGCCGAGTGGCCCTAGAGCCAGCCCAATACACATCAGTCCGGTGTGTTCGATGCTGGAGTAGGCCAGCATGCGTTTATAGTTGCGGGAGAGCACGATGCTGAACGAGGCGACCACCAGCGAGAGCAGGCCAAGCGCGATGAGCAGTTTATTCGTATAGCCGTCGCCGAGGGTCGCGTCCACCACCACCTTCCAGCGCAGAACGGCATACAGCGCGACCGCCAGCAGGACGCCGGACATCATGGCCGAGAGCGGCGTGGGCGCTTCGGAGTGGGCGTCCGGCAGCCATGTGTGCATGGGCGCGATTCCCGCTTTCGTCCCGTAACCGACGAGCAAGAAGACGAAAGCCAGCTTCATCACTTCGGGGTGCAGCGACGGGGCGCTCGCCAGCAACACCGGCCAGTTGAGAGCGTTCTCCGCGCGCCCTGACAGCGACACGAAATCGAAGTAGCCGAGCACCGTCCCCGCGAACGCGAGCGCGATGCCCACCGAGCAGATCAGGATGTACTTCCACGAGGCCTCCACCGAAGGTTTGGTGAGCGTCAGCGGAATGAGCATCGCCGAGAAGATCGTCGTCGCCTCGATCGCGATCCACATCACGCCGACGTTGTTCGCCGACACCGTGAGCAGCATCGAGAAGATGAAGAGGTTGATGAAGAACTGATAGCGGCGCAGTTGCGACGGGCTGTACTGCGACTCGCGTCCGAAGCCCGGGCTCAGGAAAAGCGCCAGCGAAGCGACCGCCGCCACGCACACCATCATCAGAGCCGACAGCCCGTCGGCCCGCAGCAGTTCCCCAGGCCCGAACACCGACGCGCCGCCGCCGCGCGCGGCGTGGTCGGCGAATTTGACCGCCGCGCCGAGTGCAATAAGTGAGAGCAGCGCGTTGACCCAGCCGACCAGCGAGCGATACCGGCGAATCGCCGCCGCCAGCGCGGCGGCGATGAGTGAAGGAAAAAGCAGAAAAAGAAAAGTCATCTTTGCAGCAGGAAAGAGGATTCAGTGTTTGAGCTGATTGAGTTGTTCCACGTCGATGGATTCAAACGTATTGCGGATGTGGTAGACGATGACCTGCATCACCAGAAAGCCCATCAGCACGTCGAGAAAGACTCCCAACTCGATGATCAAATGGATGCCGTAGGTGCAGAGCGCCGCCAGCAGCGCGATGCCATTCTCCAGCACCAGGAAGCCGACGATCTGCGTGAGCGCCTTGCGGCGCGAGACGATGACGAACAGCCCGACGAAGATCAGCCCGACCGCCAGCGGAATGCCGCCTCGCGTCGGCAGTTTGCTGACCATCACCAGTGGGCGAGTGATCGCGTAAGCCAGCATCACCAGCAGCCCGGCCACGATCAGCGAAGTGGCGATATTGACGTAAGGCTGCGCCTCGCGCTCGCCGCCCACGCGCTGATAGAGCCGTTTGAGATACCAGGGAATGATGAATACCTTGAGCGCGAGCAGCGCAACGGCGACGATGTAAAGCTCGTGGTCATGGCCGTAATATCCGACCAGCGCGAAGACCGCCGAAAGCACGAGCGACTGCCAGCGGAATGCCTCGATGTAAGCGCCCAGGCTGCGCCGCCACAGCAGCACGACGCCGAACAGCAGCGTCACGCTCGCGCCGAGCGTCGATAGTTGGGCGAAGAGAGTGTCATGACCGTTCATCGTTTCACCTCAGCAAAAATGACGACGTGACCGAGAGCAACGCCAGCACGAACGAAACGCCGAGCAGCTCCGGAACGCGAAACAGTCGCAGCTTGGCGATTCGCGTCTCCAGCAGGGCGACAATCACCGCCAGCGCCGCCAGCTTCACAACCAATGCGACGACGCTCACGCCGAGCGCGCCAGGCGTGAGCGTCGTCGCCACGCCCCAGGGCAGAAACAGATTGGAGAGCAGCGAGAAGAAGATCAGCAGCTTCAGCGCCGCCGCCCATTCGATCAGCGCCAGATAGCGGCCTGAATATTCCAGAATCATCGCCTCGTGGATCATCGTCAGCTCCAGGTGCGTTGACGGATTGTCCACCGGCAGACGTCCCGTTTCGGCGATCATCACGATGAAGAGCGCCGTGAAGCCGAGCAGATGGCCGGGATTGATGACCGCGCCGGGATTCGAGAGCGTCTGCGCCACGATCCTGCCCAGATTGGTCGAGCCGGCGCCGACCGCCAGCCCGAAGATCGCCAGCGCGATCGTCGGCTCGGCGATCGCGGCCACCGTCACTTCGCGGCTCGCCCCCATCCCGCCGAACGACGTGCCCGGATCGAGTCCGGCCAGCGCCAGAAAGAACGTGCCGAGCAGCAGCAGGTAGACCACTACCAGCAGATCGCCGACCGCGTCGAAGGGCAGCGGCGCGGCGACGAGCGGCACGAGCAGCGTCACTGCGACTGCCGTGGCGAAGATCACATACGGCGCGAAGCGGAAGAGCCACGAAGCGTTCTTCGACATCACGACCTCTTTGCCTAACAGCTTGCGCAGGTCGTAATAGGGCTGCCACGGTTTTGCGCCGCGCCGCCCCTGCAACCGCGCCTTGAGCCAGCGAATAAACCCCACCAGCCCCGGCGCAAGCAGCAGCGCCAGCAGCGCCTGTCCGATTTCCAAAAGATAGCCAGTCATTACTCACATCCTTGTCCTACATCCTTGCGATCAAAAGCAGTATCAACAGCGCGACGGCGCCGTACACGAGATAAGCGCTCAGCGAACCCGATTGAAGTCGCCGCACCACGGCTGCCAGCAGTCGAATGAACCACAGACCGGGATCGTAGAGGTACTTCTCGAACCACGGCGTGATCTCACTGCGGTATTCGACGGACTGGACGAAGTATTTCGACTCCGGGTGGAAGTCTATGGTCAGTTCTTTTGTCGGGCGGTAAAGCTCCGCGAAGACTCGCCGCAGCGGTTCGGCGAAGGCCGTCGCCGTGTACTCCATGCGCGGCGTCTGCCCGATCCTCCCGCAGCCCCACGAGTCGCTCACGCGCAGCTTCCGGTTGGCGCGCAGGAGCAGCATGACAAGCGGCGTAAGGCAGAGCAGGATCAGCAACCCCGCGGCCACGAGCGTCGGCGGCATCCGCGCAAAGCCGTTCGGCAAGCCGTTCGGCGCGGCGAGGAAAAGTCCAAGCGTGAAGTCCGCGCGCGTATCCGGTAACTCCCCGAGACCCGCCAGCATTCTACCCATCATCGGAACAACAGCGAACGGCGCCAGTCCCAGCGCCATGCACGCCAGCGCCAGCAGCGCCATCCCGGCGCGCATTGGTAGTGGCGCTTCGTGGGCGTGTTCCGCCTCTTGCGAGCGAGGGATTGCCAGGAACGTGACGCCGAACGCTTTGACAAAACGCGCCACCGCCAGGCCTCCGGTGAGCGCCAGCATCCCGACGGCGATGGGCATCATCATCGCGACCTCCGGCTTTGGGATGTTGAAGCCCCCGAGCAGCGATTGAAAAACAATCCATTCCGAAGCGAAACCGTTGAGCGGTGGCAAAGCCGAGATCGCCGCCGCGCCGATCAAAAAGCAGAGCGCCGTCACTGGCATGCGTTTGATCAGGCCCCCCATCTTTTCCATGTTGCGCGTGTGCGTCGCGTGCAGCACCGAGCCGGCGCCGAGGAAGAGCAGTCCCTTGAACGTCGCGTGGTTGATCGTGTGATACAGCCGGCCGATGAAGCCGAGCGCGGCCAATGGCATCAGCCCATAGCTCTGAAAGATCATCCCCGCGCCAATGCCGATCAGAATGATCCCAATGTTCTCGACCGAATGGTAAGCGAGCAGCCGTTTCAGATCGTGTTCCATCAGCGCGTAAAGCACGCCGAGCAGCGCCGAGATCGCGCCAACACCAAGCACGACGCCGCCCCACCACACCGGCCCGCCGCCGAGCAGATCAAGCGCGACTCGCACCAGTCCGTAAATACCCATCTTGATCACAACACCGGACATCAGCGCTGAAACGTGGCTAGGCGCGACTGGATGCGCCATCGGCAGCCAGACGTGCAGCGGAACAATCCCCGCCTTCGATCCGAAGCCGAAGAGCGCCAGCAGGAAGACCGCGTTGCGCGCCGCGGGCGAAAGGGCCGCCGCGTTCGCCCGCATCCCGGCGAAAGAAGTCGTCAAGTCGCCGCCCGACATCAGCAAGAACATCGCCACCAGCGCCGCGAATCCGGAGTGCGTCATGGCTATGTACCAGACGCCCGCACGCACCGCGTCTGCCCAGTCATGTTCAGTCAGCACCAGCCAGTAAGCCGAGAGCGACATCAATTCCCAGGAGATCAGAAAGGTCAGCGCGTTGTCGGCGACCACCTGCACGCTCAGCGAGAGCAGCAGCGCGTTGAGCATCGCGCCGAGCATCCGCAGCGAATAACGCCGCTCGTAAGAGGCCGAATACCCATAGCCGTATAAGGCCACCGCCAGTCCGAGCAGCCCGATGATGATGAGGAAGAAGGCGCTCAGTCCGTCCAAACGCGCCATCAAACCGGCAACCGGCATTACCCGCGCGGAGGCCAGCGTGAACGTCCGCCCCGAAGTGATCGCGCTCATGCCCAATGTCAGTCCGGCGGCCGAGCCGCAACAGGCGCCCAGCGCGGCCACGCCGCGTCCGAGCGCGCCCCTTCCGATGAGCAGAGCGCCGAGCGCGCCCGCCGCGTAGGCCGAGATCATCATGATGAAGAGAGTCATCATAATTTGTCTGTGCCGAGGGGAGGGTAATTATCGGGGTATAACTGATCACATGCCCGGCGCCAGTAACAGTACAAGTAGCGCCACCAGCGCGATGAAAATGTACGCCACGTACCCGTGCAGCGAACCGGACTGCAACTTCCTGACGTTGACGCTGATCCACCGCGCCGCTTTCAACAGCGGGCTATAGAGGAACTCCTCAAACCACGAGCGGATTTCCGATGTGTACTCGATGGACTGCACGAAGTATTTCGACTCCGGATGAAAGTCTATCGTCAGCTCCTTCGTCGGCCGGTAAAGCTCCGCGAAGATGCGCCGCAGCGGTTCGGCGAAAGCCGTCGCCGTGTATTCCATGCGCGGCGTCTGCCCGACGCGCCCACAGCCCCACGAGTCGCTCACGCGCAATCGACGATTGACCCGCAGTAACGTCAGCGCGAGCGGCGCGAGGCCGACGAGCAGCAGCAGTCCCAGTCCGATCAGCGTGGGCGATATCTGCGCGTGCCCCCCTGAAGTTTGCAGCGAGAGATTGAAGGAGAACGCCGGAGCCACGACGGGCAATCCGTCCAATCCTGCTATCGCGCGCGCCAGTCGCGGCGCGACGGCGAAGGGAGCCAGCCCCAGCACAACGCACACCGCCGCCAACAGTCCCATCCCGACGCGCATTGACAATCCCGCCTCGTGCGCATGTTCCGCCGCCTCCGAGCGCGGGATGGCGAGGAACGTGACGCCGAACGCCTTGACGAATCCGGCGACGGCCAGACCGCCGGTGAGCGCCAGCAGTCCCACAGCGATGGTCACCAGCGCCGCGACGACCGGCTGCGATAGCGTCACGCCCGGCAGCAGCGATTGAAAGAGCATCCATTCGCTCACGAATCCGTTGAGCGGCGGCAGGCCGGAGATCGCAATCGAGCCGATCAGGAAGCAGGCTGAAGTCCAGGGCATCCGTTTGATCAGCCCACCCATCAGGTTCATATCACGCGTGCGCGTCGCGTGCAGCGCCGAGCCTGCTCCCATAAACAGCAGTCCCTTGAAGGCCGCGTGATTAAGCGAGTGATAAAGCGCGGCGACGAAGGCGAGCGCGGCCGCCGCCTGCATCCCGCGCGCTTCGAACATCAGCCCCGCGCCGATGCCGATGAAGACGATGCCGATGTTCTCGACGCTGGAGTAGGCCAGCAGCCGCTTGAGGTCATTCTCCATCAGCGCGAAAAGAATCCCGATCAGCGCCGAGGACGCGCCGATGAGCATGACTGCAGATCCCCACCATGGCGGGCCGCCGCCGAGCAGATCAAGCGTCACACGCATCATTCCGTACACGCCCATCTTGATCATCACGCCGGACATCAACGCCGAAACGTGGCTCGGGGCCGCCGGGTGCGCCATCGGCAGCCAGACGTGCAACGGCACGAGTCCGGCCTTCGACCCGAAGCCCAGAAACGCCAGCATGAAGACCGCGTTCCGCGCCGCTGGCGACAGTGTTGCAGCGTTCGCGCGCAGCTCGGCAAACGACCCCAACCCGCCGGCCATCATCAGAGCGAAAGCGGCTAGCAGCATCGCCAGCCCAGCGTGTGTCATCGCCACGTACCAGACGCCAGCGCGCAGCGTACCCTCTTCGTTCGCTTCCGTAATGACGAGAAAGTACGAAGTGAGCGACATCCCTTCCCACATCAACAAAAAGGTCAGCGCGTTGTCGGCCATCGTGACCAGGCTCATCGAGAGCAGGAAGAGATTAAGCATCACTCCGAGTTGCCGCAGCGATGCGCGCCCGTCTTCATATACCTTTGAATATCCCGCGCCGTAAATCGCTGCCGGAATCGCGCCCAGCCCGATCAGGATGAGAAAAAATGCGCCCAACCCATCGAGCCGTAAGGCCAGCCCTCCAGCCAAGGGGAGCAAACCAGGGACTGACACTGAAAATGAGACTGTGGAGTGAATAACAACCATTCCCAACGCCAACCCGGCTGCTGCTCCGACCGTGGCTCCGGCAGCAACTAGCACTCGCTTGGAGGCCTGACGAAATCCCAGTAAAGCTGCTAGCGCGCCGATGCTGTAGCCGGAAACCAAAATCAGAAAAAGACTATTCATTACCTGCCTGTTAATTTCCCAAAGTAAGAATGCAGTCGAGTAAGCGCCCCCAGACATGGATTATTTCTGAGGTAGTACGGAGCGAATCAATTGGTCTAGTTGTTCCCACTCAAAGGGTTTGCGGAGAAAGGCGGCAGCGCCATTTTGTTTGGCATCGGCCTCATACTGGCGAGCGGCAGGTTCCGACATTACTACCACCACTGTGTTTGGGCTTGCCTGCTTGATCTGCCGGCACAGCTCTAAACCGGAACCGTCTGTCAGTTTCAATTCGCACAACACCAGATCAAAGCGCCGGGCCGTCATCAACAACTTTGCGTTATCCATGCTGGCGGCCGTAAGGCAATTATATTTTCTGTCCCGCAAATGTATGACCAACGTCTCGCGCGATGCTTGATCGCCGCCTACAATCAGAATCGAAATCTGTTTGACATTCATGTCCGTGATTTCATCTCCTCTATAAATGGCGATCCGAAGCGAAAAGACGTCATTCCTAGCATCAACCCGGCCGCCGCTCCGGCTACGGTTCCTACCGCCGTCAGGACCCGGCCGGGCCTCCCTTAGAGCCCGGCAAGGCCGTCAGCGCGCCGAACCCGTAGCCGGAAATCATCAAAAGAAAAAGAATATACATGTCCTGATAACGCCTGGTTCGCCCAGGGAAGATATAAAGGTATTCAAATCGAGCGATCAGATCGCCTGTGCTGGAAGACGGGAATCGTGAATCGCCGCGCCTGCTTATGGTCCAGAATCCAAATCACAACGTCGCCGACAGTGACAAACCGCCGCGACTCGCTGTCGGGGATCGGTATGCGGAAGATCACTTCCAGATCGAGGATGATTGAGTAGAAATCGAGCACGTCCGCGCCCAACTCCCTGAATGATGAGGTGGCCTGCACCCGCCTGCGCTCCAGGCAGAGGTTGGCGGCGACGAGCGAGCAGACTATGTTCTCGACGTAGTGGCCCACTGAAAATCCTTCTGGCGAATCGCTCTCTTTCACTTGCGCCCCCCTCTTCGTCTTATCGGCCGCATGGCCGTCTCGCCATCCGGGTTCATCTTCGATCCAGACCGCACGTGCAGGATAAGAAGTCGGACAGCCTCATCGCTTATGGGTTTGGCATAACATTCAAGCGCCCCTTGCAGGATCGCCCGGCTCCTGACCTGCGCATCCAATTTGTCCATCGCCAGAACCGCGAATGTTTCAGGAGCCTGAAGTTTTACGAAATTTATCAGCGCCATTCCACCGCTCGAGGGCAGTTCCTGATCACAGATCACCAGATCGAAATTATTGCGTTGAATCAGTCGCGCCGCCCGCCGTACAGTCTCGGCGCAAACCACATGGCAATCCACTGACAGCAACTGAACGAGCCGGCTGCGCATCGGGGAATCCGTCTCCGCCACCAGCGCCTTCAGCCGCGTCTGCTCAGCCGCCCGCGACGCAGACTTGCCCGGAGCCTGCGGTTTGTTCATCGGTTTCTGCGTTTCAACTTCCCGGATCGGCATATGCCTTCTCAACCTCTTCCGAGAGCAGAGCGGGGGGCGGCGCCGGGAATAGCGCTGTGGGGTAAATGGTTGCTATTTCCGGCGCCGGCCCCGCCGCTGCTCCGACTATAGCGGCGGCAATAAAATTTGCCCGGAGACGCCGCGAGTTATTAGCAAAGCTGCAGGCGCTCCGAAACCGCAGCCGGAGACTATGATCAGGGAACGAAACATCATTGCTCGCGACTGAAGCTAATCTGTGATTACTGCGTCCAATCGGTCACTTCCGCTTCGGCAACCGGTCAATCGCCACCAGAATCCCGCGCAGAATATCGATCGGTTCAGGCGGACAGCCTGGCACGACCACATCCACCGGAATCACTTTGTCTACGCCGCCGACGACGGCGTAACTGTCTTTGAAAACGCCACAGTCCCGGGCGCAGTCGCCGACCGCAATCACGATCTTCGGATCGGGCGTGGCCTCGTAAGTCAGCCGGAGCGGTTCGGCCATATTGCGCGTCACCGGCCCGGTGACAAGCAGACAGTCGGCGTGGCGCGGCGAGGCGACGAAATGCAGGCCGAAGCGTTCCAGATCGTAGTAGGGATTGGTGAGCGCGGTGATCTCGATCTCGCAGCCGTTGCACGACCCGGCGTCCACTTCACGGATGTGCAGCGATCGTCCCAACAGCTTGCGGACGCGCGCGTCGATCTGTCTGACGATGATCTCGATCTGCTCGTCTTCCGCTGCGCGACCGATGGGTTCGGTAACGACCGGGGTATTTAGAATCTTTCCAAACAATGACTTCATTATTGACGGTCTTTACCGGCGGCCAGGCGCTGTCGTCCGGCCACGCCAGTCTCGATGGCGGCCTGCGTGACGGCGGTCGCAACCAGTTTGACTACTTCCCGATTGAACACGCTGGGAACTATGTAATCCGGGTGCAACTCTTCCCGCGTGATGATCCCCGCTATGGCGTGGGCGGCGGCCAATTTCATCTCCTCGTTGATCTCTCGCGCTCGGCAGTCGAGCGCCCCGCGGAAGATGCCGGGGAAGGCCAGCACGTTGTTGATCTGATTTGGATAGTCGGAACGCCCCGTCGCCATCACGCGTACGTAAGGCGCGGCCTCTTCGGGCATGATCTCCGGCGTCGGGTTGGCCAGCGCAAAGACGATCGGATCGGCGGCCATCTGTTTGAGGTCAGCAGTCGTGATCGTGCCTGGAGCCGAGAGACCGACGAAGACGTCCGCGCCGCGAATAACGTTGTGGACCGAACCGCGCTCGTCATCGGGGTTAGTGTTCTCGGCGTACCAGTTCTTCATGAAGTTCATGCCGTTCTCGCGGCCGCGATAGATCGCCCCCTGGCGGTCGCAGCCGA
>Ga0154003_1000155_pt1 | contig 20534 bp, 11 predicted proteins | sample TSFL087MetaG_FD_104679 | JGI IMG/M metagenome (GOLD analysis project Ga0154003, IMG submission 104679) | Attine ant fungus gardens microbial communities from Florida, USA - TSFL087 MetaG | ecosystem: Host-associated > Fungi > Mycelium > Unclassified | place: USA: Florida, Lake Talquin State...
ACTCGCCCCCGAAGCGGATGCGATGCTCGCCCTTCTGATAGCTCATGTTGTCGGTAAACTGGTAAGTGCGCAGCACGCGATTCTGCGGCGTGTTGAGGTTGTTTCCAATGCGGAAGTCGCTCAGCGTGGTGCGAATCTGAATCCCGCCCAGGCCGATGCAGGCGACCGGATCGCGGCAATCTTCGGTGGTCGGAATCTTGAGCTTGTTGCTGTAAAAGCCATAAGAGAAACGGAAGTCGTTGACCAGTTTCGGGGTGAAAACGGTAGTCAGGCCGACCAGTCCCTGCGCCGCGACGTTCTTGCTGGCGACCCAGTTCGAGGGCAGGAAAACGCCGTTGGCGGGGTTGAAGTTGTCGTTGTGATCGTTGCTCAGGCGGATAAATGCGCTGTTCTTGCTGGTCAGCTTGGGTATGTCAATGCGCAGGTTGGCCTGCGTAGCCGTGAGCGGGTTGGGTGAGACGACATCGAACTGCGAAAAGATCGGATGGTTGCTGTTTTTGATCGCAAAGACGCCGTCCTGATTGTTGTGCTCGATGTTGAAGAACCAGAAGAGCGAGTCCTTTTTGATCGGGCCGCCGATGCTGCCGCCCGTTTGCCGCCGCGCAAAGAATGGGTCGTCGCGCGAGGGATCGATGAAGCGGCGCGAGTCGCGGTCCAGCCCAGGGAACGCGGCCATGTTGTGATCGCGGAAGTAGATGAACCCCGATCCATGATAATCGTTCGTGCCGGAACGCGAAACGACATTGATCGAGCCGACGCTGGTCGTGCTGGTCGAGTTGTCGAAGTTGAAGGAAGCGAGTTGGAACTCCTGAACCGTCTCCTGCGAGAAGTTCTGCGACGTCCCGCCTGTGACTCGATCATTGATCGTCGCCCCATCTACGGAGATGCGCGTCATCGCCTGCGAAGCGCCTGCTACCGATACGCGGAAAAAGTTATTCGGGCTGGTTCCGGTGTCGGCGCGGCTTTCGACCTCGACGCCCGGTTCGAGCAGCGCAAGTTGCAGGAAGTTGCGCCCATTCAAAGGTAGGTTATCGATCTGTTTCCTGTTGACCACGCCGTCAATCTTGTATTCGGTGGTGTTGATCGCCGGAGCTTCGCTGGAGATGACGACGGTCTCGTTGTCCCGTCCGACTTCAAGGCCGAAGTCATTGGTGACGCTCTCTCCCACTTGCAGCGTGAGGGACGTGAGCGAAACCTTGAAGCCGCTGACTGTCACTTTGACGTCATACTCACCCGGCGGGAGCGCGCTGAAGATGTACTCGCCGGTGGAATTGCTCTCGGCAGTGCGTTCGGCCCCAGTCGCTTTGTTGGTGGCCGTGACCTTGGCTTTGTTTATGATCGCCTTCGACTGATCGTAGATGATGCCGCGAATCGAACCGGTCGCGGTTTGCGCAAGCGACGGAACAGCAATCGCAATCAAAACAAGCAAAAGTGAGAGAAGGTGACTAAATATACTGGCGGAACGTTTCATATTGGTTTCTCCTTGTTGCTAAGGAAGTTGAGGTGTACAGAAGCGGTGAACATGCCGGAGAACCCGACCCTTCGACCCTCCCACGTAACTCCTTGACTTCTCAGCCAGCCCTCTAATGTTCGTTTGGAAGAAACCTTCTCCTGCCGCTTTGTCAGATCGTGGTCTGTTTATTCGGTTGTCGTTTTGATGAAAGGATAAAACCAATCAGAAGGATGATGTAACGCGGGTATTATATGCCAACCGTTCGGTAAGTCCAGTCGTTGACGTTGGCGATTAATGATCGCTCGCAGCCAAACCATCAAAAATAGAAGGCGAGCGTTTAGAGTGAAACGCTCGCCTTCTATGGCCTTAGTTATACTGAATGCGCCAACTTCGATTGTTCTGTTTAGAACGTCAGCCTCGCGGCGAACTGGAAGGCGCGCGGCCCGCCATTGCCGAAGACCTGTCCGACGCGCGAACTCGGCTGGCCGAAGCGCCCTGAATCCGTCAGATTATCGCCGTAACCGTCAAGGTTAGCGACGTTGAAAAGGTTGAAGACCTCTGCGATCAGCGACAACTGATACTTCTCTTTGAACCGGATGAAGCGCGTCAGGCGCACATCCTGCGCAAAGAAGTTGTCGCCGCTATCGAAATTCGAGGGAAGCCGAATCAGGTCGAGCACCTCGTTCTTCGCCGAGCGCGGGCGGAGGAATACTTGCGTCCCATCGGCGTTAAACACTGGCTTGCCATCCTTGATCGCGGGTCTGGCGAGGGTCTGCCGCTCAATATCCGCGTTGTAAGACGCAACCAACTCGCGCAGCTTATCCACGTCGACGCTCCGGCCAAAGCTCCTGAAGAAGGTTCCCGGCAGCGGCGTAGTGCTGATGCCGTCATTATCAAGATCTCCTCCGATATTGGCGTTGAGCGGCGGCTTGCTGATAATCTGCGAGATCAGTGAAACCTGCCACGTGTTCGCAAGCCCCCTCAGAAAGCGCGATCCGCCCTTGTAGCTCGGCAGTTCCAACAACCCACTGAAGGTGAAGCGGTGCGTTCGGTCCGAACTGAGGTAACCGTCGCCGGCGAACAGGTCGTCGTAATTAATCACTTCGTTGAAGCCCGTGAATCGCGAGAACGCGTACGAGCCGGTGAATTGGTAGCGCTCCGCAAAGCGTTTGTCCACCTTGACGTGCAACGCCGTATAGCGGAAGTTGGCGCTGCTTTCGGTGACGTTGATGCCCCCTTGTGAACAGACCGCCTTCGGATTGAGCCCCTGCGCGCCGGTACACAGCGGGATAATCGGATTGCGTACGTTTGTTACTTCTCCGGTCTCCTTGTTTTCCAAAGTCACGCGACGGCGCTCGAAGCGGTTGCGGTCATAGACGAAGGTTTCATTCAGGCCACCGAAGTGGATCGAGCGGCGCATGATGAAATCGGCCGTGACTACCAGATTGGCCGCCAGTTCATGCTGTACGCCGATCGTCGAGTTCACGGCGTAACCGATGACCGTGTTCGGATCGAACAGCCCGTTCGCCTGTTTGAAAACCTCAACGCCGCGCACCGCCGGATCCGTCCCGTCGCCCAGTCGTCTTTGAAATTCGGCGCGGATGCCTGGCAATTGCGTCATCAAGTTGGCGCCGGAAAAGGGGGTCGGGTTCACAAAATCTAGCCCGACCAGCGAGCCTGGAATCGGGCCGCGCCCGTTACCTGACGGCCCCGTCAGGAAGCGTTCTTGCAACCTGACCCAAAAGACGTTCGAGTCGTGGTAGACGCCCGCTCCGCCACGAATCACTGTCTTGCCTTTGATGTTCCAGGCGAAACCGAGGCTCGGATCGAAGTTGTTCTTATCCCTCTGCGGCGCCCGCAGATCTCCATTGAAGAGCCCGCTCAGAAGCGGCGGACGATCCAGGTCGTGATTGAGCAGCTTGTTCTCATAGACATACGCGACACCGTAGCTTAGCGTGAAGGAGGGTTTGACGCGCCAGGAGTCGGCAAAGAAGAAGCGCAGGCGGTCATTGCGCGCCGCATCATCGCGGTTGAACGGCTGTGGCTGTCCGGGATCGCCGATGCCGGTGACGAACGATCGTAGTGGGAGTCGCAAGATGTCGGCCACCGTCGGCAACAATCCGGGGGTGAGCGGAACGAATGTCCGGTTGCCGTCGGTTGAAATCACCTTCAGGCTCGCCGGCAACGCGTTATAAATGGCCCTATCGATAGGGCTCCCTACGCCGGTAGTCGGGAAGGCGCGCGTGAAAACGGTGACGGGGTCGTGAAGCGTGATCGTCGCCGGCTCGTCGAAGGCCCAACTGCCGATGCCGTAGAAACGCTCCCACTCGCCGCCGAAACGAAGCCGGTGCGTTCCCTTCTGCCAGCTCAGCGTGTCGGTCAATTGATAAGTGCGCAGGATGCGGTTTTGCGGCGTCTGGTCGTTGGCGCCGACGCGGAAACTTCCGCCCGCGCGGATCTGCGGCCCGCCCAATCCCAGACAGAACAACGGATCGCGGCAATCATCGGCCGTCGGAATATTGAGGCGTCCGCTGTAGAAGCCGTAAGAATAACGGAGGTCGTTGACCAGGCGCGGCGTGAAGACCGAGCTGAGGCCGCTGCCTATCTGGGCGGCGACGTTCTTGGTCACGACCCAGTTAGAGGGCATGCGCACCCCGCCGCTCGGGTTGTTGTTGTCATTATTATCCGTGCTCAGCCTGATGTAAGCGTTGTGCTTCTCGCTCACCCTCCAATCGAACTTGGCGTTGGCCTGCTTGGCGCTGAGCGGGTTTGCCGCGATGTGGTCGAATTGCGAGTAGATCGCGTGGTTGTTAGTGACGGGAAAGACGCCGTCCTGGTTGTTGTTCTCGAAATTGAAAAACCAGAAGAGCTTGTCTTTCTTGATCGGGCCGCCAAGGCTGCCGCCGGCCTGTCGACGCGCGAAAAACGGGTCGTCCAGCCCAGGGTCCTGAAACCGTCGCGGATCGCGTCCGAAGCCCGGAAAAGCGGCGACGTTGTGATCGCGATAGTAGAAGAAGGCCGAACCATGAAGCTCATTCGAGCCGCTGCGCGAGACGACATTGACCGAGCCGACGCTGGTCACGCTGGTCGAGGGATCGAAGTTGAAGGTCGAAATCTGGAACTCCTGCACCGATTCCTGCGAGAAATTTTGCGACGTGCCGCCGGTGATGCGGTCGTTGATCGTCGCCCCATCCACCGAAATGCGCGTCATGGCCTGACTGGCGCCGGCGATCGAGACGCGGAAGAAATTGTTTGGGCTCGTCCCGGGGTTGGAGGTCGCAACAACGCTTACCCCTGGTTCGAGCATAGCCAGTTGCAGAAAGTTCCGTCCGTTCAAGGGCAGATTCTCGATCTGTTGGCGATTAACCACGCCATCAATCTTGAAATCGCTGGTGTTAATAGTCGGAGTATCGCTGGTGACGACGACTGTTTCGGATGTCGAGCCGATTTCGAGATTGAAATCGATACTGAGGTTCTCGCCGACCTGCACCGTAACCGGCGCCAGGCCGCTCTTGAAACCGTTGGCCGCGACTTTCACCTCATACTCGCCGGGCGGCAGGTTTCCGATCTGATACTGGCCGTCGGATTTTGTCGTGAAATGGCGTTCTGACCCGGTGCCTTTGCTGACGACAGTCACGCGCGCGCCGGAGAGAACCGAATCCGATTGATCTTTGACCGCGCCGCGCACGCTGCCTGTAGGAGCCTGCGCCAAGGATGGGGCGGTCAGAGCAATGACCGCGAGCAAACCTGAAAGAATGTAGCAAACGCTTCTGACGCCGCATCGCGCTTTGGTTAGGAAGAAAGGATGCGGAGATAGCTTCGATAACCACACACGCATAGTCAACCTCCGAAGATTGTCCCGGCGGACAGGTGGAAAAAGGCCCTGACGGCCTGTTGATCGGTATGTCGTGGCAGAGGGGGCATCCCACGAAATACTCTGCCACGTTGAGTAACGAACGTCTCAGGTTTACGTTAAACCTTCGATCTCCCAGCCTGTTTTCCCAGCTTGTTCTATTTATTTAAGGAATGCTGTTCCAGCTACTAAGCTATAAAAATATGTGATGTGAAAATCAGTAATGAAGGCGCCGACCGCCTTACCGAGCGGTCAGGCAGGGCGAATTTTACCCTCACTCGCGAGAATTTGACAGTCAATTGATAGTTAAATTTGATGGCGGGACCGAGAAAGAGAACGGTAGCGACCCAGTCGCATCAGCGACCGGATCGCTACCGCTTCAAGCGCCATATCGGCTCGAATCAGAACGTGAGTCGTCCGCCGATCTGGAAGATGCGCGGGCCGCCGAGACCAAAAATGGGATTGGCCTTGTTGGTCGGCTGTGCGAAACCGTTGTCGATGCTTCCGCTGAAGTCGCGTCGGTTCGATATGTTGAAGATGTTATAAAGCTCCCCGATCAATTCCAACTTCAGTCGTTCCGCGATGATGTTGAATTGCTTGGAGAGACGAACGTCGTACGACTGGAACGAATCGCCGAGGCTGTCGATATTCTGCGGCAGGGTGAGCACCGGGAATGTTCCGCCGCGCGGCGCGGGCTTGCCCGCAAACTGCGTATTATACTGATCCACCAACTGACGCAGTTCTGACACGCTGGTTTCGCGATTGAGCGAATTGAAGCCAGTCCCCGGCAGGAAATCATTGTTCGTGCCATCGCCATTAAGGTCGCTTTCAGTGGTTCCCGGAATCGTGGCCGAGAACAGCGCGCCGCTTTCGAAGCTCACAATCAGGCCAGCCCTGAAACCCAAGGGCAAGTCGGCCACTCCGCTGAAAGTGAATCTGTGAGGCCGATCCCCGCCGCCGAACCCGCGGAACGCGAAAGGATCGGTGAGGTCGCGGTTGTAATCGAAGCCACGCAGCCTCGATAACGCATACGAGGCGGTGAACTGATACCGGTTCGTAAAACGTTTTTCGAGCTTGACGAGCAGTGCCTTGTAATCTTCGCGCCCGCTGCCTTCGATGACCTCGAACGGGCCATTCAGACAGCGCACGGCCGGATTGGTTGCTTGAGCAGCATTGCAAACCGGCAGCATCGGACCGCCGAGCGACGCCGCGCGATTAAACATCGCGCGATCGCGCTGGAAGAACGTGTGGAGGTAACGCCGCGAAACGAAATCTGCGCTGAGCGCCATATTCCAGGGCAATTCGCGTTGAACGCCGATGCTGACCGACGTCGAGTAGGGAATTTCGATGTCGGGATCGATCAGCACTGAGTTCCCGGTGATGGTCTTGAAGAAGTCCGCCCCGATCACACCGGCGGCGCCGGCTTGATTGAGCTGTCCCTGAATAAGCGATCCCTGTTGCGCCAGAAGCTGTAGCGCCTGCGCCGTGGTCAGCTTTGTCGGCAACTGCTGAAGCGTGGCGGCGTTCAATCGCGCGCCCTGCGCCGGATTTATCCCCACGAAGCCGGGAACGATGTTGGCAAGCGTCGCCAACTGGGCGCGTGTAGCCGCGTCGAACGCCGGCGACTGACTGGCGGCTCTCAACGTGGCCGCGACCGTAGGCAAAGCCCCCGCCACCTGGGCGGGCAGTTGCGGGAAGCCGATCGTATTCTGGAAGAAATCGCCGGGCAGGACGACGCGGCCGTTGCCGACCGGGCCTAAGATCGCGCGTTCGGTCAGACGATTGACGTAAAGGCTTGTATCATACGCCATCGAAAAACCGCCGCGGATCACCGTCTTATTGTCGTTCTTGACATTCCAGGCGAAACCCACGGATGGTGAAAAATTGTTCTTGTCTCTCGGATTCGCATCGGTCGTCCCGTAAAGCCCCGTGTTGGCGAACAACGACGATTTCTGCAGGTCGTGGTTCCACAACTTGTCTTCGTAGAGGTACGAAAGGCCGTACTTGAGCGTCAGCCCGGGGGTTACGCGCCAGGTGTCCTGGCCGTAGAAGCGGAGGCGATAAACGTTACGAGCGAAGTCAGTGTTGAAAGGCGGCGGCTGGGCGCCGTCGCCGAGTCCGCGAGTGACGAAGGCCACAGGCAGCCCGAGTATGTCATTCGCAGTGATCGTCGCGCCTGGCGTGGTGAAGGCTGAAGGCAGCGGCAGCTTCAAAATTGGCGCGACCGGGCCGAAGACACTTCGCAACAATTGCCCGTTCGGATCATTGGCCGGAAGCCCGAGCCCCGCCGCCAACAGGTCAATAGCGCCATTGACCTGGGCCACTGTGCGCGGGTCGTGAGTGACGACGATCGCCGGATCGACGAAACTCCAGCTCCCCTGGCCGTAGCCTTTCTCAAAAGTAAAGCCCGTCTCGATGTTATGCGAGCCTTTGCTCCAGGCCAGGTTGTCGGTAGTCTCGTAGCGGTACAGGGCGCGGTTCTGCGGCGCCTGGATTTGGTTCCCAATCCGGAAGCTGCTGCCGTTGACCCTGATCTGCGCGCCGCCCAGGCCCAGGCAGCCCGGACAATCGGAACCGGTCGGGATCAGGCTCCTGTTGGCGATTTGCTGATAGTTGAACAACAACTGATTGTTGAGGGTCGGCGTGATCGAATAATTCCACCCAGCCTGCCCCTGATAGACGTCGTTTTTATTGACGCGCCAATTCGACGGTAACACATTCAGTTCGACGGGCCCGAAGACCTTGTTGTTGTCCGAAGAATAGCGAATGAAGGTGCTGTGCTTGCTATTGATCGCGTAATCGAGGCGCAAATTGTAGAGGTAGCCTTTGTACGGGCTTGAAGTCACCGTGTCGAACTGACTGAAGACCGGCGCCCCGGTATGAACGGTCGAGAAAGCCGCCGACTGATTGAGTCTTTCGAAGTTGGTGAAAAAGGCCACCTTGTTCTTGATTATAGGGCCGCTGAGCGCGAACCCCGCCTGCAGGCGGCGGAAGAAGGGGTCGGGGTTATTGGCCACGCGATTGATCGTCGGATAGGCCGACATATTATTATCGCGATAATAGCCGAACCCGGAGCCGTGATAATCATTGCCCCCCGTGCGCGATATGATGTTCACCGCGCCCACTGAGGTCACGCCGGTCTTCATATCGAAGTTGAAGCTGGAGATCTGGAATTCCTGAATCGTCTCGACCGAATAGTTCTGCCCCGCGCCGCCGGTCACCGGGTCTACGATATTTCCGCCGTCCACCGTCAATCGCGTCAGGGCGGAACTCCCTCCGCCGATAGAGACGTTGAAGAGGTTGTTCGCGTTGCCGGGCTGTCCTGTCGTGACGCTCACGCCCGGTTCGAGCGAAGCGAGTTGCAGAAAATTCCTTCCGTTCAACGGCAAGCTGTCGATCTTCTGGCGCGTGATGACGCCGTCAACTTTGAAGTCGGAAGGATTGACTAAGGCCGTCGAATCGCCGGAGATGACCACCGTCTCCGAAGCCTCGCCGACTTCGAGCGCGACCTCGAGGGTCGCCGTGTCGCCGACCTGGATCGTCACGCTGGAGATGTGGGTCTTGAACCCCTGCGCCGTAACTTTGACTTCATATCCTCCGGGCAAGATGTTGTTGATGATGAAGTCGCCGCCCGACCCGACGCTGGCGATCCTTTCAGCGCCGGTATCTTTGTTTTTCAACGTTACCACCGCGGTCGAGATGACCGCCTTCGTCGGATCAGTCACGGAACCTCGCAGGGCGCCGGTCGGCGTCTGAGCTGACGCCATAACAACCATTAATAGTGAGAGCGCAAAGAAAAGACTGACGGAACGTCTCATATAGTTTCTCCTTTGTTGTGAAGAAAGTTGAGGTGTGAGGAGCGATAGAAGTGGGCTGATAAATCCCCCCCCTTCCATCCTCCTGCGAACCCTTTGAACTATCAGCCAGCCCTCAAAATGATCGTTGGGAAGAAATTTTCTCCTGCTGCTTTGTCGGTTAGCAGTCTATTCATTCAAGCGGATTTTCAATGATTTCAATGAGAAAGATAACTATCGGGGATGCTTTGACGCAGGCATTATATGCTAACCATTCGGTAAGTCCAGCGCTAGATTTTGGCGACTTATGATCGCTCGGCGACCGCTCGCATTCAAAACTGATCAATTTTATTTATCGCTGGTTGCGGCTTGACTTCGATCCCCACTTCCATAATTTCGGAAATCCCTTCGAACGACACTGCCAGAGATGCGGCGATCAATCGCAAGCCGATAAAAAAGCCCGGCCGCCATCAATGGCGGCCGGGAAAGTTAAAGATATAGGCAAACAATCGAGGTTAGAAGCTGACTCTCGCGCCCAATTGCAACGCGCGCGGGCCGCCGGAGCCGAAGACCTGTCCCTGACGCTGCGTCGGGAGGCCGAACACCCCTGAGTTGACGGTGTTGTTGAAACTACTCAAGTTGGCGACGTTAAAGACGTTGAACATCTCACCGAAGACCGAGATCTGGTAATGCTCTTTCCACGTGAACTTCTTCGTCAGGCGGATATCCTGCGAACTGAACCAGTCGCCCAATTGATAGTTAGCCGGCAGTGGATCAATGAACGGGATGTTGCGCCCGCGGGCGTCGGGTCTGAAGGGGATGGTCGTTCCGTTCGGTTTGCCGTTTGGATAAAAGCTTGAATTCCAACGCTGAATGGCCGCCTCCAGATCTTCCTTGCCGCAGCCACGGTTGAAGCAGTTATAGCCGAGGCCAGGCAGCGTTTCGCGCGCGGTTCCGTCGCCATCGAGATCCACATCACTGACCGTCGGGTTAAGCGTTCCCTTGCTTGCTATCGCCGAGATGAATCCGACCTGGAAGCCCAATGGCAATTCCCAATTGGCCGAAATGTTGAGGATATGCCGCGAACCAAGTGGGCCATAGGTGGCGGAGTAATCGTCCAGGTCAATGACGCCATCATTACCGTTCTGTCCGGTGAGCGCGTAAGAGACGGTGAAGAAATATTTGTTGGAGAACCGCTTGTCGAGTTTCAACAGCATCGCGTTGTAAACGCTGCGGCCAGCCGGCGTCCAGAAGGTGATCGTGCCGGTAGAGCACTGCGCGTTCGGGTCTGCAATCTGCGCCGCCGATGCGCATCGCGGGATAACCGGGGTCTGAACACCGTTGATAAAGCGATTGAACCGATTGTAGTCAACCGAGCCGAGCAGCGTGTTTACAAACACGCGGCGCACGTAATCGACCGAGAGCGCCATGTCGCTGCGCAACTGGCGCTGAACGCCTATGCCGATCTGGTAGCTCCGCTGCACAGGGTACTCACTCGGATAGAGGTCGTCGCCCCGCTTGGCATTCTGGATGTTGCGCACCGACAGATCGTTCGACAAAGTTCCGAATCTCTGTTGGATCGCGCCGATCTGCTGGTTGTAGATCTGCTGCCACTGCCCAAGCGTCATCGTTGTGATCGTGTTGGCAGGCAGGAACGCTCCTACTGGGAGGGGGGCCGGGACGGGGCGCCCCTGGGCGTCGCGGCCGCCGGTCAGATCAATGATTCCTGGGAAGATGTTCTGGAAGGCGGTATGTGGGATCAGGACGCGCCCGTTACCTATGGGTCCGATCGACGCGCGCTCGCGCAGCCGGCGCCAAAGCAATTCCGTCTCCCAATATATGCCCGCGCCGCCGCGAACCACTGTTTTGTTGTCGTTGCCGATATTCCAGGCAAAACCCAAAGACGGCGAGAAGTTGTTGTAGTTGTTGTCTGTCGGGCTAAGGTCGTTACCATAGAGCGGCGCCAGGTACTTCGGCTTGTCCAGATCCCAATTAACCAGCGTGCTTTCGAAGTTCCATGACAGCCCGTAGTTGAGCGTAAAGTTCGGCTTGACCTTCCATGTGTCCTGCGCGAAGAGGCGGTATCGGTTATTCCGCTTTGCCTTGTCGATGTTGAACGGCGGCGGCTGCGACGGATCGCCTACGCCGATCGAAGCGCCTGCGAAAGGCAACTTGAGCAAGTCGTCATTTGTCAGAATCACGGTGGGGACATTTCGAAAAACCGTCGCCGCCACCGCCGCCCCAACGGTATTACGCACTCCCTCGGGCATGAAAACGCCCACACAGCCCGGGTCACAGAAGCCCCAGAAGCCAGTGCCCGGCGCGTATTCCAACTCAGTCCCGAAGCGCATTCGGTGAGAACCTTTCTGCCAGGTCAATGTGTCAAGGAAAGTGAACCGGCGCAGGTCGCGCCCCTGCGTGGCGTTCTGCGTGTTGCCTATGCGGAAATTGTTCGACCCGACCGTAGTAGCGAATTCGGGGAAGCCCAGGCCCAAACAGCCAGGACAGGTATTTTCATCAGCGAACAGGTTGCGGTTCTGCCAGTAAGTGTAATTGAGGCGGAAGTCATTGGTCAGCGTCGGGGTGAAGACCGAAGTGACGCCGAGCACGCTCTGATCGGAGAAGTTTTTGTTCTGCAGCCAGTTCGACGGCAACGTCGCGCCACCGTTCGGGCCGAATCCCCTGTTCTGGTCATGCGAGTAGCGCGCGAACAGGTTGTGTTTGTCATTGAGTTTCAGATCGAGTTTAAGGCTGAACAGGTGGCCGCGATACGGACTGAGAAAATTGCCCGCCAACCCGGCGACTGACGCCACGTCGGGCTGCACGGTGAAAACCTGCACCTGATTGGTGTATTCATAATTGGTGAAGAAGAAGAGCCGGTTCTTGACGATGGGGCCACCGACCCAAACGCCCGGGTTGCGGCGGACGAAGAATGGGTCTTCCGTTGCCTTTCGCGAATCCGCATTAGAGCAAATGGCGTTGGTCGGATTCTCATCGCAAATGCGCTTCAAGCCGGGATAGGCGGCCATGTTGTGGTCGCGGAAGAAGAAATAGCCCGAGCCGTGAAACTCATTTCCGCCGCTGCGCGTAACGATGTTAACCGCGCCAACCGAGGTAATACCGGTTGAAAGGTCGTAGTTGGCCGACGAGAGTTGGAACTCCTGCACTACTTCCTGCGAGAAGTTCATGCCTGTATTACCTTCAATTGAATTGCGTACGTTGCCACCATCCACAGTGATGGCGGTCTTGTCATTGGCTCCACCCAACACTGAGACCTCAAAAAGCGAATTGTATTGCGAGGTCGTGCCGGGCGACACCCTCACGCCCGGTTCCAGAAACGCCAGGTTCAGGAAGCTACGGCCATTGAGCGGCAATTCCTGAATTTTCTGGCGCGTGATGATGCCGTCGACCGAATGTGATTCATAATTGATCTGCGACGCGCCCGCGGCTTCGACGGTGACGATCTCGGTCGTCTGCCCGATTTCTAAAGCCAGGTCGGCTTTGACGATGGCCCCGACGGTGACGGTCACTTCGCGCAGTATCGTGCGGAAGCCTTGCATCTGGACCTGCACCTCATACTCGCCAGCTGGCAATGCCGGAGCGGAATATGCGCCGTCGTTTTCGGATTTCGTCTGGCGCGTGAAGCCGGTGGCCTTGTTGCGGATGGTGATCGGGGCGTCTTTGATGACTGCGCCCGACGGATCGGTGACCATACCGGAGATTGTGCCGACCGGCGCCTGCGCCCAAAGAATAGGCGCCATCAATGCGCTCAGCAGAACGCCCAGCGCCACTTGGTGGAATAATGATTTCGATGACTCTTTCGGTGAAAGAGAATGAAGCGCGTAACTGGCGAAACGTCTCATAAGATTGTCTGTCTCCTTGTCAAAGAGCTTAGAGGTTGATCCGCGAAGTGGACGAATTGTGATAATGCCGTGAAAGTATTGATACGAACGAGTGAACGGCGCACGGCCATGAGGGCCGACCTCGGTCATTGGAGATCGAGTCGAACCCTGAAACGCCCAGCAAGCCTATTGGAAGGGGAAGTTTTCTCCTGAGCTTCCGTAATCTCTTAATTTACTGTCTTAACTGGTCTACCTTTGGCGAGATCGATCGAGATTATGATCGGGCCACAGAGGTTAAATACCGCGCGCATTATATACTAACCGCTCGGTAAGTCCAGACATAGCGACGTGAAATCTCCGTCAATTCCCGGCTGGACTAATCCGCCGCCGCTCCGTTAGAGTGGGACAGACTTTAGTATGTCCGTGGGATAAATTCGGCGCCGGACAGACCAGAGCCAGTCCCACTCCTTCTCAAATCACGGAGTCCGAAATTAAGCCTATGAACCACGTTGAATTAGTCGAGGCCGAAGGCCACCTGGTAGATTCGCAGATACTGTCGAACATCATGGATCGTGTGATCGAGTGCGGCGCGGTTTACGAGGTGATCGACTTCAAACTTGGGCGCACCAACGACGAGTTCTCGCAACTGCAGATGCGGATAGTCGCGCCGACCAGGGAGATTCTCAATAAGACGCTCGAAGAGCTGGTCGAGCTCGGTTGCTATCAGGCCCAGATCATTGACGCGATGTTGAAGCCGGCGATCGAGGATCGCGTCGCGCCCGACGACTTCTATTCGACTACCAACCATCGGACATACGTCCGCGTCGGTGGCGCATGGGTCGAAGTCGCCAAACAGCGAATGGACGCCGTCGTCATCGTCCGCGAAGAGGCCGCCGCCCCGCTGGCCGAATGCCGCAAGCTGCGCGACTTGAAGAAGGGAGAGATGGTCGTCTGCGGCGCGAACGGCGTCCGCATCCAGCCCGAATTCAAGGAGCGCGACCGGCTCGGCTTCGCATTCATGGCCAACGAGATTTCATCCGAGCGCCGCGCCGAGACCGCTGTCCGCAAGATCGCCGAGATGATGCGCCAGATCAAGGCCGAAGGCTGGCGCATAATCTTCGTCGCGGGCCCAGTGGTCGTGCACACCGGAGGCACGGCGGCGTTCTGCGAGATCATCCGCAAAGGCTTCGTCGACGCGCTGCTCGCTGGGAACGCCATCGCCGTACACGACATCGAGCATCAGCTCTTCGGCACTTCGCTCGGCGTCGACCTGGAGACCGGCATCCCGATCGAAGAGGGCCACAAGAACCACATGCGCGCGATCAACGTCGTCAACCGCTACGGCTCGATCCGAGGCGCTGTCGAGGCCGGAGTCCTGCGTTCCGGCATTATGTATGAGCTGGTCAGAAACAACGTCCCTTACGTGCTGGCCGGTTCGATCCGCGACGACGGCCCGCTGCCCGACACCGAAATGGATTTGATTAAAGCCCAGGAAGAGTACGCGCGGCTGCTAGACGGGGCGAAGATGGTCATCTGTCTGTCGTCAATGCTCCATTCGATAGGCGCGGGCAACATGACGCCTTCGTGGGTGCGGATGGTCTGCGTGGACATCAACCCGGCGGTCGTCACGAAACTCGCTGACCGAGGCTCGCAGCAGACGCTGGGCGTGGTGACTGATGTGGGGACGTTTTTGAATTTGCTGGCGCAGCAGTTGTGGGTGTGAGGACGTCCAAGAAGCCACGCTATACCGATTTTCAGATGTATGAAGACGTTTAGCCACAGAGGTCACAGAGAACACAGAGAACTCTTTAAATCCCCTCTGTGCTCTCTGTGACCTCTGTGGCTATTCATCCATGTGAAATCAGCCCTGATATTCCATCTTGGCCCCGCACTCCTTGCAGAACTTCGGCTTCCCTTCCAACTCGGTCCCACAGGCCTTGCAAAGCAGCTTCGCATTCATGGCCTGGCCGCATTCGGGGCAGAACTTACTGCTCGAAAGCGTGCCGCAATTCGAACACGAAACGCCCACGATCGATTGAGCGTTCGACGCGTTGGCCACCGGGTTGACCGAAGGTCGCGACGGCGCCTGATGCGCGGCGCCCGCGCTCATGTCAGTTGACGAAGCGTAATCGGTCTGGCGCGCGCGCTCGTAGAGTTGGTTGCGCGCGGCGTCGGCTTTGGCCTGCGCGTGGTTCGAGGCGAACTCCTCTTCGTAATTCGGCGCGCAACCTTCGCACAAACCGGCCGCGGCGTTCCAACAGACGTCGGGACAGACCCATTTGCCGCAGCGCGTGCATTGATGGAAATGCTGCTTGGCCTCTTCGACCGCGATGGCGAAGGCTTCGTCGTGGGCTGTGCCGCCGATGGCGCGCTGGACTTCATAAGCGCCCTGCCCCGCGCCTCCCAAAACGCCCCCGAAGATATTTCCGGCGGTGCGAAGCATGTCTGAAACTATTCCCGCCGTGAAAGGCTGGAACCTCGATTGATAACCATTGCGGCATTTGTCGCAGCGGAAACGGAATTGAAACCCTCGGTCCGTAGAAAGGTCATCGAAATTGGCCGTGAATTGGATGAGCGCCATGAGAGACTCCTTTGGGAAAATTACTGAACAAATGAAATTCATCATTTGTCGCTGGCAGAGATAGGCTCAGGCAATGACAAACGACGAATCCGATATGGGAAATTGGAATTGGGAAATGAAGCTCGCAGTTCTTTTCGGGATCTACTGACTTAATTCGGGCGCCTGCCCTTCAACCCATTCCTCTCCATCCTCGAAAATCTCCTTCTTCCAGATAGGCACAGTCTGTTTCAGGCGGTCAATAGCGTATCGGCAGGCTTCGAACGCCACGCGGCGGTGGGGCGAAGTGACGACGATGACGACCGAGGATTCCGAAATTTTCAGAGGTCCGAACCGGTGGATAATTCCGACGCGTTCGACGTCGGGCCACTGCTCGCGAATCTCGGCGCCGATGCGCCGCATCTCTTTGACGGCCATCGGCTCGTAGGCTTCGTACTGCAGGCTGACGACGCGGCGGCCTTTCGTATTGTCGCGCACGACGCCGTCGAAGGTCACTACGGCCCCGGCGCCGCCGGTCAACAATCTCTTTTCCAGGCCGAGCTTATCGATCGGCTCGCGCGTGACTTCAAAAATATCGTGACGCATTTTCCAGAAGTTTTACATCGGTTATCAAATGCGTGTACGGATCAGTACCGCGAGCGGTACTGATCCGGCGAGCCTTCCCGTACACGCAATCTCAAACTGGTCTAGGTACTGCGCCGCGCGCGTAGGGGCGGGTATTCCTCGCCCGCGTCCGTGATCGAGGCGGTTGGGCGGGGAATACCCGCCCCTACGCGCGCGGTACTGTTTTAACCGCCGGAAACGGGCGGAAAGACGGCCAACGTATCGCCGTTTTCGAGCGGCTGATCTTTTCGCGCGTGCTCCTCGTTTACCGCGAAGAGAGCGCTTCGCTCGAATTTTTCGAGGTCCGGAAATCGGGTTTTGATCTCATTCCACGCGCCGGCGACGTCGGCCGGCGCCGTCAGATCGCAACTCAACTCGCCGACGCCCGCCGCCTCGCGGCACGCGCCGAACAGGAGCGCATTGATTCTGATCGTGTCGCCGTTCATCGTCCGCAAGCTTACAGTAATTTCAACGCGCGTTCAAAAACTTCCGACGGGGCGACGCGGGTCATGCACCGGTGGTCAATCGGGCAATCGCGCAACATACATCGCGCGCATTCGACGCCTTCGGCGCGGATCGCTTCCGCGCGCGCGCCCCGCGGCGCGGTCTCGAATTCGTTGGTCGGGCCGAAGATCGTCAGGGTCGGGCGGCCCAGCGCGGCGGCGACGTGAGCGGGGCCGGTGTCGTTGCTGATGAGCAGGTCGCAGGCGTCGAGCGCGCCGATCAATTCGGCCATGTCAGTGGCGCCCGCGAGATTGACCGCGCCGCGCCGCTTCATTTGTCGAATGATCCGCCCGGCGGCGTCGCGTTCCGAGGCCGCGCCGATGAAGACGACCCGCGAGCCGAGCGATTCCATAAGCCGGTCGGCGAGCGCCGCGAAACGGTCTTCGGGCCAGCGCTTCGCGCGGCTGTTGGTGGCGCCGGCGTTAAGCGCGACGAGCGGGCCCGAGTTCGAATCGACGCCGGCGCGGCGCAGCAAAGCCTCCGCAGCCCGGCGCTGCGCGGGGCTCGCGGTTAAAGACGGAAGCGGATTCTGGATTTGAGGTTCGAGAGTCGAGAATCGAGAGTCGAGAGTCCCGCCCATGCATGCGCGCTCGCACTCGGCGACGACGTCGAGATAATCGTGAACCTGATGGCGGCCGCCGCGCCACGGGCCGCGACGGAGATTGTGCGTAAGCAGCGGCCCGCGCCACTGCGCCGCAAAACCGATCCGCACGGGCGCGCCCCCAAGCCGCGCCAGTAGCGCGGCCTCGAACGCGTTTTGAAACAGCGCGGCCAGATCGAACCGGCGAGCGCGCATCAGCCTCACCGCTTCGACAAACGCGCGCGAGCCGTCTTCCCTGCGGCGGTATTCGATGACCTCATCGACGAACGACGAACACTCAAACAACCCGGTCGTGAGCGGCGTGGCGAGAAGCGAGATGTGGGATCGCGGAAAAGACAAGCGCAAACGTTCGAGCGCAGGCAAGGTCATCACCGCGTCGCCGATCCAGTTCGCGCCTCGAACTATGATGCGATCAATCATCTCAATTCGCTACCTGCGGCGCCAGCGGCTTATCCACTTTCGGGCGGGTAGGGGCGTTAGCCAGCCTCCACATCATGGCGAAGACGGTGCGCGTCACCTTCTCCATCTTCTGGTAATCGATTTTATCCGCCGTGTCCGCCAGCCCGTGGTAGTCTTCGTGCACGCCCGAAAAGTAGAAGATGATCGGGACGCCCTTTCTCGCGTAGTTGTAATGATCGCTGCGGTAGAAGAAGCGTTCCGCGTCATTCGGATCGTCGTATTTGTAATTGAAAGCGAGATTAAGGTACTGTTTGTTGACCTCCTCGCTCAGATTGCCGAGGTCCGTGCTCATCATCTTCGACCCGATGACGTAAAGCTCGTTCGGCCCGGTCAGGTCTTTGTTAGCGGGGTTGTCGTCGCCTTCCTTTTTACTGCGGCCGATCATATCGATGTTGAGCTGTGTGACGATCTGCTCCACCGGAACACTCGGGTTGTCGGTGAAAAATTCCGACCCCCAAAGCCCCTTCTCCTCGCCCGCGTGCCATACGAAAAGGACCGAACGCTTCGGGCGCGTGGGACTTTTCGCCAGAGCCTCGGCGATCGCCAGTGTGGCCACTGTCCCCGATCCGTCGTCGTCGGCGCCGTTGAAGATCTTGTCGCCTTCGGCGTTCCGGCTCATTCCGACGTGATCGTAATGGGCGCCGACCGCGACGAATTCTTTTTTCAAAATGGGGTCGGCGCCTTCGATCACGCCGACCACGTTCTGAGTCATCGTCTCATCGACCTTCGCGTTGACATTGAAGCTGGCCTGCTTGCCGGCGCCGAGGTCGAAACTTCCGCCCGGCGCGCCCTCGCTCGCCTGCTTCCTGACCGTCTCGTAATTGAGCTTCTCGCCATCGAGGATCGCTCTGACCATCTTTTCGGAGGCGTAGATGAGGGGAATATTCGCCCCGCCCTGCCGCGGCCTCTCCAGCCTGACGCGCGACGGATTCAGAGAGATGTAGTGACGATTCTGCCAGAAGGTTAGAGTCGATTGGCTGGGAATGTAGATGACGCCTCTTGCCCCATGGGCGCGGGCGTAAGTCTCAGGGGTGTCGTAATCCTCGCCCGCTTTCTTGCCTTGAATGTCTTGAAACGACACGCCTCTAGGATATCCTTCGACCGCGAGCATGATCTTGCCTTTCACATCGACGCCCCGATAGGCGTCGATGCCTTTGGCTCTGATCATGTATCCGTGGCCGACGTAAACGATCCGTCCGCCAGCCTGTCCCGGCCTCGGCTCGGCGATGAAATCTTCGCCGAGCATGAAACCCTGGCCGTTGACGCTGGCGACTGTCAACTCCGGCTCCACACGTCTGCTGGTCAATGCGAATTTCTGCAAATAGGTTCCGTCGTCTCCGCCCGGTTTGACTCCCCATTGCGACAGATGATCCGCGATGAACTTGGCCGTCAGATCAAGCCCCCGAGACGGCGTGTCGCGCCCTTCCATATCGTCGGAAGCGACCACGTAAAGCCATTCCTTCAACTGCGCGGCCTTAATCGCCTCGACATTGCCTAACTGACCGGCCGCAGCCGCAGGCTTCGCAGCCACCCGCTTCTCTCGCGTGGCTGGAGTCGCCGATCTAGTCTTGTCCTGCCCGCCCTGCGCGGCGGCGGATGGTATCGCACTCTCCCTCTTTACCTGCGCGTAGTTCGACGGCTGTGAAACCGCCAGCATGCACGACAACAGTATGCTTATCAGAAAACTTCTTCTCACAAATTCCCCCGAGGATCGAGGATGGAAGATAGAGGATCGAAGATACAAGACTAAACAGATGACGCGATCCTATATCCTCGATCTTCGATCCTATATCCTCGATCCTCAATGCCTGTAATCCTTGAGCAATTGATCAAGCAACGCCGCATATTCGTTGCTGCCGTTGAGGAGCTTCTGATTGAGGTCCTCGTATTTGCTCTTCGCTTTCTCCAATTCATCGGCGATGTGCAAAGCGGCCAGGACCGCCAGCCTGAGCGAGTCCGAAGTCAGGGCGCTTTTCGATATTTCACGCATCCGCTCGTCCACCATCGCGGCCAGTCGCAGCGTGCGCTCGACGTTGCCGTCGCTGGCGCGGATGGCGTAGGTTTGGTTGTATATCCTGACGTTCACGCTCTGCCCTTGCGATTCCATGTTCCGACGATCCTGCATCAAAATCCTTTCGACGACCTACCGTCATCTGCTGAGCGATTCCGATTCCATTTCGAGTTTGGCGATCTCGTGCAGCATCGCCTCTATGTTTCCCCGCATCGAGTCGCGTTCGGTTATCAACCGCTCGACTTGCGATTTCAAACGCTCGTTGTCAGTATTCGCCTCGGCCAGCATCTCTCTCGCGCGCGCCAATTCAGCCTCAAGCCGTTCCTTATCCTGTCTGAGCGTCTTGCACACTTCCAGGGCGAGACGAATCTTGTCCTGCAGGCTCGCGAATTTTTCAAAACCAGTTATCGGCATGCGGATTGCGGATTGCGGATTGCGAAGATTACCACAGAGCCACGGAACCACAGAGTAAACTAACGGAAGCTGGCCGGCCTTCATCTTTCTGTACTCTTCTCCGTGTCTCTGTGTCTCCGTGGCTAATCTCTGCCGCAATCCGCAATCATTTCATCTAATCTTAGCGCCGAATTCTTGTTTCAACACACCTACCACTCGGTCGTGCGCGGCGTTGATCTCCTCGGGGGTCAGCGTCCGATTCGCCGCGCGATAGCGCAGCGAGAGCGCAATTGAATGCTTGCCCGCCGGCAATTCCTTGCCTGCGTATAGATCGAAGAGTTTGACTCCGACAAGTTCCGGAATCATCAACCCTTTGATGGCGCGCTCGACGTCGGCGAACTGAACGCCGGTATCAATTAACAAGGCCACATCGCGAACGGCCG
>Ga0154003_1000156_pt1 | contig 20413 bp, 11 predicted proteins | sample TSFL087MetaG_FD_104679 | JGI IMG/M metagenome (GOLD analysis project Ga0154003, IMG submission 104679) | Attine ant fungus gardens microbial communities from Florida, USA - TSFL087 MetaG | ecosystem: Host-associated > Fungi > Mycelium > Unclassified | place: USA: Florida, Lake Talquin State...
AGCCAGTTATATCGTCCCAGCAGGCGGTCGTACTCGACCTTCGACTGATTGAGCTGATCGGCGTGAACGGTTTCCGTAAGCGCGGTCGTAGCGTCCGAGTTGGGCAGCGTGGTCAAGCTCTGCGCTTTGCGGCTCAGGGCGCGCCGCGTGACCTCCAACTCGATCTGGAGGCGCTGTAATTCGCGCTGCATCGCGCGGAGCTCCCGCGTTTCGGGCGAGAGCGAGGCCCCGGCTGCGGCAGGGCCCGTTCCACTGCTCGATTCAAGCCGCGCGATCTCGCGATTGACCACCGCCAATTGTGACCGCGCCTGGATCATCTTAGGATTCTTCTCGGTTGCTACAGTGGCGAAGTCTTTGATCTGCCCTTCGATCTCGGCCCTCCGCGCCAGTAGAACGCCGTAAGCGCCGCTCGCCGCAAGCCCATTGGCAAGCGTAGCGGAACTGACCTGCTTCTCCTGTTCCGCGACCTGCCGCTTCTGCTCGTCTATTTGCCGTTCAAGCAGGAACTCCTTGTCGTCCAGGGAATCAATCGAGCTGGAAATGGTAAGACGTTGCGCGCGGATTGCTGAAGGGGCGTTGTCGAGAGATCCGGCGCGTCCATTGCGGAGAATCGCCAGTTCGCGTTGCTGCGCCAGTTCATCCATTTGCGTTTCGACCTCCGCGATCTTGGCGCTGATCCGCTCAAGCTCTCTCAAGGACTGCTCCCGCATTGTGACGTTCGCCTGCTCGAAGACATAAACCAGATCGTCCATTACGCGCTGGGCGATCGCCGGATCGCTGTAACGGTAACTGATCGCCAACGACTCCGGCGCGTCAGGATAGTAGTTGCGCATTTTGATATCGAACTTGATCTGTTTGCGTAGATGCGCAATCGCGGCGTCCATGTCTGGGGGCTGCCCGGAATCCTTACGATATAGGTCGTAACGGTGGATGATTGCCGCCAGATTTCCACGGCTGGTGATTTGCTGCGTCAAAGCGGCGAACAACATACCTGGCGCCAGATGCTCATCATTGGCCTGACCGGAGATGACGATCAATGAACGCGATTCATAGAGGTTGGGAATGCGGCGGATAATCAGCAGTGTCGCAATCAACACTGAAGCGGACACCAAAAAAATCAGCAACTTCTTTCTCCAGAGGATCTCCAGATATTCAATCACGCCTCGCGGTCTCAGGCTTTCCATAACTACCTCTATTTATACAAAACACATCGATTACAAACGCGTCTCAGACCTGTTGGCGGTCTGTGAGACCAATGGTTCGAAGTACTGGATCGAGGCCCGGTCGCCGCGCGAAAGCTTCGGATGGATGCCCGTCGCGACAGCGAACAGAATCGAGCCGAATAAGAGCAGGAGCAGCGGCTCAACCTCGGTCAAAATGAATGAATCATTTTTACTTTTATTGTCTGGCGTCTCGCGGATTGTTGTTTGCGCGCCGATGTCGAGAATGGCGGACGGGCGCCCCGCTGGATCGGCTAATGCGCATGGGCCGCCGGATTGACAGATCGCCGCCCCAGCATGGCCACGGTATAGAGAAAGAAAGACGAGAAGAATTATTTGAGCGAGGCTGCTATCGAGTCTGACAAATACCTGTAACACGCGGCACGCACCTCAACATGAATATATGAACTATACAACGGGCGGCAATCAAGATAGACATAACCTCTTGCGCTCAAGGCGAAGGCGTGTTGACACACCTCTTCCCAGACTCGCTATGACCATAAAGGAAACCTCATGTCGAGGCGGCGTACTGATTGTCCGAACTTGATCAATTAAATATGGTCGCTCTACAAATGGGGTCTGAGCCTACCGGTCATAAAAGAGCGAAACAGTAATGAAAATGATTTCGTGTCACATTCATAGCGCGCCAAGCAGCGAGCGACCGATGCCTGAGGCGCGGGCGCCCCCATTTGAGTGATAAAGCGATGTGAGAAAGGGCAAAGCTAAGTAATTTGGCAAAGAGATACCTTCGCGGCGCCATGCGCCGGACGGATTGCGGAGAAAAAGCCTTAAAGTTTCTTCTCCGAGAAACCTCCCGCTGAGAAACGGTCAGAGCTGCTTATCATTAAAGGCCGTTTGCTACCTCCCAATAGTGGCCTTTTTCGAAGAATTCCCTATCGCGTGGCCCCCTCAGTGCGCATTACCTTATCCTACTTTTCAATTGTTATTTGTGTTGAGCGGATTTGTTATGGTGTGCTGTATCCTACGCCCTTTCTATCCAAATTCTGGAACAGGCGATCTTGCTCATCAGACGAGGTAAGTGGCTGCTTGTTAGTCTGAGTAATTTTGTGATCTTTGTGGACCAATTTCAAAACTCCCGAGACGTCCGCCTTTTCCTACCCACTGTCATCGCGCAAGATGTGGGGAATGTAGTCACCTAAAACAAAAACCTTAATTCGCAGATGTCGGGATGTGAACCAGGTTCCCTATAGGAACGACCATTATGTTATACAAATCTGCGCGCATGTACATCAGCGATTGCGATAATTCTTCACTAGAGCAATCGCCCTTTTGAGATGGACAATGCGCCCTGTGACTGAGAGACAATTGTTGCGGGAGATGTGTGTTTCTGGTCTTTTTTCTCAGCCTGGCTCAACGGCTGGCTTGTGACGACGGGCGGTGTGGCTTGAAGCATTCATAGAAAAGCGCTCCTGGGTACGCATCGCTTCCAGCGTGCAGACGTGGGGAGAGGCGTATTGATCGGAATCAAATACCCGGAAATCGCTTCGCTTGCGTTGAGTGATTATTGCTTGCAATCCCAAGCGCGTCGCTGGGCGCCAATGTGTCTCGCGGTCCATGCCTGCGCGCTCCCAAGCGATGCGTACCCAGGGATGAGATTCCCCTGACGCCTCTCAACACCGGCATAACACTCTCTTCACATCCATTTCTACCGGCGTCTAAATCAACGGCGTCTGGAATCCGCTGGTAGAGGGGAAACCGAACGCGAATTGCGTAGCAATCGGAAGCCCAATTGAGCGATAATGCCGCCAGCTCTCCTTTCGCGCTTCCAACAATAATCCAGGAGTAGAAGACATGTTCAGAAATTCTGGCAGACGCCCGGAGATCGTTTCTGTATTGCTCATCGCCGCCATCTTTTTCGCCTCTTCGACGAGCCACGCCACCCAGAAAAATAAAAAGACAGCGCAAGTGAGCGCGACTTTGGTTTGGGCCGACCCCGGCGAAGTCGAGAATCTAGACTTCGCCGGCGGCCCTGGCGGGCGCAATGGGGAGCCGAAGCCTCCTTTCACTTTTATCGAAGAGAGTCTCTCCGGCAGCAACCCAAAGGTCCGCGTCAGTGACGCCAACGGCGTCAAATGGACTGTCAAGTTCGGTTCGGAGGTCAACGCCGAAACTTTTGCGACGCGCGTCGCGTGGGCCGCCGGCTATTTCGTCGAGCCTAGCTATTTCGTACCGACAGGCAGAGTCGAAAAAATCGGCAATCTGACTCGCGCGAAAAAATCTTTCAAAGTCGACGGCAGTTTCACCAATGCCCGCTTCGAGGCGCGCCCCGGCAAGGGCGTCAAGAAACTGGACGGCCCCCAGAGCTGGGGTTGGCTCCTGAACCCTTTCGTCAACGCGGTGGAATTGAAGGGATTGAAAGTTATTATGATGCTCACCTCGAACTTCGACAACAAAGACGTGCGAGACGTGAAGCGCGGGTCGAACACGGCGATCTTCCAGGTCCCGACCGAGGCCGGGCTCGAAAATCGTTACATGGTCTCCGACTGGGGCGGTTCGATGGGTAAGTGGGGCGGATTCCTCAGCCGCGAAAAGTGGGACTGCAAAGGGTTCCGCGGCCAGACCCAGGATTTCATCAAAGGCGTGAGGGGCAACATTGTCGAGTTCGGATATACAGGCCAGCACACCGACAGCTTCAAAAACGACATCCATGTCAGTGACTTGAAATGGCTGCTGCAATACGTCGGGCGTATCACGGATGAGCAGTTCCGCGCGGGCTTGTGGGCGAGCGGCGCGACGGCCGATGAGGTCGAATGCTTCACGCGGTCAATGCGCGAGCGTATTGATCAGATGAAAAGAATCGTGGGCGATCGTTGACGCCGCCGAGTAACGGCGCGGCGGGAGGCTGGCGCTCAGCGGAAAATCGGGCGGGAAATGAAGTCCTTGAGCGACGCGAGCGCGGCGTCGGAAAACTTGAGCTCGACGCCCCGCTCGCGCCGCCCCTGTTGGGCGAGAGAAAGAACCAGAATTTCGTCGCCTCGTTGGGGGCCTTCTCGCCTCCCTTTCCGCGGAAGGACGCGCTAGCTTCGTCTCACGTTCGCGGAGAGTTAAGGCCGAAGGGCATAAGATCGCGCTCTATCTGAGCGAGAGGCGTCATGTGGGTGAGAACTTGGCGGAGTTGCTCGCGAAACGCGAGAATCTGCGGGAACAGTTGAAACTAAAGGAAAAATCCGGCGATGAAACATCGCTCTCGAAGGGAAGGATAGAGAGGTAAGAATGGCGCTGTCACGCTGGCCTATCGAAAAGTGGCGCTAGATCGCAATGATGCGGGAGGGTAAATTGAAATGACGCTGCAAAAAGATCCATCGGAAATTGGGCGGCAGGTCTTCTACGCCGACGGGCGGAAAAAGAGTTACCGATCAGCAACTGAGTTTTTAATCATCTTTGACCACGTCCTTGATGGAATCAGTCGCCTCTCGCACGTGGGCTGCCGCCTCCTGCAAAGCCGCCTGCTCTTCCGGCGCAATTTCCCATTCGTAGATCTCCTCGACTCCACCGCGGCCAAGAGAAACAGGAACGCTTAGGCTTACGCCTTCGATCCCATACTCGCCCGCAAGCACGATCGACGCGGGCCACAACTCTCCATTTCCATACGCAATGGCAGCGACCATGCGGGCGACACCCAAGCCAGTAGTCCATGTTGAGGTCCGGCCAGAGCCGAGGGCGACGTGGCGCACGTACCATAAACGCATGAACTCCTCCGCCCTTCTCCGCTCTTCCGCAGTGAGATCGACCGGCGCGCCAGCCACCTTCACGCGGCTGAACAAGGGTACGCAGGAGTCACCGTGTTCTCCGATAACCCACGCGTCGATACTTTGGGGAGCGACATCCAACACTTGGCTGATACCAGTCCGTAGTCGGAGGCTGTCGTTGAGCGTATAACCAAGGATGCGTCGGCGGTCGAGTCCCGTGCGCTGCTGCACCCACGCGCATAATGGGTCTACAGGATTGGTGACTATGATGAGCGCCCCATTCCAGTGAGGCCCCACCTTGGCGAGCAGGTCGCTGATTCTGTTTACAATGGCCGCATTATCGCGCAGGAATACGGATCGGGAGTTATTTGGCCGCAGAGGCACGGACGCGCTCACTACGACTACGTCGGAATTAAACACCTCAGTCTCGGCGCCACCGCGCACTGAGCGCGCCGCGCCGAGCACGAGCGTTTGCTCAAGGTCCATAACATGGGAGGTGAGCATGTTCGGATTTGAATCGACAAGCACGACATCATAAGGCTCCCCTCTAAGGAGCAGATTGAACGCCACCGAGGAACCGACGCCGCCGGCGCCTCCGACGATGGCCACTTTCACATTTGATGTTTCATCATCGACTTGCCGTTCATTGCAGAGCATTGCTTGTACTCCATCAATATCTGTGTTGCGCGAAGATAAAATCGCGAAGTTTTTCTCGCTCTATATGCGGAAATGATCTTCCTCAAAACTCCGCGCCCCGCGATAAACCGCCGGCGATCTGTGGGGCGATGGAATCTCTCGGCCCCTTGATATATCCGTGTTACAAACCATCCACGTATCTCACAACCATCTTTTGCCCCTCGTGGTCTTCTTGCATAAGTGTTTGACGACTTATCGATCACAGCGCCTTCCTCCGGCGGTCGGCCTCAGCCTGGCCATTCTCATCGCGCAAGCGGAGAACTTGCCTGGGTTATTCTATCGATATCATCGTTCGTCCTCAAGCAGTGTTAAGGCTCGGGCGAGCCGCCTCACCCCCTCTTCGATAATTCTGGGAGTACTATGAGAAAAGTTGAGAAGTATACAGTTAGATCGCTGGCTATGCCCGAGGGAACAAAAGGCTGAGCCTGGAATGAAGGCTACTTGCTCTCTACTCATATTAGAGATTGCCTCGAAGCGACTGTTCTCGCTCGACGGCCTCGAACAGCGCTCGAATGTTCCCTCCCCCAAACCCTATAGCGCCTTTGCGTTGAATGATCTCAATGAAGTATGTCGGGCGGCTCTGCAATGGCTTCGTGAAGATTTGCAGAAGATACCCGCAATTATCACGATCGACCAGGATATCGAGTTCACGGAGGCGATCCAGATCCTCACTCACTCGACCCAATCGTTTTTCCAGCATATCGTAGTAGGTATCAGGCGTAGACAGGAATTCCACGCCATTGGTCTTCAATATCCTGACGGTCTTGAAGATGTCTTCCGATAAAAATGCGATATGCTGAACACCAGAACCACGATTGTATTCGAGGTACTCCTCAATTTGTGACCGTCGGGCGCCAGACGCAGGCTCCATCATCGGAAACCTGACCGTTCCGGAGCCGTTTTGTAGAACACGCGAGATCATGGAACTATGCCCGGTCGCAACATCCTCGCGGTGAGAGATTTGAAAACCGAACACCGCCTCGTAGTAGTCGGACCAATCGTTAAGCTGCCCTCTTTCAACGCCAAACGCAATGTGGTCTACTGCAACAATACCGGTTGCGGATTTCTCAGAGACTACCTTCAATGAGCTGTAGGATGGTAAAAATGCGCCCCTATATTGTTCCGCCTCGACGAAGGAATGAACAAGATATCCACACCCAGCGACTGAAGCCTTCCTGATTATTCCATTTCCGTCATTGTATTCGGTCGGATCGAGCACTGGCTTTGCGCCACGCCGCACCGCCGCCTGAAATGCTTGTCTGGCGTCGGGGACTGAGAATGCGATTTCTTTCACTCCATCTCCATGCATATATATATGATTAGAGGTATCGGAGTCCGGCGCAAGACCAGAGGTGAGGACTAAAATCGCGCGCCCCTGTTGCAATACAATGGATGCCCGATCCCGCGCTCCGGTCTCGAGCCCCATGAATGCAACCGGCTCAAAGCCGAGCGCAGTTTGGCAATAGTATGTCGCCTGGCGCGCGTCGCCAACATATAGCCCAAGGTGATGCAAACCATTGATCTTCGGAAATGAGTTTTGCTCCTGATGCGTGGTGAGAGGCGAATATACGTATGACAAGTGTGCCTCCGAGAGTGATGTATATACTGATGCCGGGAGTGTTCGCTGATTTAATTATCAAAGACCTTTCGCTCAGAACACCATGGTCATGCGAAACCCGCTATCGAGACAGGCATTTGTTTGATCCGATTTTGGAAATTCGACCGCGCCCGCCTAATCTCGCCTCGCAACTCCAGGCGGAGTTTGCGTTGAATGATTTGCTCGAACAGAATGCGGATCTCAGCGCGCGCGAGACTCGCCCCCAGACAAAAATGCCGTCCATGTCCGAACGATAAATGGTTATTCGGTTTGCGTCCGACGTCGAATTTATCCGGATTGACGAATTCCTCTTCATCGCGATTCGCGGAGGCGTAGCACATCGCGACCCGCTGGCCACGCTTGATTCTTTGACCGCGAATCTCGGTGTCCGCCATCGCCGTTCGTCGAAAATAGATTGTCGGAGTTTCCCACCGGAGCGTTTCTTCCACCGCAGCCGGCAGCAGCGAATGGTCGAGGAGCAGCCTTTCATACTGTTCCGGGAATCCGATGAGCGCCAGCATTCCTCCGGAAATCGCGCTCGCTGTCGTGTCGAATGCGCCCGTCAGCAGCGACCAGAAATACCTGACAAACATTTCATCGCTCATGTAATTTCCGTTGGCGGTCTTTGTATGGGCGAGCACGCTCAATACGTCATGCTTTGGATCCCGCCTGCGCGCCGCCAGAGTCGCCAGCGCATAATTGTAGATTTCGTGAACTACCGCTCTGCCTTCCGATCGCGGGAACTCGGGGTCGTTGGGCGCGGCGATGACGTCACTCCAGCGCACCGCGCGCGCGAAGTCCTCAGGAGGAAGACCGAGAACCTCGCCGAGAACGACGGCAACCGAAAAACGAAGCGCGACATCACTGGCGAAATCGAATTCGCGCAGATCGCAGGCCCGTTCGACCACATCTATTGCAATCGCTTGAATCCTGGCCTCCATTGCCGCAATTGCGCGCGGTGTGAACGAAGGCGCCACGATCTGCCTATGCGCAAGATGCTCTGGCGGATCGAGATGAGTGAGACCGTCTCTGACCATTGACCATGGAGGGCCGGCGGTTGCGCGCGGAGCATTTGCCAAAGTGAGCCCAAAATGAGACGAAAAGAGGGCCGGATTCTCCTCGATGCTCACGATATCGCTATACTTGGTGATGAGCCAAAAGCCATCTTTCGGCACTGCCGGTGTCGGGGTTGGGTTCCAGTACACGGGCGTATAGTGGCGTAACTGGTGAAGCGCATCGTGCGGAACATCCTTGGCAAATCTTCCGAGATCCGTAAAGTCGAACGGCTGCGGACCCACGAAAGAGATCACCGTACGTGGTTGGGTTCGATCGGTCATAAATTAACCCTCTCCCACGGCGCAACTCGCCGCGCTGCGGTAGCGCCTCTCTATCAGTAGGTAGTCAGGAAGTTGGAGAGGCGAGATAGTCCCTCCGTCAGTCCCTCTGTCGATCCACCAAAGCCCACCCGGATGTGATCTGGATGATCAAAACAACTGCCAGGCACTAATAAAACTCCACAGGTATTGATCAGGCGACGACAAAAAGCTTCGGCGTCTGGAATGAACCGCAGGCGTGGAAAGATGGTGACCCCACCCTGTGGACTAAACCACTCGATATATTCATGATGGCGTAAGGCCCAGTCAGTTAGAATGTTTAGATTTGCCTGTGCCTGCTGCAGGCGAGGAGAGAGCAGCCGATCCCCATGTGTTACTACTCGCTCGGCGATCACTTCAATTAATGGAGAAAGGTAGAGCGTGACGTAATCACGGACATTAATACAACGCGCCACCACATCTGGAGCGGCCAAACACCACCCTACCCTAAGCCCCGCCAATCCATAGCCTTTGGAGAGGGTGCCGATCGAGATAGATCGATCATAAAGGGTACTAACATCACGAAGCGGGGGCCGGTCATACGTCAGCTCGGCGAAGGCCGCATCCCAAACTAAATAGGCTCCCATATGAGAGGCGATCTCGACAAGCTCTACCTGTTGTTCCGGCGTCAATGAAGCGCCCGTGGGGTTGTGAGGGATATTTACGATCACCATGCGCGTACGCGGCCCTATCAAGCGTCTTGCCTCCTCAATATCAGGGATGAATTGCTGTTCGCGCCGCAGTTGCCAGCGTTTCAACCGACACCCAATCGACTCAACAATATTGATGAGGGAGTGATAGCATGGTGTTAATATCACGACTTCATCATCGGCCCGAAGGAGCGCATGCATAATCAGGAAGATAGCCTCACTCGAACCAGTCGTCGCCATAACCCGCTCGGGATCTCCATTTCCCCAACGTTCAGCTATGGCTTTTCGTAGTTTCGGGTCACCAGCCGAATGGCTGTCACGAAAACTCACACGATCGAGCTCATCTTGTGTCATGCCGAGAATTCCGCGCAGCTCCGCCAGCGAAAAATCCTGCACGCCACTACTTCCAATGTCGATTTCAGCAATGAAGTAACGATCTCTCAACCAATGTTCTAAAAGCGCTGGAGAAATTTCCATGGCAAGATGACTCCCTGACTATTGGCGAATTCATCAGTCGCATCGTAGCTCGACTTTATCCGATTTTGATCGTTGAGAAAGTAACGGCAGGCCGCATACGAACACGGGCGCGGGAAAAGATCGAAGCAAAGGGATCTACCGCGATCCGATTCGCTCATCGCACTCGCGCTTTATCAAGGCAGGTGGCTTGAGATGATTGCATAGCTTCTAGCAAATTATTCTGGAAGTACAAGATACACGAGCGCTACGCGAAACTCTCAGATTCCGAGTTATATTAATTCTCTTGAGCCAGCGATCGGTTCCATCATACTTGGCCATAAATGGCCTTCTACCATGAACAGTCTTGTAATTATCTATGAAAATAATATCTCCCTGGTCGAGAGTAAGATCTAGTAGGCGGCCGTCTATAGCCCGGATCAGGGAGTCGAGCGCGGCCTGCCCTTCGTGATCGTCTTCAAGACGTTCCATAAAGAACGGGTCTATACGAAGATATGGCGACTTCGGGTCTCCAAACAACACCGATATCTTCTGGGGCCTACTATTCATTTCATTTATATGATTATAGGCTGCTCCCATTAATTCTTCCGAGCCGCTTGATTCAACCTGACGCCGAGGCCTGTTCTTTTCCAAATGTGAATTGTCTGGCCGAATTGTGTAGCGCGGTTCAAACAATATACCCACATGCTCCGGCTTAATCTCTACCATGTCTATTGAAGCGATAGTAGTAGCCACTTTATCGGGGTTTCGCAAGCACATCATCCCCAAATAATCTCCTCTGTAAGGATGAAATGCGTCCTCATTATGCCACCAGAGTAACTCTCTGCTGCCAGTTCCGAGTTGTTCGTACTCATTATCCTTGATGGGTAGGATGTCATGCGCTATATACCCGTTCTGCTGTGACATCCATGCAATCGGGTCCCCTAGTAGTGATCCTAGTAAGATCAGAAACATTTCCTCTTCTAAAGTTGGCGACTTGGTTGATCTGGAGTCCCAGTGCGCAGGTGTTGGGCCAATTTTGTCCTCGTCGATAGGGTAGCCGGACACCAGGCAATATCCATACTTCCGTTCCAAGTATTTAAAGTCATTTAAAAATACGCGTAGGCGACGCGGAAGTTCATGGGCATGGAAAATCGCATTCTTGAGAAAATCGGCATCGTCGACCGAAAGATACTCGGAGGTCATCTCATTTATAAGGTCGTCGATTTCATCGATCTCGCTCTTAAGCAGCTCATATTTATTCATGATTATCTTCCGAGGCTACCTCAAAAGTCGAAAATTTGGACTCTTTGGTAATTACCGTGAACCTGAGTGAAGAATTGCGGACAAGGTGACGTGTTATGCTTTGCTCAAACAATAAGGAAGTCTCACCACTTGGGTCTGTTTGGTGGCGGTCGAGAATTGGACGATCGATGATTTGACCAGGGAGCCGGGGGAGTCTCCGACTAATACCGACCTGGCGGCTGAGACTATGGCCTTAGCCCAAGCGATTGGCGGTTTGGCCGGTCGGCAAATCCTATATTTTGCCTGTCGCATAGGTTTGCGGCGGGCAATCTTCGTCTCCCCGGAAAATTAACCGCCGGATTGGACTTCAACTTTTTCCAAATGCCCCTTCCCTTCCAGCGTCGTGAGGTCGATGTCGGCAATGCATCTGACCTTGACGTAATCTAGCGTCAGGTTGCCCTCAACGTGAACTGCGCCACTGCCGTTTTCGAAATCGGCCCTGCTGAAATCGCATGCTTCACGATCTAAATTGACGCCGAGTTCCGTGCCGCCTCTGGTCTTGGTGAATTTAATGTGCGCGTAATTGCGGTCGATCGCCTCTTTGAACAACTTGACCGTCTTCTCCGGACGCAGGCCAGCTTCAACCGGGTGGTCCCCTTCACAGAGTTTATCGACCAGGCTCTTTTCGCGAGGTTTATTTGGATCCGGCGGTGGGGAAGGAGGGGGAGGATTTTTCGCCATTTCCTCCATCTTCTTTCTGAGACTGAGAGGTCTCATATCAGTCCATACCTCCCTGATAAAAGCCAGGCATTCGGCCTTAGGGCCGACCACACTGACATCCTTCCAGCCCAAGGGAATCTCTTTGTACTCAGGCCAGATCGAGTATTGCTCCTCGTGATTTACGACTACTCTGTAAATAGTGGTATCTTCTTTATCTGGGTCGTGCCAACTCATACTATTAAGCCTTCTTATTTTTCGGTCTTTTCACGTGGCGCGATATTTCGCGCATCAAAGCCAATCTAAAAGGTAGTTTGTCAAGCAACGTCTGCTCAAGGCCATCCTGCGATCCCATTTCAGTTTTGGTCGACCGAAATCTAATCGTACGATGGCCTGATCAACTATGACCACATTTCGAGATGATTTTTAGTCCTGTGGAGAGCTGTGAGAGTCATTTCGGAGGAACGAGTCGCAGCTACTCGCGCCTCAGTGCGACCAGTGGATCTACCCTGGTCGCCCCCCTTGCTGACAGGTAACAGGTCGCGAGCGCGACGCCGATCAGGAACAATGCGACGCCGGCAAATGTCACAGGATCGGTCGGTCCTACTCCGTAAAGCAAGCTCTTCATCAAACGAGTCAACGCGAAAGCCAGCGCCAAACCGGCCGCCGCGCCGATCAACGCCAGCCTCAATCCTCGTCCGACGACGAGTTTCAATACGTCGCCCGCTTGCGCGCCCAGCGCCATCCGCACGCCGATCTCTCGTGTGCGCTGTGCGACCATGTACGACATCACGCCATAGATCCCGATCGAAGCCAGCGCCAAACCCAACACCCCGAAGATGACCAATGCCACCGCGCCCGTCCGCACCGGCCATAAGGACAGGCTGACGTTTTCGGTCAAAGGCTGCATGTCGCGTGGCGGAAGGTTTTGGTCGAGCGCAGCCACCTCGCGCCGCGCGTTGGGGATTAAGTCGCGCGGATCACCGCTGGTACGTACGACCAACGACGCCATCCCCGAATAATCCTGTGCGAACGGGCGAAAGACGCTCAGCGGCGGTGGCCCGTCCAGCGCGCTGAATATGGAATTTTTAGAGTCTTTTGCTATGCCGATGACTTCGCACGATGTCGTCTTCGGGCCCATCGTCACGCGCAAACGTTTGCCCAGCGCCTCCCCGATCTCTTTCATCTCCGGCCAAAGGCTGCGCGCCAGACTTTCACTGATGATGGCGACGGGCGGCGATGTGGCGCTGTCCTGCGCGGTGAAATCGCGCCCATGCGCGAGTGGCGTGCCGATGGTCTCAAAGTAGCGCCGACCCACGGTGAAGTAACCTGCGGATGGCCTTTCATTCGGCGGAATATCGCGGTCCTGTGGTTCGACACCCGAGGGGATCCACATAAAACCCAGCGGCGGCATGTTCGTCACGCTTCCAGATTGCACGCCTGGAAGTCCTTCGAGGCGCTCGATGAGTTGCTGGTAGAAATCCCTGCCCCGAACTTCGTCGTATCCCTGAAGATTCAAATCGAATGCTAGCTCCAGCACATTGTCCGGCTTGAAGCCGAGGTCGATCTGTTGCGCATGACGCAAGCTGCGGATGAACAAGCCCGCGCCGATGAGCAGCGCCAGCGATAACGCCATCTGCGCAATCACCAGCGCGTCGCGCAAGATGGACTTCAACCAGCCGCGACCTTCAGCCCCGCTTTCATTTTTAAGCGCCAGAACCAGGTCGGGCTTCGAGGCCTGGAGCGCCGGCGCAAGGCCGAAGAGCACGCCCGTGATGACCGCCAGTAACAGCGCGAATATGAATGCGCGCGCATCCAGATAGAGGTCTAACGAGAAAGTGTATGGCGGCGGGAACGGCGGCTGGAAAGCCATCAGCAGTTGATTTACCCAATAGGCGATCAGCAGCCCGAAGCCTGCGCCCAACAACGCAAGCAGCGCGCTTTCCGTCAGCAATTGTCGTATCAATCGCAACCGCGTCGCGCCCAGCGCCAGCCTGGCGGCAATCTCTTTGCGACGCGTGGCGGCGCGCGCCAACAACAGGTTCGCGACGTTCGCGCAGGCGATCAGCAGAACTGTAATGACTATCGCTGACAGCAGTGTCGAAGCCGTTTCAGCCATCCGCCTTAATTGACCTGAAAAACTGCCTTGCGGGCGGGTTAGCGTGAGCGAGCGGTCTTCGTTCGGATTGCGAGGTTGGTTGGCGGGTGGCGGATTGGCCTGTTCATTCTGGCGATTGAGCAATTCTAGCGCGGCCTGCGCCTGCGCGAGTGACACGCCAGTTTTGACCCTCCCGATGACCCCAAAGGGGAACTGCCGATCATTAAGCAGACCGTCAGTCGAAACCGGACCTCCCCTCATCGCCTGTCTATACATCATCACCGGCGCCCATAAATTGTCCTTTATCGGAGCGCTCAGGCCGTCAAACCCGGCAGGCGCGACGCCAATGACGGTGAAAGGCTGGCTATTCAAAACAATCGTCCGGCCGATCAAATTCGGATCGCTATTGAATCGACTCCGCCAGAAGTTGTGGCTGATGATCACGACCGGGCGCGTGCCTGGCGTGCGGTCTTCTTCAGGAAGGAAGGCGCGTCCCAGAACCGGTTTTATGCCGAGTACGTCGAAGTAATTACCTGATACCAGCGATCCGAGCACGACCTCACTTCTATCCCCATTGCCGAAGCTTGCCATAATGCTGGCGTGCGCCGCCAGACCCGACAACACATTGTTGCCGTCGCGCAAGACAGTGAAATCGGGATAGGAGATGGGGTCTTCATTGACGCGCGAAAGCGCTAGAAGCTGTTCCGGCTCTGCGGCGGGCAATGGGCGGAAAAACGCCGCGTTGACCAGGCTGAAGATCGCCGTGTTAGCTCCGATGCCGAGAGCCAGACAGAGTACGGCCACGATGGTCAAGCCGAGTTGCGCGCGCAACATTCGCATCCCGAAGCGCAAGTCTTGAAACATTTCACCCTCCAGTCTTCGTGGCTGTAGCGTCGCGCATCCCAAAATGCGCTGACGCTTCGCCGCAACAGATCGTATTTGCGGGGCCAGTCCAATCTGCGCCATTCAACCAGCGGCGTTTCGCGGTCACGCAGTCCGGCCTTTCGCTTCTGCCGCCGATCCGCCGCAACCGCTCGACCTCTGTTACTAAGTGAAGCAGGCGTTTGAGCGCTTCTAGTATCTCTATCCTACGTGGATTAATCAAATTGTTCTGTCTGTGTTACACGTCAGTTTGCCGGCTCATAAACTATCTTCGAGAACCGGTTGTTGTTAATATCATTTCGTGAAAAGAGAACGTCATGATATTTATTAATCAACCACAACGAGAGCTGATCGGCATAAAACCGATCATCAACCACTCCGCTTTCCCCGCCAGGTATGACCTGCACAGCCTTGATACCTCCACGGCGCAGTTCGCCGACATATCTTCGAGCTGGACCGCTGCCGAATATATAAGCTTGCGATGATGCGACCAGTAAGCCAAAGGGCGCAGGCGCGTTGTCGATCGTTTCCCAACCGCCATCCGTGGCCAGACCGGGAAGCGTCGGCGACAGGTTTACAAAACCACCTGCCGGCGGAATGCTGAATTGCGGAGCGAAATCTCCGAATGGATGGCTGAAGGTAATCCGGTGGAGTTTGCCCCAGCGATAATCATTCTGATTCGTTGATCCGCCGAAGGCGGCTGCAAACGCATCGCTCGCGAGGAGATCTAACGCATGCTTCAAGCTCTTCAAGATAATGGTGTCTCGCCTGATAACTGCTGGAGCATTGACTCCCGAGATTTCGAAGAAATCCAGCCCAGACGCGCCCGAGCCTTGGTTGATAGAGAAATTGTCGAGTAGAACCCTCAGGCCAACCAACATGCGGTCGTCGCCTGGTAGGATTTCCTCCAGTCCAACCCGTTGCAGCGTGGCGAATATTGTATTCGCTAAGATCTGACTGCGCCAGACCGTATAAATGGTGGCGGCGATACTGTTGGACACTTCATGATCAGACGGCCGTCGGGAAATGTCGTTTCTATCTCCTGCGTCATAGCCTTCGGAAATACCGGTAGGGGCGCTGAAGTCCCAATTTGACAGCCGTCCGACCGCTTCGCTGACAGCCGGGTCGTTCGCCAGCGCGGCCAACTCCGCTGGAGCGCCCGCGCCGCGCGCTGTATCGAACGCACGGGTGATGTAGGGCGTGAAAACTTCGGCGTCGAACAACTGAACATTGCTTTGGATGCGCCTCATGTCTTGGAATGATATTTTGCAATTACCTCGATTGTTATTTAGTTGTTGCTTGAGCAGGTTTGTAATCTTTGAGACGCGAAAAGCCGGACCGAATCCAGATGAAATGTAGTAGATGCCTTCGCTACGCATCTGGTTGAGCGGATTGTTATCAAGAGTAATACCAATTGGATCATTATTGGCGTTGACCAGGAACCCCTGAGCAGGATTAACTGCCTGGGGCATTTCCTCGAAAGGCAGCGATTCATAATTGGACCCCGGCCCGCTATCGCGTCTTGGTATCCATTCATTCTTTAGAACCCCGGTTCCGTCCCTGATGAAGAAAGGCGGCAAACCATCAACAGCGCCGGCCTGCAGGTCCTCCCGCAAAGGGACCTCGCCGTTGACGAAAGCAGCAATGTTGCCGTTAACATCCGCATAGGCCCAATTCAGTGACGACCCCCTCAGAAACTGCAATCCCCGCTTGAAGTCAGCCAAGTTTCTAGCGCGCGCCAAAGCAAAGATACCTTCCAAATCGCGCGTTGCGCTCGCCCCGACAAACTGAAGGCTGATGGCGCCATCTGGGCCTCCCGGAATAAGTCCACCATTATTCCTTCGCGGCGCGATCAGAGTGGCTGAAGGCACGCTAAGAGCGCCGGGCCTGTCGCCTGGGCTTATTACGATCACATCATCCGCAACCCCGTTTTGAACCTGATTCATCTTGAATTCCTCGGGGATCGTGACCAATGGCTCGATCCTGCCCTGATAGCGCGTCGCAACAGGCGTCCCGTTCTCGATCACCACGCTCTCGGCAAAAAAATCGGTGAAATCTAGTGAACCGGTCGTTACGCCCCATGAGATACGCTCATTCTGCCCTATGACCACACCTGGAATCCCTGGGAAACTTACGCCATACACGTTCATCGGCGATGATCGCGAATCGACCGTCAGGTGAATCTCGTAAAAGGTGGAAGGAACTACAAGTCCGAGGTGCGGATCGTTGGCCAACATCGTGTTTCCCGTATCGGTCTTCGACCCGGCCACTACCCACCAGTTGCTGCCAATGCCTGAGTCCTCAAGATTCAATAACGGATTATGATTGTATTGCTCAACGAACCTGCGCGCGGCTTTTGCGACATCAGGGTTAATCGTCTCTTGCGCCTGGTGAGCTTTCTCAATAATCTGAGATTGAATATTAAGCGACTGAATTTCCCGGAAAGCGTGTGAGGAGGCCTCTCCAGAACCAGGTATAGTCACAGTCGGATCGAATGGGGCGAAAGAGAAAATGTCCTCGAAAAATAGTCTTGCGCCATCAAACCCTCGGGCCTGGCCTGCGGCCTGATAGCTTAATAGCGCCGTAGTACGCGGCAGATCACCGATATCAAAGGATAACTGGAATTGTATGAACTTAATAACAGTAACGCTATCGACAGGTTGCCATCTTGGGACCTGCGTAATCTCAAGCAACGTATATTCAGGCGGCAGCGGATTGCTGTCGAGCCAGGCGTTAACGCCGTCGGAATAGGACCGTATCAGCGCAAGAGCTTCGGGCGCATATGCGCTAAGCGAGCGCTCGGCGGAACGGCGCACTCCGAATAACCTCATATTTATATCGCTTCCGAGGAATATCTCATTCGGCCCTCCCCCCAGCAATTCCGCCAGAGTACCGCTGCCTTGCCTTCTCGCGACATCCATCTGGAAGAATCTATCTTCCGCATGCATATAGCCCATCATGAAATAGACATCTCGATCTCCGGATGCGGTAATATGAGGTACTCCGAATTTATCCCTAATCAACTCCACTCGCTTTTGCAGGCCTGGAAGCGGCGCCGCGGAAGCGACCGTTTTCTCATGCGCCAACTGGCTGCCGAAGAGAAATGAAGGGATCAAAAGCGTAACCATGGTAATGAAAATAGTAGTTTTCTTAGCCAATGCGGTCTCCTTTCCAGTTATTACTGCGCCTGCTCAAGGCGTCTGGTGAGTTGTTCGGCGATTATCTCTACGTGAGGACGATTCATGATGTTGAGGTGGTTGCCGGTAACCCAATGGACATCCACTCCAGTTGCGGCGACCCTGTCCCAGCCGCGCGCTGCGTCTTCTTCATTGTCTGAAGGACCCAAATAGGGCCTGAAGAGCGTGACACGGCCCGGATAAGCTTGCGGGATATATTTCATTAAAGCCTCATTGTTCGCTTTATATACCATCAAGAGACGCCGAGCCTGCGTCAACCCGAAGTCAGGCGGTATCAACTTGAACTTCTTTGCCATTTCTACGACGTAATTGAGCTGTTCATCCGCCCCCAGTACTCTGAGGTGATCCAGAGAGAGAGGGAGAGTCTCGGCAAAGATCTCAACCAACAGTTGCGCATCATCCATCTCGCGCCATTCCTCAGGCCTTCTATCGTGGCCCATCGCTTCCGAGTCAAATATCGCCAGCACATCTACGCGCTGCCCCTGTCGCACGAGTTGCTGAGCCATCTCGAAAGCCACCACTCCTCCATAAGACCAACCGCCCAACAGATAAGGTCCCTCTGGTTGAACTGTACGCAAAGCCTCGACGTAGGAGGAGGCCATCTCCTCGACCTCCGTCAATGGCTCCTTCTCCCCGTCAAGGCCTGCCGCCTGTAATGCATAGAATGGCTGCTCCTGAGAAAGACAGCGCGCCAGATCATAGTAACAGAAGACGGTTCCTCCGCCCGTATGGACGCAGAAGAAAGGTCTCCTGGAGCCTAAGGGCTGGATATGAACCAGCGGAGAGAAAGTCAAACCTGCGCTCTGTTGTCGGATCATGGCGGCCAGATTCTCGATGCTCGCCCCCTTGAAGAAACTGGATAAATGCAGCTCATGCGCAAAACGTTTGCGAACTTGCGCCACAAGACGCAGAGCAAGCAGCGAGTGGCCCCCAAGTTCGAAAAAATTGTCCGTCACTCCAACTGGACGTCTCTGTAACAGTTCTTCCCAAATTTGAACCAGTTCGAGTTCCACCGTATCGCGGGGTACCATAAATGGTTCCGGCGTGTTAGGCTCGGTTTCAGCTAACGCTAATAACGCCTGCCTATCTATCTTCCCATTCGCCGTCAGAGGCAGAGCGTCAAGGATGATAAAGTCAGACGGCGTCATATAGCTGGGCAATTTCTTACCAGCGAAATGGCGGAGCCCGTTAGGCGAGAGCGAGAGGTCGACCACATCCTGCAGGCGCCGAATATGGGCCCCGTCGTCTTGTTCTCTGGTCAGTAGCCTGCCGCTTGATGGATGTATGGCATAGATGTAAGTAAGAGAAGTTTCTTCTAGATTGGCGGGTTGTTCGGCGACGAAATGGTAGCCGTGGTCAGCGAGTAATAATTCGATTGACGCCAGATTCTCCTCAGTGTCAACCTCCAACACAATCTGCTTGATCTTTTTCCAATCCTCAGGCTCAATCCCTTTTAAAACATCTAGCTCACTCTTCTCGACATTAATCTTTAGTAGATCAATACGCTCTATGCCGTATTCTTCCATCACTCCTGAAAGTGCGCGTACATTGACCGAGTGGGCGGTGGGTGTAAAACGATCTTCAAGGATTAGCTCAACTTGCTCCGCCAAATTCTTCGCATCAACCATGCCTTCCCGCTGCTGGTTAATCACGAATGTTTTGACGACCTCCTTCTCGATCGCCGCATCGGCATAGAATCCGGAGAGGATCGAGAATCCCGGGAACGAAGTAAATACTTCAGTTTTAGCCTCGTTGGATAGTCCGAAATCGAACAGCTTCGCGTTAGGAGCGTAAATCAATGAGTTCGCGCTTAGAGCCTCAAATGCCATCGGATTCGGCTCAAAGGAGTATATCTCCAGGTTTCCACTGATCTGATTTACGAAGAGCGTGAAGAGGCCGATATTGGCGCCGACATCAAAGATGCAGTCACCTTCTTCAATGGTAATCCCATGCTTGAGATACGCCTGAAGTTCGAATATTTCCCGGAATAGATAATCAGTCTCATTCTTGTTGAGGTTGGCTACCGTTAGGTTAATCGGCAGCCTATACTGCTTCAGGTTTTTGAATGCGCATCTGTATGCGTGGGTTGGAACAAGATAAGCTATGAGGCGCTGATCCTCATTATTAAGCCGACGGACAAGGACTACTGCGTCTTGAACGCCCGGATGCCGGGTCAGCGCCGCCTCGATCTCTTCTAGCTCAACGCGAAACCCTCGTATCTTCACCTGAGCGTCAAATCGGCCTAGAAATTCTACGTCCCCTGCCGGCAGATACCTGGCCATGTCTCCTGTTTTGTAAAGACGTCTTCCGGCGTCACTACTGAATGGATTCGGAACGAATGTCGCTGCCGTGGTATCAGGCATGTTAAGATATCCGCGCCCCAAAGAATCACCGCCAATATACAATTCACCTGCCATTCCTACGGGGAACGGTTTTAACTGCGAGTCCACTATGTAAATCTGCGTGTTAGCCAGCGGGCGGCCAAGCGGGAGTGAAGAAAATCTATCGGTGGTTATATTGTCACCCACGCTATAGGTAAGGACTCCGACAGTCGTCTCGGTTGGTCCATAATGAT
>Ga0154003_1000157_pt1 | contig 20384 bp, 10 predicted proteins | sample TSFL087MetaG_FD_104679 | JGI IMG/M metagenome (GOLD analysis project Ga0154003, IMG submission 104679) | Attine ant fungus gardens microbial communities from Florida, USA - TSFL087 MetaG | ecosystem: Host-associated > Fungi > Mycelium > Unclassified | place: USA: Florida, Lake Talquin State...
ATCGGAAATCACCAGCCCGAGGGCCATGATCCTGCAGGTATGGGAAGCAGTGCTTGCCGCATAAGGAGAAGTTGAAATAGGCTCAGTCTGCCTTCTATCGAAAAATTGCACCAGAACCGATCATATTCATTCGCGCTGGAGAGCATCGTCACCAAATCTTTGCCATACTCTTTGGCCTGTAATAACCCTAGCGCCAGAGCCGCCCGCCCTCGATCATAAATGAGATCATCCGCGTTCTGTTCTTTCCTCACAAGAAGCTTTGCCAGTAGGGGGGAATATGACTGATCCCCGCTGATTCCTAGCATCGTGGCGGCAAACGCTCGTATGGCTTGGTCATTATCTTTAAGCCACATCGCAAGTTGATCTTTCAGTTGTTTGACTCCTCCTAACTGCTTAAGTGAGGAGCCGTCTCCCTACTCATATTTGGCGAGGGCTTCCATATAGCGTTGCAGAGTATCGAGCGCCGCTTCCATGTGTTTATGGTCTTTATAATCATGAGTCAATGTCCAAGCTGCCCCGCCATGGATGTCTCTGAATTTCTCATCTTTTAATCTTTTTATGAATTCATCTGTCTCACGGGTGGTTTGTGACTGTTGTAGGCTTCCTTGGGGCAATATCGAATAGAGAATGCCCACAGCGAATATCAATGAAATGATCAGAATCTCTTTTCTCATCTTTGTAATCCTGCGGATGAAACCCGCTCAAAGTCGGGACGGTAGAGTAGGCGCAGAGCGCGTTGCAGACGAGTCAGTACTGCGGGCGGTAGCGAGCGGAGACTTTGCTAAAGGCCGCTCGCTACCGCCCGCAGTACTGACCCGGTCGGCGCCTTGCGGAATCCAGATCCTGGCGCCCCGTGCATATAACACAGGATGATTTCCATTAAGGCGCCGGGGGCTCGCCGCGCGTCGTTGTTTTATTCACCGCGCCCACTGTCTGACAGCGCTGCGGCTGACGCCCAGGCGGCGAGCCCCCGGTCGGCTAATATAGCCTTATGGTTCGCATTTACCGTCCTTCCTACAATTAACCTGTACGAAGTCGTTTCCTATCTTCAGGTCCGTGACCTCAACAAATCCCTTATGTACCTCTATCCATGCGGTCGGTGAAAAAGTAAAAAGCGGCTGACCACTAATAGCCCTCTTGTAATCCTTCGGGAATACTCGTTTGAAATGCTCTCTGGAAAGCCTTATTGCTTCATTGAGCTGCTCTCCGGTTATCCCATTTTCCCCCGCTCTGTGCGCGAGCATCGCTTTACCCCACTGGTACCACTGGACAGCCATGATGAAATCAAGAGGGGTCCCCTTAAGCATACCGGGCATCCCCACATATGTTTTGAACCCATGCTCAGGTGATACGCCATCTTGAAGAGTATGATCCCCTTTGCCAAAATGATATAACTTCTCAATCGCCGGAGAGTTCAGAGCCATTCTATCCATGTCGACAATATAGCTTTTTGCCCCGGCCATGGCTTCTGGTACAGTTTGTCCCGGTATCGCCATTGAGTGTCGATTGGCGAATACTTCAAATAATGTCCCAGGGAAAAGCCCGCTTTCAAAATCCGTGTGAAAGTTACCCAAATTTATTCGTTTTAGCTCATTGTGTTTAAGGCCGGGGAATGCCAGTTCAGTAATCAAATCGTGAATCGCAGTCGGAAATTTTCCGTTACCGTCCATTATTGAAAGCGGGTTATTCAGGGCGTAGATATAACGATTCCAGTTCTGCGGGTTGATAACAGCTATACCAAAGTTCATTGGGTCAACGCCTGTAAATCGGCCCTGAGCGCTGCTAAAGTATCTGGCCTTGAAGTAATACAATCCCGTCTCCGCATCACTTTCCTGTCCAGTAAACTTCTGTCGCGCCGAATCGCCGTTATAACCATTACTTGAGCTTCTGATTCCTACCCCGGCGACCAGATCTTCTCCGAAAGGCATATAATCATTCCGTCTTATGCTCCCGTCAGTGGCCACCCACGCTCGCACCGATCCCAGATGATCAGCGGTCGCGTATTCGTAGGCGACCCCATTATTAGTGGTCGCTATCAACTCCCTGCCCTTGTAACAATACGCCTTTGTCACAACGCCAGTGGCTTCATTCCGTTCAGCGATCAGGCCGCCGCCCGCGCCGTACTCGAACCTCGTCGCATTGGCGCCAACAATCTTCTTCACACGATTACCGATCCCGTCATAAACGTATTGGCTCGTCACTCCGCCCGCCCCGGTGGCCCTGACGATTCTATTCTCGGCGTCGAAAGTAAAGCTTTTTCCGCCGGGCTCCGCGATGAGGTTTCCGGCGGCGTCATACAAGAATCCGTCGCGTGTGATGCGATTGTTCACCATGCTGAAATCGGCCAACTTCAACGCGTTGTTCATCTCGTCCGCGTTGTCGGACGTGTAGTCGACATTTAACCCTCGATTCCCGAAGGGGTCGTATTCAAAGGTCTGATACCAGGCGCGCATCCCGTCGTTATATTCGCCGTTGCTGTGCTCCACCGCATAGCTAAGCCTGTTTAGCGGATCGTATTGGAAGGTCTGCGTATATTGAATCGTCCCGCTGACGGAATATTTGGTCCTGGCTAAGTTGCCGTTGTTTTGAGTCGGCGTGATCTCCGCGTCCTGGGCGTTCACATTTTGGGCAGTCCCGTAAATATTGTAGATCGTGAAGACGGACTCCAGATTGTCCGGCCTGCCCAACCTCATCTCGGTGGGCTGTTGCCGGTTGTTATAGCCTATTGAGTGAATCAGGCCGTTGCCGTATTTCTCTGATTGAAGCCCCCCGAACGGAGTATAACTTATGTCCTTAACCAGATAGACGGAGCTGAGAAACGGAGTGAACGACGCCTCCATCGCGCTAATGCGACCGGCGTTGTCATATGCCCAGGTATTCCTGAAATAACCGCCTCTCTGCTCAAATGTGACGCCGCCTGCAAGATTGTAATTATAGGTCGTGGCGTAATTCTTGATTCCCTGCCGTTGATGATTTGTCACTATTCTGCCGGCGACGTCATATTTATAATAAGTCCCTTCAGAGCCGCTTCCGTAAGTGACTCCGATCAGTCTTCCCTTCGACGGCATGCCCGTCCAGATGGGCGCTCCGCTCGGCAGCCCGGAGGGATCGTCGTAGAAATAAGACACCGGTAACGTCTCATTGGCCGCCGCAGTACCTGCCGGAGTGGTTCCCTCATAGACCTTCGAACTGACGCGATTGAGCCTGTCGTAGGTCATTGTCGTTCTGACTCCTCGGGCGTCAATCTTCTCTTTGAGATTGCCGTTAGCGTCATAGGCATAAGTCATAGGTCCGCTTTCCGGATTGGTCGTCGAAACCAATCGCGACAATGAATCGAAGTTGAAGATTCTGGTCTGAGACCCTTTGGTCACCTGCCGCAAATTGTCGAGCGCGTCATAGGAATAAAATGTTTCGAAATTCGACCGGCCCGGGTCTTCGATGACCTTGATCAATCTTCCGAGCGCATCGCTTACAGTGCTGCGTTTCTTGCCGGCCGGATCGGTGACTGTCACCCGGGCGCCCCTATGTTCAGTAATCACGTGCGCGCCGTCTGGAGTCTCCACATCGACGGATCTGCCGATCGCGTCATAGACAGTCTTGGTCCACAAGCCGGGCGGCGGCGAGGCGGAGTCGGGATCGGCGCCGCGGTAAGGGTTGGAAACCTGCGAGACTCTGCCGAGCGCGTCGAACTGTGTGTCAGATATCGTCCATGTAGCCCCTTCACGCGCTGCGACGCGGCGCATCCTGCCGAGACCGTCAGAATAAGATTTGCCTGCCAGGACGTTGTCGTTGAATATGATCTGGTCGCTGGTCGTAGTGACCACTCGATTCACGTTGTCGTAGGTGACAGTCTTTTGCCTTCTTTCGGCGGGTACGCCTCCGCCCACTTTCCACCGCGCTAGAACGCTCCGGGTCATGCGACCGAGCGCGTCGTTGTATGCGAAGCTGCTGATGACTCCGTTTGCGTCTTCAGAATTGACGAGCATGCCGAGATAATAATCGTATTGGGTGTATTCGGTGTGCTCGAGCTCGTTGGTCACTTTGGTCGGTAAGGCGTATGTGAGCCCTCCGGCCAGTTCTGGCGCCCCGGCGTTCGAGCGCGCCTCGTCGTCATCCGCGCCGAAGCAATCGATGTAGTCGATATCGGTATCAAAGCCGAGCCCGTCAACCGCCTTAACCACGTTGCCCGCGACGTCGTACTGGCTATGCAAGTGAATCTCCAAGGGGCTGCCGCCCGGGTTGCTAAGAATCGTCCCTGTCAAATTTCCACGCGCGCCATAGCCGGTATCAAATCCGCTGTCGTGCTGAACAATGCCGGGGCGGCCGACGAGCGGAAGGCCGGCGTAATTATCGTAAATAAAGTCCGTCTGCGATCTCTGGTTTCCTGACTCATCGTAAACGGTCTTCTGAACCGGCAGATCGCGGATGTGAATGTTAAGTTCTGCCGCATAATTGACGTCGCCCTGATTTCCATTTGTCGTGAGATAGGATGTATGCGTACGTCGTATCAAAGGCCCTGGAGAGCCTGAGCCGAAACCGTACTCATGGACGTCAGTAACATTGTTATATTGATCGTAATCGTAGGTCGTTCTAGATACCAGATTCGGAGTCACATCTGCTAAGGTGATGGTCACCGAACGTAACTGGGGGTCAAATGAGCGCGGAATAGCAACGCTCGGATGGGGCCTCCAGACATGTGTTACGCGTGGCTGATAATTACGCTCTACGCGCTTTATTAGTATTGTGCCGCTCGCGTCATAGAACTCGGTTTTCCATTCCAAGCCATCGTTCCAATTCCGATACCTGGTCGGCTCCGTATCATGTGACATTGAGCTCGTCGGATCGCCGAAGATGTAATGTTTTGTGTAGCTGAGGTTGATTTCAGTGCCGGGGACCACGCGCCGCACAATCACCGAGCCGCCCACCAGGTCGCTATATCTAGTCTCTTCAACTGGTATAGTGTCAGTCGTGTTGAGATAAACACGCCGCATCACCACGCGGCGATATATGCCGCCAAGGCCGGCAAGAACACCGCTTTGATAGGTCCCGGCGCCCGCCGCATAGTCATACTCGATCCTGCCGCCCGTAGGCAAATCAATCCGGGCGATATCACCGTAGTCGTTATGCCAGATCTTATATTCGCGATTATCCGGCAATACTATACGCTGAATCCATGTTACTGGGTCGATGCTCTGAGCCGGGAATTGTAAATCCGGGATTTCCGGAAAGGCCGAAGCGTTCGTGCGCAGCGAACTGAAACCTGGTCGCAGCCTCACCTCGGACTCGTGTACAAGCGAGATCGCACGACTGGCGCCCTGATAGCCTTTATAAGTAAACTGCCCATTTCTAGACTCGATCACGCGCTTTAGCGGATCTGTAATCACCGTGCTACCGTCGCCCGGATAGCTAAAGGTTATCATATTACCGTTGCGATCACGAATCGATGTAATTGCTCCTCCATCAATCCGGTATTTCGTTCCGTCTCTCATCATCAGATTGCCGGACACTACTCTAGTACTATGGACGGGTAAATCGCTAATCGGGGTATCTGAAATGAAAGTCATCGCCGACCCGTCTGTCGAATACCATTCGGTTCCCCTTGAATGCCCGGTAAGACAACCACCGTTAATTCCCTTCGGCTCTCCATTGTAGATAGCGTCAATCAACTCAACCTCAGTGCCGTCTGAATTGACAAAGGTCAATCTAGTGAGCATAGAATCAAATCCCTGATCGAATCCATTGCACGGATGATTATCAACTCCTGCATGGCGCGCGAATAAAACTCCTGGCCTGTTTCCGAAATCTCTGCCCACAAAATACTTATCCCTAAAGGTACACACGTTTGAGGGGAAGCAGCTGACAAGTTCACGATCCTTGGCCATCGCCCACGGTCGATCAGGTGAGAAATACTCAGTACGTCCCACCGTCCCGCGCCCACCAATTTGTAGCAGCGGAATACGCAATCTCAAAGAGCCGCTCAGTAAATCGATATGATCAATGTCGCTCAACGGCCCCCCTGCCGCATAGCTGCCTCCCAGGCCTGACTGGGTGAATCCATCATATGGCGTCTTTATACCCTGCGCCGTGGCCGAAACAGGCGGCATGACGGCAATCACAAACATGGCAATGACGGCAAATAAGCGATAATGAGTGATCTTCATACTTTTCCTATCTCATAACAGGTTTACAGCGGGTTTTAAGTCTCAAACTTGGTCCAGCAGTAGGATCTCCAGATCAAAGACCAGAATTAGCTATTGAATCCCAGGAAATACACCCCAAGCCGAAAGCCCTACCTGAAGGACAGTTCCATTGCGGCTGGGAGAGAGCCAGGCGTCATCTGAATTGGCTGATGTCCAGGTTGGAGCTTCCGAGATGCGCGCCGAATCGAGGATTGCCAACCGCGTTCCTGAAGCGCGTGGCGCGAGAACCGGGATCCGGCTCCGGGTCCCATTCCAACGACACGACATCTACGGCGATCAGCTCTTGTTGCGCCGAGGCGGCGGCGGATTGCAGCGCGAACGTGGAAGCCTGAATCCTAAATAACTCTCCAAGTCGCGCTGCGATCTGATCTCGTAGGCGAGACACGACGGCAGCGGCGACCGTAGCGAACCGTCTGCGCGCTTGACGCCGGCTGATACGAAGCAGGAGGAACAAGACACCACATGCGATCAATAAGACCAATCCTGCGCGGCCGAGCGGGATCGCCAGCCATTGGCTTGTGACGCTAAGCCGTGGCCTTGTGCTCTTCGGGCCTGCGTCAGATCCCGGTGGCAGCAACATTCCCGTCTGTCTGCCTTCTTGTTGGTTAGTGTCAGCCGGCGCGGACTTGTTCGCTCCGGCTTCAGGAAACAAATACCGTTGCGGGATGATCTGCTTGCGCGTCGAGGCGCTGCTCCATACCAAGTGGATCGCGGCTTTCCCCCTGGCATTGTAGTACTCCACGCGGACTTCCGCCTTCTCGCCAGCTTTCAGCTCGACTGGCGCGCTGCGAGTATGTGGTTCGGACTGCGACTGCCAACGGTCGATTACTAATTGGTTGTTCACCCAGAGCCTGGCGCCGCCGTCACTGTAGAGGTAGAACGTGTAAGCTTCACTCGTCGGCGCGGCGAGTTGGCCCCTCCATCGCACGCTGAAGCGGTCCGCTGGCAGAAGCTTATCAGGGCCATTACCGGCCCAGTTAAAATTGACGGCAGGGTCGATGCGATCGAGCGCCGGTTGACCGCCCAATGTCGCATTGCCGAAGTAGCGGGCCGTCAGACCTCTCGGCTCCACATCAGTCGCCGAATTTACTCCTCCCGTAGAATTCGTAGGAGAGCTGGAGCCAACACTATTACTAACACATTGACACAGCGAAAAATCCCAATGATAACCAGGACCGCATATCTCTGGGGCTAGGTCGCATTGTAAGGGCGGCCCAGATTGACCGATACTAAACAGTTGACCTCCTACCGTAATGCTCCCGCCCCGGAAGCCGTACGGCTCGGTGTAGTTATTGACCCAGTAAGAGACGACGCCATTACCGGAGCCGCTTCCTCCTGCGTTGATCCACCAATCATTACTGACTGCCGACCAGGAGCAGCCCGCCGCCGCTGATATCGAAATGCTACCTGGGCCACCGTCTGGTCCAAACGATGCGTTGAAGGGAGAAATCGCATAGGTGCAAAATGTGGTCGCGCCGCTTTCATTTGAGTAACCTGAGTCCCATGGGCCTTTATAGGCCCTTACACGATAGTAATAGGTAGATATTGGAGTAAGTCCGAAATCGGAGTACGTTCTAACGTTAGCGCCCACCGTAGCAATGTTAGAATAACCACTGCCAGTCCAGCGCTCTATTTTAAATCCGTCCTCAACGCTGCTGTTGTCGACCCAGCTCAGGTCGATTTGCGAAGCCGACACCGCGGTGGCCACAAGGTTAGATGGCGCGGTCAGTAGCGGCGTCCAGGAGAGAAGAACCATACCAGGACCGCCACCCTCGTAGTACTCCAGCTTAACCTCGTGATTGCCCGCAAAGAGATCCACGTCAGCCGTGTAGGTGGTGGGTGGTTGTAAGAACCATTTGTCGATCCGCAACTGGCCGCCGACCCAGAGTCTCACCCCGTCGTCTCCGGTGACTGAGAAGCGGTGGGGACCCGCCGCAAAATTGACCGTCCGCGTCCAGCGCGCCGAGAAGTAGTCCGCGAATACAGTCAGGTTGCAGCCCGTGTTTGGTGGGCCTGCTCCCCAATTGAAGTTCAGAGAGTCAGTGCCGCCATCATCCTTCACCGCCACGGAGTTCCCCGCAAGATTCACATTGTTGTAATACTCGCCTTTCCATCTAATGTTTGACACTCCTTGCAAGCATAAGCCGCTGACTGGCGCCCAGTTCAACCGCGCCTGCGCTGGCCCGTTGAATTGGTAATATTCCAGTCTTATCTCGTGATTGCCCGCAGAGAGCGGCACATCGACGTTGTAGGTGGTCGCCGTCTGATTCCTCCACTCATCGATCTCCAATTGGCCGTCGATGTAAAGCCTCACTCCGTCATCACCGGTCACCGAAAAGCGGTAGGTCCCTGGGGTGAATGTGATCGTTCGCGACCAACGTATGGAATAATTCTCTGCGCCGAGGATGCCGGGCTCAGGGCTTACTCCCGGATTGAAATATCGATCGATGAATCCGTTCCCGTCGTTTTTGGTCAATATAGGATTGCCATCCAAATTGGGGTTGTTGTAATAAGCCCCGAGCCAATCCTGGTCTGGAACGTTCACTCCAAGAGCGGCATCCACTTTGATCCGCGGCACAGAGCGATTACCTGCGCCCAGGCGCGCATCTGTTACTGACACGCCGGTGCTTTTTAATAGAGTCAATAAATCGTCAACTGATGCAGATCCCTTTCCCGCGTGATCCCACGTCACCCGTCCCCCATGCTGTGTAAATGCCATTCCATTTACTGTTTTACCTTCCAATCCAACTGCGCGAGCGGGAACCACTAACTTCACCCAGCCATCCGCCTGCGGCAGTCTACCCATATTTATCCGCGCTGGCGTTCCATCTTGCCCCCAAGGTATGTCATTCGCCCCCCAATATGCTCGATGATCCCAGTTCACGCCGTCATGCCATTGCAGCATTATTCCAGAAGGCATAGCTGCCGAATCAAGACGCGCCCACGCATAGAGTATTTCCCCCGTTCCTATCTGTAACGTAGACGTCGCCCCGTAAAAGAAATGTTGTCGTATCCCTGTCGCTACGGACGATTGATGTGACGTAGTTCCCGTGTATGGCGTTGGATTCGCCGACACCCAATTCCATGATTCAGTAACGCCCCCTCCTGCAGTATCGTCAGGATACGGTATAGCTCCTGCCGGCAATGCGTCATCAAACCAGACCGTATTATTAGTACCGATGGGAGAAGCTTGCCTTAATAGGGCCATCGCGCCCGACACGTGAGCCGCGGCCTGCGAAGTGCCGACTCCGTTCCCTAATCCGTCCCCGGGTACGGCCGACGTGATTTCGACCCCGGGCGCGAGCAGATTCAAATACGACGCGCTGTTGGAATTCTGCCAAACAGTGTCGGCCGGAATTGCACCGCTGCCATCCCCCACGGCGCCGACGCTGACGGCCGAAGATATGCAGGCCGGATAGCCGAGGGCGTCGATAAATCCGTCGTTCCCCGCCGCGACAACGGTCGGAATCCCTACGGACTTCAATTGATCGATCCTGGCTTTGAGTGGCGCGCCTTCCTCCTCATCGCAGTCGGTCGTGAACCTGCCGGTCACGTCCGTCACGAGGCTTATGTTTACGGCGGCGATGCTGTGTGAAGTTCTCAAGTTGTCATAAACATGCTTGAGGGCGGCCATGACGTCGGTGGTTCGCGAACGCAGACAGGTCCCGAAGCCGCATTCTTCAGGGCTGGTGACGTATGACATCACCTGAATCGAGATGATCTTCGCGTTTACTGCTACTCCCGAAGTCTCTATGGAGTTCCCCGCGGCGATGCCTGCGATATGCGTGCCGTGATCACAACCGTCCAGCCCGCTCACCTGGCTGCAGTTTCTTCCGGAGTCGGGCTCTGTGGAAGCCGTGGCGTTGTTCGGGCAGAGAGTTGAGTATTCGGCCACCTCATCGATCGTTGAAAAACACGCTTCAGCGACTACCTTGTTTGATAACGCCGGATGCGTCTTGTCCACGCCGCTGTCGAGGACCACGACGGTTTTGCCGGCGCCCGTGTACCCGCCGGCCCATGCCTTCGTCGCCCTAACCTGAGGCAGACTTTCCGCCGTGGCCAGTTTCATGGTCGTGTCCGCGGTCACACTCAGGACGTCAGCCGACGATTGAAGTTGCGCCAGGCCGTAGGAATCGACGCTCAGGGCCACGAACGGAATATCATCGTATTTTTTGAGTGAAGACGGCGCGTACCTCAACTCGGCAAGCAATCTATCCTGCGCTTCCTCGATTACGCGGCGCTGCGCCAGTCGTTGCGTCACGCCCGATATCTGGCCCTCGGGTTTGAACGCGGCCCGCACTTTCACGATCACCGGCACAATTCCTTTCTTCTGCGCCGTGTCACTCAGCTTCTGTAATCGTTGGTCGAAAGTGGCGCTTCGAGTCAGTTTGGCGGCGGCCTCTCTCTGCCTTTCGACGGCGGCTGAAAGTTCCGCGGCGGACACTTGATCTTGAGACGCGAGGGTCCGCGACTTCGCTCCGGGGAAAATCTCCCAGGCCACAATTACGATTACACAGACGGCTATTAAGCCGATGGCCGACGCCGTTAATTCGGGGATATGGTGTTTTTTCACGGGTTACCTCTTTAATTACGCGCCTTGCGGCGGATGCTATTGCCGGCGATGGTCGGCGTAAGCGCATGGGTAAAAGTGTTGCGGTATAAAGATGTGGCGCGAGTTGTTTACTCACGCCTTGTGATAACCCACTGGCGTGAGCAAATAACTCGTAAGGCGCCTCATTACTTCCACCCCAGCGCTTATCAGTTGATAAACTGGTTTCACGACGTAACAATGGAACAAGTGGAATGTGTAATGGACGGATTTCGTTTGTTCCGTTATTTCCGTCGCTCCGTGATGAGTCCATGTGTGGCTGCAGCCGCCCAACAAAACTGGACGCGCTTTAGCTCTCGTTCTCGAGGTCGCGGCTGCCTTCGGTCGCTCTGGCTGCCGCGCCTCGACTGTCGCTGGCGGAAGGCCCCCAACGATGAATAGATGCGCTCTGAAAGATAGACCTCACCTATGAAGCGCCCGATCTGCTCGCGCACTCTGGAGGTTACGATAATTGTTCAAGTAGACTCTGTAGTGGGCCGACAACTGGACAGCTTTTGTAGCCTGCTACAAACTTTACAAATAATGCTCTCGGCGAATGGCCTGTTAATTGCGCGAGATTGGTTCAGCCACTTTGGTATTATCCGGCGTGACTAGCAACGACAAAACCGTTAGGCCTAACCGGGCAAATATAAACTTTCCCTCCGTGGCGGAACCTTGTGATAGCAGTTGTGTCAGCGATACGCCAGCGCCTTGGTGGCAGATGGATTTCAGTCCGTTGAGATAAAGGTCAAGCCAATCGCATTAAGTCGAACAACTCGTTTATAGCGAATAATGCGCCCTCACTTACATCAACCTGCGTGCCGAAGCTCGTTTCGGCGCGAGAAAACTCCTAACCCTCATTGGCGCTGCGGTTTGGAAGATTACAGGCGGTCTCAGCCCTCCCAACCATCATGGCGCCTAGTAGCAACTCAGTTACCACCGGCAACGCTCCCTTTCCGGCGATTATGTCGCCCAACTCAATGGTCCCGAAGCATTTTTGGCTGGTGGCAACTTAGCTGCTAGTCGGTGGCAACTAAGTTACTAACTAGGTTGATGGCATGAACGCGCATCAAAGAGATCTATTAGTAACCGTGATTGTGCCGCTCGATTTCTAACCTCTTGACCGCCTTCCTCAAACCGTAGAGGCTCATCCCTATCCTTGCTGCGGCTCGACTCAGATTGCCGCTCGTCTCATTCAGCGCGTTGACTATAAATAACCTCTCCAACTCGTCCCTCGCTTCGCTGTACGGCAGGCGGGAGTCAATCATGATTCCGCCCTCGACAGTCTTCGCGGCGAGAGGTTGAGCGCACACTCCGACTTCCTCCAAAATGCGCTTCCGTCCGATCTCTTCCTGGTTCTCGGCGAACACGACCAGCCGATAGAGCACATTCTCCATTTCGCGCACGTTGCCGGGCCACTGGTAGCCGAGCATCAAGGCCATGGCTTCACCGCTCGGCCGCACCCCCTGTTTGCCTGCCTCCCGCTGGTGGTGACCGAGGAAATGCTCAATAAGGAGGAGTATATCTTCGTCGCGCTCCCGCAGCGGCGGAACGCGCAGCCGCAATTTGTTGAGCCGTTCGAAGAGGTCGGCGCGGAACCGTCCCGCTCGTACATCCGATTCTAGGTCGCGATTGGTTGCGGCTATCGCGCGCACATTGACTTTGATCGGTCTGGCCTCGCCTAGAGGACGAACCTCGCCCTCCTGCAAAAAGCGTAGGAACATCGCCTGGGCTACAAGGGGCAATTCGCCGACTTCGTCCAGAAAGAGCGTGCCGCCGTCGGCCTCGCGAATGACGCCTTTGTAATCTCTGTCCGCGCCGGTGAAGGCCCCGCGCCGGTAGCCGAAGATCTCGCTTGCGATCAGTTCTGGAGGCGCGCCCCCGCAGTTGAAGGGAATGAATTCCCGTCCGTGGCGAGGGCTGACGGCGTGAACCGCGCGGGCGATCAATTCTTTCCCCGTGCCGGTCTCGCCGGTAATGAGCGTTGGCGCAGAGCTGTCGCGCGAGCGTTCGATTTTATTGATGACCTCGTCCATCGCGCGGGAGGCGTAGATGATAGGCGCAAACGCCTCGCGCCGCGTTAATCGCGCGGGCGTGGCGAGGTCAGACCCGATCGGGCGGAGAGTTGATTGTGATTCGACATCTTGATGAAAGCCATTGACCGGTTGAACTTCCAACAACTCTCGCGCCATTCCCCTTCTTGAAGCCGACAATTTCCGCACAGACGCCTCCTCTTTGGCCTGGTTATCGAGTTGAGAATCAATGAAAGAGCGAGTGACGACGCGGCAGCGCCTGGGAGAGGTAAAATACGCTGCTCGAATGTGGGGCGAGCTTTCGATGTTAACGGATGTGACGCCATACTTCAGGCGGATTCGGACGGGTTGATCCGCAGCCCTGTGACTTCGAGTGATTTCCCTTGTAACGCCGCCCGTCCTCGCCTGCCTGACTCCGGAATGAGTCTGCTCACAATGCAAGCAGTCGAAGACGCTACCACTCCCAGTAGGGTCCGAGGAGATTTCTGCTCCGGACGGTGGGCGGTCTTGCGAGAGACGGCCTGTGAATTGTGTAAAGCGATCGAATGGCGAAGATAGTTCTACCCAAGTTTTCTGCGAACTGGAAAGGCGCAGAACCAGTTTGCGGAGCGGGTTGTGGGGCGACATACATTTTTTCAGGCAAAAATTTGTGTGAAGCCAGCAATTCTCGGTTTGGGCAGAAATAAGGACTTAGCGCCTGTTTTAAACGCCGATTTCCATTTCGAACTCGCGGTCCTCGGCGCTCAACCCGTCAAGCCCCAAACCGAACATTCGCCGATGTAAAGTGCAGGGAAGCGCCAAACTATCTCACCTGATTTCTCAAAATTGGCGGAGGGTAGTTAGAAAGACAGTATAAGGTTGGCATGAGTCAGTGAGCCGCGAGCAGAAAGCCCCTCACCGATTCCGTAAGGATCGTCACCATTGGTCGAGTACGACCGCGGCATTGGCCGGTACGTGGTCTCTCGCGACCCGCACAAGACGGAGTCACCGCTCACGCCGATACCAACCCATTGACGCCTTCAGCGGCTGTTTGTATCCTCAGACCCGCTATATTTTCCCGCCGCCCCTGTGGGAAACTTCAAGCAGCGAAATTTGCAACACAGTCAAAATCACTCTTGACTACATCAATAGTTGGCCCGCCTGGTCATTTGAGAATCCCATAGAAAGATGAGGAGGATAAATGCGCCGTCTGGTAATCGCCGCCCTATCTGCCTTGATATTGTTATGCACACCCATCTCAACCCCCCAGGGTTGTGGGTTGCATTCAACCCGCTGGACTCCTCTCATGATCAACGTGTTGCGGGTCGGGGCGCAGGCTGCAATAAGCCTGGGTGGAGCATCGCCTGTTCAAGCCTCCGCTAGGGAACGCGGCGCGGCGCCGAGCGTCCAGGAGAGTATTTCGCTCCAACCAGGCAAGCCTGTCGAACGAGAGCTTTCCGGCGGCCAATCACATTCCTACAAGATCACGGCGATCTCCGGTCAGTACCTGCATATAGTGGTCGAGCAACGAGGGATAGATGTGGAAGTGGCGCTGTTTACGCCTGACGGTAAGAAGATCGGCGAAGTAGATATGGAGCAGTTGGTCGAGAGATCTGAGACAATCTCGACAATCGCGGAGGCGGCGGGCGCTTACAGAATCGAAGTGCGTTCTACCGAGAAGATGGCTCAAACAGGCCGCTACGAGGTCAAGGTAGAAGAATTGAGAGAGGCTACTGTTGAAGATAAATATTGTGTAGCCGCAGAGTCTCTCTTTCGCGAGGCGGAGAAGTTAAGGCAAGGAACGGTAGAGGAAAAAAGAAAGGGCATCGAGAAGTATCAAAAAGCGTTGGAGTTATATCGAAGAGCAGGCGACAGTAAAGGGGAGGCTGAAACACTCTATAATATCAGTAGGGTCCATCAGTCATTAGGAGAGATACAGAGGGCGCTGGACAAGCTTAACGAGTCTCTGCTGATCAAACGGGCTATAGGTGACCGCAAGGGAGAAGGTGTCGTCCTCAACGACATCGGCCTAGCCTATCAGTCATTAGGAGAGACGCGGAAGGCGCTGGAGACGTACAACGAGGCTCTGCCAATCTTCCGAGCAATCGGTGACCGCAAGGGGGAATCTGCCAGCCTCAACAACATCAGCCTGGCCTACCGGTTATTAGGAGAGAGGCGGAAAGCGCTGGAGACGTACAACGAGGCCCTGTCGATTAAACGGGCAATCGGTGACCGCAGGGGGGAGGCTATTACGCTCAACAACATCGGCGTGGTCTATGACTCGTTAGGAGAAATGAGGAAGGCGCTGGAGACGTACAACGAGGCCCTGTCGATCAAACGGGCAATCGGTGACCGCAGGGGGGAGGCTGGTACGCTCAACAACATCGGCGCGGTCTATGACTCGTTAGGAGAAATGAGGAAGGCGCTGGAGACGTACAACGAGGCCCTGCCGGTCAGACGGGCAGTCGGTGACCGCGAGGGAGAGGCTACCACCCTCAACAACATCGGCTTGGTCTACCGTTCGTTAGGAGAGTCGCAGAAGGCGCTGGAAACATACAACGAGGCCCTGCCGATCACCCGGGCAATCGGTGACCGCGAGGGGGAGGCGGTCATCCTCAACAACATCGGCTCGGTCTACCAGTCATTAGGAGAGACGCGGAAGGCGCTGGACAAGTTTAACGAGGCCCTGCCGATCAGACGGGCAATCGGTGACCGCGGAGGGGAAGCTTCCAGCCTGAACAAAATCGGCCTGGCCTATCAGTCATTAGGAGAGACGCGGAAGGCGCTGGAGACATACAACGAGGCCCTGTCGATCAGACGGATAATCGGTGACCGCGGAGGAGAAGCTACCAGCCTCAACAACATCGGCCTAACCTATCAGTCATTAGGAGAGACGCGGAAGGCGCTGGAGACGTACAGCGAGGCCCTACTAATCAGCCAGGCGACAGGCATCCGCGGTCTGGAAGGTCTTACACTCCACAACATTGGCGCGTCCTATGACTCGATAGGAGAAACGCAGAAGGCGCTGGACAAGTTTAGCAGCGCTCTGTCAATCGAACGGGCAATAGGCGCCCGAAGCGAAGAGGCTCAAACCCTTTTTGGCATTGCGCAAGTGGAACTAAAGCGCGGGAATCTGACCCTGGCCCGCCAATCTCTTGAACAAGCCATAAGCATCGTCGAGTCCCTACGCGCCAATATATCCGGCCAGGGGCTTCGCGCTTCATTCCTCGCCTCCCGACAGGAATTCTATCAATCCTACATCGATATGCTGATGCAGATGCAGATGCAGAACCCGGCCGCTGCATTTGACTCCCTGGCGCTAGAGGTCAGCGAGCGCGCGAGAGCACGGTCCCTGCTGGAACTATTGACGGAATCGCGCGCTGATATCCGTCAGGGCGTCGACAGTTCGCTCCTGGAGCGCGAACGCTCGTTGCAGCAACTGCTCAACGCGAAGGCGGCGGCGCAATTCGCCCTATTAAATCGCAAGCACGCTCCCGAACAAGCCGATGCAGCCGCCAAAGAGATTGCCTCCATCACTACTGAGTATGAGGAGCTTCAGGGCCAGATTCGGGCTCGCAGCCCACGATACGCGGCTCTGACCCAGCCTCAGCCACTGAGCCTGGAGGAGATTCAACGGCAGGTGTTGGATCCGGACACTCTGCTGCTGGAGTACTCACTGGGTAAGGAGCGCAGCCATCTTTGGGTGGTGGGCCAGAATTCGATCAGCAGTTATGAGTTGCCCAAACGCGAAATGATAGAAGAAGCGGCGGCGCGCGCCATTAAGTTGTTTAGCTCCAATAATCCCACGGCCAATAAAACCGCGACGGAAGCGGCAGCCGCCTTAAGCCGGATGATACTGGGGCCGGCGGTTGAACAATTTAATGGCGCGAAACGATTGCTGGTGGCGCCTGACGGCATATTGCAGTATCTGCCCTTCGGTGCGCTGCCAACGCCGACGACAGTGAAGAATGGTCAGCAATCCGGCGCCCACGGCGGTCAGATCCCACTGATCGTTCAGCGCGAGATCGTGAACTTGCCGTCCGCCACGACTCTGGCGCTGCTGCGGCGTGAGCAGAGCGGCCGTCAGCCGGCCGCCAGGCAGATGGCCGTGCTGGCGGACCCGGTCTTTGACCGCAATGACCCCAGGCTCAAGTCAGATGTCAAAGCGCAAAGCGCGGAAGGTAAAAATCAAGGCGACCGCCCTGCCGACTCACAACCCGCATTGCAACTGCCGTTCGGCCTGGAAAGATCGGCCAGGGAGGCTGGCGTGAGCTTCGACCGGCTGGGTTTTAGCCGCAGCGAGGCTGAAGCGATCGCGGCTCTGACGCGTGAGGGGGAGCGCCTCAAAGCGCTCGATTTTGAGGCGAGCCGGGCGACGGCGTTGAGCGAAGAGTTGGGCCGGTATCGGATTGTACATTTCGCGACGCACGGACTGCTTAACAGTCAGCATCCTGAGCTGTCCGGGCTGGTGCTGTCGTTGGTGGACGAGCATGGACGCCCGCAGGACGGCTTCCTGCGGGCGCATGAGGTGTACAACCTGAAACTGAACGCCGACCTGGTGGTGCTGAGCGGGTGCCGGACGGCGATGGGGAAAGACGTCAAAGGCGAGGGGCTGGTGGGTCTGACGCGGGGCTTTATGTACGCCGGCGCGCCGCGAGTGGTGGCGAGTTTATGGCAGGTATCGGATAAGGCGACGGCGGATTTGATGAAGCGATTCTACAAGGGAATGTTGGCCGACGGGCTACGGCCGGCGGCGGCCTTGCGCGCGGCGCAGGTGGCGATGTGGAAGGAGAAGCGCGCGCCGTACTTCTGGGCGGCCTTTGTGCTTCAAGGGGAGTGGCGTTAATGAGATGGTGAATGGAGCGCCGCTCAGCTCGCAAGTTGCTAAAATAATAATGTGCCCTGGTGAATGTGAGGGACTAACACCTGTGAAGAACGTGACTGCGGACGAAACCCAAGGAGAGGCCGATCTCGTCAGGCTAATCATGGCCGGCGATCACTTAGCGGAAAAGGAGTTGGTACAGCGCTACAGCCGTGGTCTATCTATCATTATCCGCCATCGGGTCAAAAATGCGGCGGATGTCGAAGATCTTTGCCAGGAGACTTTCAGGAAAGCGCTGGAAAAGATCCGGCGTGGAGAGGTGCGCGAGCCTGAGAAGATCTCCGGGTTCATTTGTGGTCTGGCCAGGAATCTGGCGATTGGCCACCTTCGGCGGCTTTCGCGGTGGGGGGGCGGAAACGCAGAAGCACAGTCTCCAATTGATCACGCGCCGAACCCGTACGATAAGTTGTTGAGAAAAGAGAGAGCCGATATTGTGCAACAACTGATCAATGAGATGCGATCTGATAGAGACCGGCAGATACTTTTTCGTTTTTGTATCATGGAAGAGGATAAAGAGAAGATTTGCGCGGATCTTGGTTTGACAAGCCTTCACTTTAATCGAGTACTATCCCGCGCACTAAAGCGGTTCAAGGATCTGTTAGAGAAGAAATTTGGCATGAACAAAGTGTAGCCGTGAGGACGTAAACCGTCAGTTGTTGCTCTCGTGGATCAGCCAGAAGATTATTTTCGCCGGATAGGCCTGCTGCTAGCGCTTAAGAAGTTGGATGTTAGCTCACTTATCGTGCAACTAATTTTAGAGTCTACGTTATAAGGTTAGGCATATGGATCATCCCTTTATCGAAGAACACAACATCCCCTACCTCTATGTACTAGGAAAATTGCCGGCCGAGGAGCAAGAACATTTCGAGGAGCACTTTGTTGCTTGTCCGGAGTGTCTAAACCGTTTGGAAACGACGGAGAGGTTGATCGTCAGTCTGAAGACCACAGCGGCAGAGGACATTCTGCGACCACACGCTTATGTTCAGGCTGGGATCCTTGCCTGGTTAGTGCGGATTAGCAGTAAGCGGCAGGCAATGTTGCTTTCGATCACGATCCTGCTTTTGGTGGCGCTTCCGGCAGCCCTTTTTGTTGCGGAAATGAGGCGTGTTCGTGGTGAGTTGGATCGAGCCAGATTAGCCTATGTGGATAGGCAGCGCCAATTTGAAGAGAAGCAACAAACTGTACGGAATTTGGAGAAAGAACTGCAAGAGACGCGGCAGAAATCAGCCGAGCAGCGGCAGCATCTTGAAACCGAGCTTGAGCGCGATCGGCAGGAGAGAGCGCGATTGGCCGATGGAGCGAATAGGCCGGGAAGACTTCACTCTGTGGCAACGGTTTTCTCCTTGATCAATATCAGAAGCGCTGACCCAACCCAACCTTCTCCAAAGAATGAGATCGTTATTTCACACTCTTCTCAGTTGATCGTCCTTTCGCCGGAATTTGCGCCTGACCCTAATATACTAAGCTATCGTGGCGCTATCACAACCGATGACAATCGCCCCATCTGGCGGGGGGATAAACTGCAATTGAATCTCAAAGGAACAATTGAGCTTGGTTTCAGCGCCAGACTTTTCAGGCCGAGCGATTATCTATTCACCCTCGAAGGACTCACCAAACAGGGGAACTATATTCGCATCTCTAAATATCCTTTCACAGTGACGATAAATTGAGGCGCTGTTGCAAATAAACCAGGCGCCCGGTCCTCAATGCTGGTAGACTGGCCCAATTCCATTATCACTGGGGCTGCTCTGGGGTCTGGCGCCAACCTGATAATTATGGATTACCTGAGTTCGACTCCCAGCCATCGAACGAAAACATAATATTTACTTGATTTTCTGTTGACCCGGCTCTGACCTTCGGATGCTAGTTTGATATAGTTTCACGGCTTTGTCGCGAAACCTGAGGCTGCGGTCGACTTCCGCAAGCGTCAAAGCCTTGCTCCTTCCACAGTTTAGCGCATCAACATCAACACAACCATCAAGTTCCGGAGGATTCTATGACATCACCCTTCTTTCGAAGATTTGTGCCAGCAGTCCTCTTATTGCTGGCTCTGACAATCGGCCCACTGCTGAATTCGGCAACCAGTCAGGTTTCCGTTTCGGTACATATTCCTTTCGGCAATGTGAGCGGCGCCACCTCAACTTCGACAAATAACCGTCTCGTAACGCGCTCGCAATTCGCCGCATCGTGGAATGCGTCGAAGCGAACAGCCAATTGGGTGGCCTGGCGATTACGCGCATCGGATATCGGCAGCGTCCCGCGCAGCGATTTTCACGTCGATCCGGTAATCCCCACTCCGTCGCCCAGTGACTACACTAACTCCGGTTACGATCGCGGCCACCTATGCCCTTCCGGAGACCGGACCAATACAACGGCGAACAATTTCGCCGTGTTTACGATGCTCAACATAATTCCCCAAGCTCCCGACAACAATCAGGGGCCATGGGAGCGTCTGGAGAGTCACACGCGGTCGCTAGCCCAGCAGGGCCGTGAGGTCTACATTATTGCGGGCGGAGTGGGATCGAAAGGCGGTTTCAATGGAATCAACATCCCGGCTTCGACTTGGAAAATCGTCGTGGCCTGCAGCCGGGGCGGACTTATCCTTCCACATCGGGCAGCACGACAATTGCGGTCCTGATGCCGAATAATCAGGGTATAAGATCAAACTCCTGGCAGACGTACCAGACGACCGTGTCGAACAT
>Ga0154003_1000158_pt1 | contig 20383 bp, 18 predicted proteins | sample TSFL087MetaG_FD_104679 | JGI IMG/M metagenome (GOLD analysis project Ga0154003, IMG submission 104679) | Attine ant fungus gardens microbial communities from Florida, USA - TSFL087 MetaG | ecosystem: Host-associated > Fungi > Mycelium > Unclassified | place: USA: Florida, Lake Talquin State...
CCAGGCCGAGAAATTGTGGCTTTGTTCCTACAACGGCCTCAAGCCCTTCTTCGTCGCCGTTTCCCATAGTCGCTACCACGACATAACTGCGCGAGTCTATTCGACCACTCAGCGATTCGAGGTCGGTCAACACAACGTCGGCTTCAGGGAATTGTCCTGATCCGGCCTCCGGGTCGGCTACGTAAACCTTGAAATCAAGCAGCCGTCCGAGTCCTGCGAGAATCTGCGCGATCGGAGAATTGCCTACGATAATAAGATTGGGCTTGGGAAGCACAGGCTCAAGGTAAATCTCCAGTGAACCGCCCCCCTGGCAGGTCATCAGATAAGCCTCGACTCCTTTCCAATCTCCATGTGTGGATTCCGGGCTGATGCTGACAAGCTTCGGCTTGCCCGTGTTCAAGGCCTTCTGCGCTTCGCGAACGACGATGGGCTGAACGCACCCGCCTCCGATCCAACCGGTGATCGAGCCGTCGGGCTTGATGATGGCCTTTGATCCGGGTTTGGCCGATTGAGGGCTTTTGTAGGCCACGACGGTGGCGATGACGAAAGGCTCCCCCTCCGCACGCATTCGTCCAGCCTGATCCAGTATGTCATTCCACATTGCCATTTCCACACATTGGCCACATAGGGCGATATCTACTCAGAGAAATTTGCGCTGATAATTACCCACTTTATACTATCATCGCCCTCATCGCCACCGTCCTGCTCGCGCATGGCAATGTTGATCCCTAACTCTGAACATTGCATGCCTTCACCCAAAAACACTGATTCGTGAAAACTGAGACCGAATCCATTCAATCCGCCGCCGGCCGGGCCGGACCTTAGACCGGTTATCAATTGGATGTACGGGATTGCTTACAATAGCCGTGACCGCGATCCCGGCGATTAGATCGTTTTTCGATTGCGTATCTATCCTCGTCATTCGCCTTCTATGAACCCGTATGTTGATCTGTTATTCGCTCTAAGAATCAATTCGAAGCAGCTTCATCAGGTTTCTGCTCAGGATCGCTTCCTTATCGGCGTCGCTGAGAAATGGCGCGTTGAGAACCAGGTCCACCGTCGCCGGCCAGTTGAAGGGCGTGTCAGTGCCGTAGACGATCTGGCCGACGCCCACCTCGGCCACCAGGTGCCGCAGCCCCTCCTCCGAGAAGATCATCGTGTCAATGAATATCTGTGACTTCAGGTACTCGCTCGGCTTTTTCTTGTTGGCGCAGTTCGCGTTGCTCCGCACTTTGCAGGCCACCTCCGTCCGTCCGAGATAAGACGGCAGATAACCGCCCGCGTGTGCCGCGCAGACGCGGAGGCCGGGGAACTTATCAAGCGTCCCGTCGAAGATCAAACGCGATAGGAAGTAAGTAGTTTCAAGCGGGTTGCCGATGATGTTGCCCAGATCGCCGCGCCCCCTCAACGCGCCCTCCTTTATAATGTTGTCGGCGCCCCCAGGATGCATGAAGACCACTGCTCCGAGTTCGGCGGCTTTGGCCCAGAACGGGTCGTACTTCGGTAGCGACAGGTCCTCGCCGTTGACATGCCCGCCGACGGAGGCGCCGCGCAGGCCCAGCCGTTTGACGCCGTCCTCTAGCTGCTCGGCCGCCAGATCAGGGTGCTGAAGCGCGACCGAGGCTAGGGCGACAAAGCGATTGGGGTGTGTCGCCACCCACTTCGCGAGTCCCTCGTTTTGCGCGCTGACGATCTTGCGCGCGAGGTCGCGATCGGCCGCGTACCACCAGTAGCCATTAATGCTCAACACCTGGACATCGACCCCTTGCTGATCCATAAGATTCAGACGCTGCGGATCGAGGGTGTTATTCCTGCCGCCGCCGCCGCTGTTGGCCAGCGGCGTGCCTTTGACGATCTCCGACACCGGTATTACGCAGTGCGCGTGCATGTCGATGACTTTGACGCGGCGGCCGCCCACGATAACCTGTCGTCGGTCTGGGCGATCCTGGAGCGCCGCGAACGCGGCGACGGCGCCACTGCGGACCATTATGCGCATGCCCGTCGTCGCGGTCCCAACTGTCCTTAAGAAATCCCTGCGATTCAGCATGTTTGCCTTCTTTCGATGATCACGGTCACAGGTCTCATAAATTTAGGCCACAACAGTGGCGATGACGAAAGGCTGTTCCTGTGCGCGCAATCTGCCAGCCAGATCCATCATGCGCTTCCAGATTGCCGCTCTCATATACGCGTCAAAGTTTTTTCCGACCCACGGCAATCAGCCGATCCGCATCGATTCCATACTTATTCCCGTCCAGGTCTCCAAACACGTTTACTTCCTCAAACCCCGCTCTATGCAGAATATCTTTCATTTCCTGACCGGAATATAACCTGGTCTGAAAGTTGAACGTTTTTGCCGTTCCATCTTTAACGAGAATCCATTCGTTCTGACAGCGGGTCCAATCTTCACAGATTTCATTGCGCTGGATGAGCAACAATCCATCCCCGCAGTCTGTAGAAATTGTGGACTGATATTTTCTTGCCAATGGTTCCTTGCCAAAAATGTCGATAAGTATCGCTCCCTCAGGGGTCAGGCTTTGATAGGTGTTTTGGAGTACTTTCAGGTCGTCTTCTTTATCTTCGAAGTATCCGAATGAGGTGAACATATTCAGTATCAGGCTGAAGGAATCACCACGGACAAAATGCCGCATATCGTCCGACACAAACTCGATCTCAAGATTCGATTTTGCCGCTTCTTCCTTTGCCTTACGCAGGAGGAATTCTGAACGGTCAACGGCTGTGACCTGTATGCCGCGCTTTGCGAGCGCAAGAGAATGCCTCCCCGGACCGCAGCATAGATCTAAGACGGTCCCTTCTTTGTAACCGACGAGGGTCAATGCTTTTTCAATTTGTTCTTCGGCAAGACGAAATCGTTCCTCCGGGAACATAAAATTATACAGTTCGCTCCAGAACGATTCATCTTCAAACCATGCGCCCATTTTTGATTCTCGTATTGTTATTTCGTCTCGTTCCAGATCACTTCGACGTTTGCCCGCAGTCGCGCCGTCTGCGCCGCCACCGGGTATCGCAATAATTGTTGAATTTGCTCTGGCGTCGGGTAACCGTCCTTCTGGAACCGCTCCGGAACTTTCCAGGAATTCACGACATCGTCAATCGTCCGTCCGGCTTTCTTCGCCGCCTGCACCGTTTGCACGAACTCGCGGGTGAAGTCGGCATAGGTTTTCAGGTCGGCTATTGTCAGCGTAGTCGGGGTGTGCCCAGTAATAATGGTGTCGATGTTCTTCAGAGCGGCTGCGGCTTTTGCAATCGTCTTCGGGTACTCGACTCCGCTGCCGCCGTTGTTTGCGTCGATGAGCGGAATGGTTTTGAGGGCGAATGCGTCTCCGCTGGCCAGCGCGCGGAGCGCGGGGAAGACGACCCACGCGTCGCCGCCGGTGTGGGCGTTTCCGAAGTAATACAACTCAATTCGTTCGTCGCCGCTGCCGATAGTCATCCGATCCTTGAACGTCCGCCCGGGAAGACCGAGTCCGTTTTTATCTTTGAAGACCTTCGGCTGCTCCGGGCCGCCAGTGACCGGACGCATTTCCTGCATCAGCTTCGCCGTGTTTTCATGCGCGACCACCTCGACTGCCGCCGGGAACTCGATGTTGCCGCCGACGTGGTCGAAATGCGTGTGCGTGTTGATGATCGTGGTCACCGGTTTTTCGGTGATCTCCTTGAGCTTTTCCAGGATCGGCCTGCCCCAGCCGGGCAGTTTCGTATCGACCAGCGTGACGCCCTTAGCGGTTATGAACGCCGCGGTGTTTCCAAGGCCGCCGCGGAGGACATACAGATTGTCTCTGACTTTATCGACCTGAATTGACGCCGCCGAGGGCGTTTGTCGCGCCGCGCCGACAGCCGTCAAGAGCGCGCCAACAACCAGGAGAGCGCCGAGAATGAATCCGCGTGTTAAGGCCAGAGGTTGACTTTTTTCTACCATGTTCGGAATTTCAATGTGGCTTAATCCGATTTCGGGGCGCCCGTCCAGAAATCGCCAACCGCTTTAGGGGAATAACGGACCTTCGAGAACACGGTCGCGCACTGCTCGCCGGCGGGGGACTGGGAAGCGAAACCCACATGGAGCTGTCCCTTCACAGGGAAGCGGAAATAGCGGATGTAGGCCCACTTCTTTCCATCGATGGAATAGTAGAAACCGAAAACATCCTTCGCACGGGTAAGACGCAGGAACACCTCTTTGCCGGGCACGTCGGTGTTCACGCTATCGTCAGGGTTGACGTTCGTGACGTTCGAACAGACGGAGAATGTTCCATAGTGGCTCTTCTCGAAGAGTAATTTCACCCAATGGTCCGGATCCGAGTAGACGACCAGAAAGCCCCCGTCGTACTCCTGCTTGAAATCGACGGACACTGCCGTAGTGAGGACAAAGGTGTCCTCCGCGGGAAAGAGCAGCATTGGGGCGGTGGCCGTGTGTACGCCGCTTTCCACATCGTTGTAGAGATCCGTCTTCGCTGATGCCGTGATCGAAAAAGAATCCTCCGAGAGAATTTTGAAGTCCTTCGGCGCGTTCATCCAACCGCCTGGACTAGGAAGGGCTTTGATCTCGATCTTACCGGTCAAAGAAGCTGCGGGCTTGCCCTGAGCTTGCCCCGAAGACTGGGATGGAGGTTGCATTGGGGGGCGGTCCGGCGCGCAAGACGCACATGCCAGAATCAACGGCAGAAGCATGGCCTTTGAAAGCGTTTGTGAATTCATAGGATATACACGATCAGAAACGGATTCAATTGCAGGGCGTCTCTCTTCTTGACGACAGATTTCTGGCTTGTCATCAGCTTCGTTCGAGAGCTGGTCACTCCCGCCAAGTGAGGACCTCGCCCCCTTGGCCCTTGAGTATGCTGCCAGGGAAGACTTTCAGCCGCCAGGGGACCAACCGAATAGCGGCGAACGCGTCTGATTTCGGGCTATCCCACCCAGGAATGATCGCCGGATCGTACCCGACAGGCTCTGGTCCATTGAGAAAAAGATTCCACACCATGATCCGAGTCTCGTCATCGAAAGCCCATGTCGCCCGGCATTCTGCGACACAGGTGTCGTGAGATGGCGCCCAGTAGTTCAACGACATGTAAGGGCTTGCGTTAAGGTGGGCGCGCTTGAGAGGTGTCGGGTTGGTTCCTATCCATCCGACGAGACGCGCGCCATCCCACTGCCAGTAAGGGTGTAGGATGCGGGATCGGGGCCTGCCTTTTATGTCTACGGTTGCAGCGCTGCACCAGACAATGCGATGCGACATCTCAACAAAAGCAGGCGCAACCTGGCTCAACTCGTTCATTGAGTCCTCCTCTTGCCTAACGCTCCCGTTCTGCGAGGGCGTCACCCCGGCCAAGCGACTTCCCTGACCCCCGCTTAGAACACGAAGGTGATTTTACTTGGCTTTGATCCGTATCCCCATTCCATACTTGTGGCTTTAATCGTTTGCTCCTTATTTGTGAAGACGACATTTCCCTCTGCTACGAGTTTGTTACTTTTGGAGTAAACGGTTAAGCGCTCCGACCGGATCGTGACATCGCCGATTAGTGTTTCCACTTGTCCCGTGTATTGAATTACCTTTCCATCGTTCCCTTGGCTTGAAGTAGCGCTATCTGCCCTCACCTCCAGGACATTCGCGCTCTTGTCCTGTCTGTTCCCAGGCTGATTATTAACCGGAGACTGAGCGAAGATGGAATAAGCAAACAGAACAAACACTGAGATTGTGATTAATCCTCTTTTCATCATTTACCCTCCTGCCTCACTTAACTGGTTAACCGGTCACCCCGTTCTCTCTCAAAAGCTTCCACACTTTCGGCGGGGTGATCGGAATATCGATGTGCCTTACGCCGAGATGCCAGAGCGCGTCAACGACCGCATTGACGATGGCCGCGGGCGCTCCGACGGTCGCGGACTCTCCGACGCCCTTGGCGCCGAGCGGGTGATGCGGCGAGGGCGTGCAGGTCTTGTCCGTCTCCCAGTTCGGCGTCTCGATCGCGGTCGGGAGAAGGTAATTCATAAAGCTGCCTTGAAGTATGTTGCCGCTATCATCGTATTGAATCTCCTCGTAGAGCGCCGGCCCCAATCCCATGGTCAACCCGCCGTGAATCTGTCCTTCGACGATCATCGGGTTGATGATGTTCCCGCAGTCGTCGACGGCCATGAATCGGCGCACCTTGACCTCTCCCGTTCCATTGTCGATGTCGACTACGCAGATGTAGCTGCCGAACGGATAGGTGAGGTTCGGAGGGTCGTAATAAGAGACAGCTTCAAGGCCGGCTTCCATTCCCTGTGGGTGATTGGTGTAAGCGGCCAGCGCGATATCCTGAATCGTCTTTGCGCGATCGGGCGAGCCTTTGACGAAGAACTTGCCCGGTTCCCACTCGAGGTCGTCTTCGTGGGCTTCGAGCAGGTAAGCGGCGATCTTCTTCGCCTTGTCTCTGATCTTGCGGGCCGCAATGGCGCCCGCCGCGCCGGCCGTCGGAGTGCTACGGCTGGCGTATGTGCCGAGCCCGTATGGCGCAGTGTCGGTGTCGCCTTCTTCAACCGCCACGTCATCGACCGGGATTCCGAGTTCTTCGGCGACGATCTGAGCGTAAGTCGTTTCGTGTCCCTGTCCCTGAGATTTGGTGCCGAATCGCGCGATGGCTTTTCCGGTCGGGTGGATACGAATCTCGGCGCTGTCGAACATCTTCAATCCAAGGATGTCGAAGTGCTTCGACGGGCCCGCTCCGACGATCTCCGTGAAACTGCTAATGCCGATTCCCATCAACTCTCCGCGCTTGCGCTTTTCGGCCTGCTCCTTTTTGAGTTCCGCATAGCCTACATTCTCCATCGCCTTGCGCAGGGCGGCCGCATAGTCGCCGCTGTCGTACTCCCAGCCGAGCGCGGACTTGTAAGGGAACTGATCGGGCTTGATGAAATTTTTCATCCGGAACTCGGCAGCGTCCATCCCTATCTCGTGGGCCATCAGGTCGGCCATGCGCTCAATCGCATGAACGGCCTCGGTGACGCGGAACGAGCAGCGATATGCGATGCCCCCCGGAGGTTTGTTGGTATAAACCCCGTCGACCTCGACGTGCGCGGCCTTGATGTCGTATGACCCGGTGCAGATGTGAAAGAGGCCGGCGGGGAACTTCGACGGGTTCGCGGCGGCGTCGGTATAGCCATGATCGGCGATGGTCTTGATGCGGAGAGCCGTCAATTGCCCGTCTTTTTTGCCTGCCAACTCCGCCGTCATGTGATAATCGCGCGCGAAAGAGTCGGCCTGAATATTCTCCATGCGGTCTTCGATCCACTTGACCGGTTTGCCCGTCAGCACCGACGCCGCGACGGCGATCACGTAGCCGGGGTAGACCGGAACCTTGCCGCCGAATCCGCCGCCAATGTCGGGAGCGATGATCTGAATTTTGTGTTCGGCCAATCCGACGTGTCCCGCGACCAGGGCGAAAACAGTGCGGATGGCGTGCGGCGCCTGCGTGGTCATCCAGACGGTCAGTTTCCCTCTGACTTTGTCGAAATGGGCGACGCAGCCGCAGGTTTCGATCGATGAAACGTGAATCCTCGGGATGTAAATGTCTTGTTTGACGGTGACCTCGGCGTCCTTGAACGCCTGGTCGGTCGCCGCGCGGTCTCCCCATTCCCAGTGCCAGATGTGGTTATCTTTTTTGTCCTGTTTATCGGTGCGAAGGACGGGGGCGTCGGGGAGCAGCGCTTTCTTGGGGTCTACAACCACCGGCAGCGGGTCGTAGTCAATTTCGACAGCGTCGGCCCCGTCGGCCGCGATGTATCGCTCCGTCGCCAGAACGGCGGCGACCTCCTGGGCCTGGTACATCACTTTATCCACGGGGAGGACCATCTGAGTGTCCGACATCAGCGTCGGCATCCAATGGAGGTTGTATGCGGCCAGGTCCTTGCCTGTGATGACCGCGGCCACGCCGGGAATGGCGAGCGCATTTGACGTGTCTATGTTCCTGATCTTCGCATGAGCGTAGGGGCTGCGGACGATGTCCAGATAGAGCATGTCTGGCAACACTATATCGTCAACGTATTGCCCCTGGCCGCGTAGGAAGCGCGGGTCTTCTTTTCTCTTGACGGAATGGCCCATGCCGCCGATTTCTGCGGGCGTTTTTGGCGTCATAATTGCTCTTCTCCTTCGCGCAGTTTCGCCGCGGCGTATTGATACGCCTTGACGATGTTGACGTACCCGGTGCATCGGCACAGGTTGCCTGAAATGGCGTGTCGAATTTCGTCATCAGTCGGGTTGGACTTGCTCTTGAGGAACGCGTATCCAGTCATCAGCATCCCTGAGGTGCAGAAGCCGCACTGCAGCCCGTGTTCTTGAAAGAACCCTTCCTGAATCGCGTGCAGCTTGCCGTCCTGTTCCAGACCCTCGACCGTCAGTACTTCGCGCCCGTCGGCCTGGGCGGCGAATACGGAACATGACTTGATGGCCCTGCCGTCCAACACGACTGTGCAGGCGCCGCAGTGGCTCGTGTCGCAACCGACGTGCGTGCCGGTAAGCCGCAGGTTCTCGCGGAGGAAATGGACCAGAAGAAGCCTGGACTCCACTTCGGCGGCGCGCTCGACGCCGTTGACTTTTACTTTTATTCCGATCTTCGCCATCGACTACGCCCCTCCATTCGCGCGCTTGAGCGCGAGGTTAAGCGCCCGCGTGGTTAGCACGCGGACGAGATCTCGTTTGTATTCGGCTGACCCCCTGATGTCGTCAATCGGTTGAGATTCTCCCGCGGCAATCTGGGCCGCCCGTTTAATTGTAGCGTCGTCGAGCTTCTGGCCGATCAAGAAGGCTTCGGTCTCCTTCGCCTTTATAGGAGTGAAACCGACATTCGTCAGCCCGATCCCCGCGCGATGGCAGACGCCCGCGCCGTTCAGGGTGATCTGAACGGCGACGCCCGCCGTCGCATAGTCGCCGACCTTCCTCTTGATCTTCATATATGCGCCCCCGCTCGATGGCGGCGGGATCGGAACCTTGATCTCCTTGAGTATTTCGTCATGCTGAAGGGCGGTCGTGAAAAGGCCGGTGAAAAAGTTCTCGATTGGGATTACCCGCTCCCCGCTCGGGCCGACCGCAATAATCAAGCTTCCGAGCGCCAGCATCGTGGCGGGGTGGTCGTTCGCAGGGTCCCCGTGAGCAAGATTTCCGCAGGCAGTGGCCTGGTTTCGCACCAGCGGATCGGCGATGACCACAGTGGTGTCCATGAGGATCGGGTAACGCGACAGGATTGTCGGCGAGACCTCGAAGTCGCTTTCCCTTGCCAGCGCGCCGATCCTCAAAAAGCCGTTGAGTTCGGAAATGTAATTGAGATCAGGGAGGCGGTTGATGTCGACGATGTAAGGCGGCGTCGCCAGCCTTAACTTCATCATCGGTATCAGACTCTGCCCGCCAGACAGAATCTTGGCCTCCTGGCCCAACTCGCCGAGTAGAGAGACTGCCTCTTCCAGTGTGCGGGGCGCAAAATATTCAAAGCTCCGAGGGATCATAGGAACCTCTTTGGGAACCTCCTTGTTGTTTTCCAATCTCTCCACCGGGCGTTCTGGCGCCAGGTGGAATTGTAACTGCTAATTTACTTCCGCCGCGTTCGCGGCGATTGACTAATGGGGTCGGCGGGAAATGCCAAACTGTTGTCGGATCACGTGTAGCATACCCTCGGCCCATTGCAAGCGTCAATTCATAATGCGTCAATCATTCTTTCGTAGCCGCGCGGCTCCGTTGGTGTGGGGATTGCAGTGAGCAACCGCCGTGAGCCGGGCGGAATTTCTCCGGTGAATCGAGGAGGCGGCGGCGTACCGTTGTTGTACAAAGATGTCCATAAGAGAAACAGATTGTTGATGTGGACAGTTTAAAGTCTGTCCCACGTCTTCCGAAGAGGAGGAGAGTTTATGTTGAGTCTAATAGGTCAGATACTTTTCGGGCTGGTGGTCGGCATTATTGCGAAACTGGTGATGCCGGGGCGCGATCCGGGGGGGATTGTCGTGACCGCGATCATCGGAATGGTCGGCGCGTTGATCGGGACGCTCATCGGGCGAGTTCTGTGGGGAGGGCCTGGTTATTCGGCCGGATGGATCACCTCCATTCTCGGCGCCGTGCTGCTGCTCTGGGCTTACAGGGCGATAGCGGGAAGAAGAGTGCGCGCTGCTTGAAGATTGGGTTCCTTTGCGGTCTTTGCGCCTTTGCGAGAAACCAGTCGCTCGCAGAGGCGCTGGATACCGCTAAACTTGATCTCCTTCACCCTGTAGCCCGTTGACCACCCGTTTTATCCCATCCTTGATCAGATCGACATTGAAGTTGATCAGCAATCCCAATCGCTTCTCGGCAATCTTCAGATAGGTCAAAACCTGCTTGTAGTGAACCGAAGCAATAGCTTCTATAGACTTGATCTCAATGATCACCTTATCTTCCACGATCAGGTCTACCCGAAAGCCGATATCAAGTCGCACGTCTTCGTAAATGACGGGGATAGGCTGCTGGCGTTTGACGCGAAGTCAGCGTCTTTCCAATTCAGCCGCCAGCACCGCTTCATAAACCGATTCGAGCAAACCGGGGCCCAACCGCTTGTGAACTTTCAAGGCCGCATCAACGATGTGTTTTGCGATTTCGTTTTCAGTCATCATCCGCCTCCGAAAGAAACCACTCGGGTTTTGGGATTGGCTTTGCGATCTTTGCGCCTTTGCGCCTTTGCGCGAAACAAGTAAATTCAGCTCAGGCGGAAATTTATGTGCGGTTTCGCGCAAAGGCGCAAAGGTCGCAAAGGAAGGGCATATGGCGGGCAAATATATCGCTCCAAATTCATCGGAGCAATAGTGATACTAATATGGTACCGATCGCCGGTTCTGATTTATAATTCACATCTGAATTTGGCCAGTGGGCCATTCTGCTTTAATTGTGTTCGTATGGGAGATCATAGAGACAAATGAATTTGTTGGAATCTAACGCCGGCGCGGCGCCGGTCGAATCCTCTGCTGAATCCTCAACCGAATCTGGGGGCCGGTCTAATTTCATTCGTGACATCATTATCCAGGACATCGAGGCGGGCAAGCATGGAGGGCGGGTGCAGACGCGCTTTCCTCCCGAGCCTAACGGATACCTGCACATAGGCCACGCGAAAGCAATCTGCCTGGACTTCGGATTGGCGGCGGAATTTGGAGGAAAATGCAATCTTCGCTTCGATGACACCAATCCATCCAAGGAAGAAACCGAATACGTCGAATCCATTATGGAAGACGTCCAGTGGCTGGGTTTCAAATGGGACGGGTTGTTTTACGCTTCTGACTATTTCCAGCAGCTTTATGAATGGGCCGTCCAATTGATCAAAGCGGGCAAGGCTTACGTCTGCGACCTCAGCGCCGATGAGGTTCGCGAGTACCGTGGCACGCTCACCGAGCCGGGCAAGGACAGCCCTTATCGAAATCGCTCGATCGAGGAGAACTTCGATCTGTTCGAACGCATGAAAAACGGGGAATTTCCCGACGGATCGCGTACGCTGCGCGCGAAGATCGACATGACGTCGCCAAACCTGAACATGCGCGATCCGGTGTTGTATCGCATCCTGCATATGGAGCACCACCGGACTGGCGACCGGTGGCGTATTTACCCTATGTACGACTACGCGCATGGGCAGTCGGACTCAATCGAGAAGGTGACACACTCGATCTGCACGCTCGAATTCGACGATCATCGCCCTTTGTACAACTGGTTTATTGAGCAACTTGGCATTTTCCCTTCGCGGCAGTATGAGTTCGACCGGCTCAGCATTACCTATACAGTTATGAGCAAGCGCAAGCTGCTGAGGCTTGTGCAGGAAGGCCGCGTAAAAGGCTGGGACGACCCGCGCATGCCAACACTCTCGGGGATGCGGCGGCGCGGCTATACGCCGGAGGCCATCCGCAACTTCTGCGCGAACGTCGGCGTTTCCAGGACGAACGGCATTACACAACTGTCGCACCTCGAATACTTCCTGCGCGAAGCTTTGAACAAACATGCGGCGCGTGTGATGGCCGTGCTGCGGCCCCTGCGAGTCGTCATCGATAACTACCCTGACGATCTGGTCGAAGAGATGGACGCCGTCAACAACCCCGAAGACGCGAGCGCCGGAACCCGCAAGGTCCCGTTCTCGAAAGTTCTCTACATCGAACAGGAGGATTTCCGCGAAGACCCGCCGAAGCAGTACTACCGCCTCTCGCCGGGCCGCGAAGTCCGCCTGCGCTACGGGTATCTCATCACCTGCCGGAGTGTGGTGAAAGATGCGGAAGGAAATGTCGTCGAGCTGCATTGCACGTACGACCCGGAAACCCGTGGCGGCAATACGCCCGACGGCCGCAAAGTTAAATCCACTATCCACTGGGTCTCGGCGGCGCACGCCGTTGACGCCGAGATTCGCCTCTACGACACCCTCTTCACTAAAGAGAATCCCGATGATACCGAGGAGGGCCAGGACTTCACCGCTAATCTGAATCCGAACTCGCTGGAAGTGTTGACCGGCTGCAAGGTCGAGCCAAGCCTGCGCGACGCGACGCCAGGCGCGCGGTATCAGTTCGAACGGATGGGCTACTTTAGTGTGGATTCCGATTCAACGGCAGGGAAGCCCGTCTTCAATCGGACAATCGGATTGCGGGATACTTGGGCGAAGATTGAACAGCGCGCCAAAAAATGATTGATTTTAAAGCGCCTGGCATCAGCAGTATCGTCATTTAGCGTTGGCCTTCCAGGTTCGCCCATTCACCCGACTGAATGAAGGCTGCCCAGTAGAAGGGATGGCGCCGGTACTTGCTCCGCAGCATTCGCAATTGCACTTGCCTCAATCCCTCACTTCGTCCCTCTCCTTGCCTGAGCGCCAGGTAATAATCAGTCATGAATTCCTTTGCCCCTATATCTGACACTGGCCAGAGGCTAATCACCTGGCTCTCCGACCCGGCCAAGGCCAGTGCGCGCCGTAACCCCTGCACTCCCTCACCTTTCCTGACCTCTCCCACACCTGTATCGCACCCCGAGAGCGCCACCAGTTTTGTTCCCGACAGATCCAAAAATGCCGCCTCGAGCGCTGTTAATACACCATCGTTATCTCCGCTCTTGCCCTGATTGGCTCCTGCCAGCGCAAGGCCTGAACGCAGCAGGGGGTTTTTGATGTGCGCGGCCCACATGCCGAGCTGCAGGTCAAAGTCGCTCTGCCAGTTATCATCAACAGGGCTCTGAGTCACTCTAGGTGGAGAACCCTGATCCCCGAGAAAGAAGCCGTGTGTCGCGATATGCAAAATGCGCGGCCCCCTGACCTGTTTGAGCGCCGCTTCGGTAGCCTGTTCTCTTAGGAGCACCGATGCTTCAGGCAGCACGGTTTTGATCGCCAGCGCTTCGTACTCAGCGCCCGGCAGCGGCCGGAAAAAGACTCTGGCGGAATCGATACGCGCCCTCGCTTGATTAGCGTCCAACCACATTCCAGAGTGATCCATCCGCCCGGCGAGGGGCGAAACCTTGCCGAATGCAGGGTTGGCCACCACCAGCGGGGCGCTCTTGCTCGGTTCTGATGTTTGCAATCGCAGCAGGTCACGCCCGCTGGTCAGGTAGCTGATGGCGAAGCGCTCGACCAGATACTGATTCTGTTCATCCACCATGGCGGCAAAAGGAATGAGATTGAGCAATCCGTCGGGCGCAATCAGCACTCGGCGTGTTCCACCCAGCCTCTCGCCCAGGAGTGAGCGCACAGGACGCATAACTTTCTCATCGACGACGCGTCCCAGTCGCTTGTCGTCTATCTTCCGGTTACGCAGCGCTCTGCGCCAGGCATTCGCTGCCCGATCAATGGGCGCCGTGGCGCCAAGGTCTACCCACCTCAGTTGCCCTTGCGCCGAAAGCGCATAGGCAAGGTAGCGCGGCGCCCCGCTCTTCTCAGTCCGCGGACCCCATGGCGTGTAGACCGCAAACTCGACCAGAGTAGTGTCTGCGGGGAGCGCCGCCTGGACAGCGGCAAGCGTGACCGGTTGCGCCTGCGCCCGAAACTCAGCGCTGCGTCTGCTCAGTTCCGCTTCCAATTTCTCGACTTTTTCCTCGAACTGCTTGAGTCGCGCCGAGGAAGTCTCGGGTATGGTTGGTAGCAACCCCTTCAAGGCGAATTCGGCCAACTGCGAGCGGGCATCAGTGAGTTGATCGAGGAGCGCTTGATCTTCTGGGGTAGCGTGACGACGCAAGGTCGCGATCGTGTCTATCATTGCATCCAGTCCGCGCGATTTGCGACGGAGCAGGGTAGTGAAGGCAAGGTCGAGCGCCTTTGGGTCATCGGGGGCGGCCTGGCTGTGGAGCGAGAGCGTGAAATCGGTCTGTCTTGTTAAGAGGGAAAGAAGAGCCAGTTTTTGGCGCTCGGAGCCGGTGTCGAGATTGAGGGACAGGTTGTATTCGGTGACGGCGTTGGCGCGCGACTGAGCCGCAATGGCCTCACGCGTATCGCCTTTCGCCGCGTAGAACATGGCGAGGTTAGTGAGAGCGCGAGCGATACGGGGGGAGGGGGGGCCCAATTCCTTCTCCTGGATCGCCAGCGCGCGCAGATAGAGCGGCTCCGCCCGCGCATAATCTTTTCTGTCGCGGTAGATGTTGGCGAGATTGCCAAGAGATTCGGCGACATACCGGTGTTTCGGCCCCAGCCATTTCTCCCGGATGGTCAAAGCGCGTCGATGCAGCGATTCCGCGTTCGTATAGTCGCCCTTGTTGTAGTAGAGATTGGCGAGGTCGTTGAGAGCCTGAGCGACCAATTGATGTTCCCGCCCCAGTGTTTTCTCCCTAATCGCCAGCGCGCGCATATAGAGTGGCTTCGCTTTATCATAATCGCCTTTCCCGTCATAGATGCGCGCGAGGTTACGGAAATAATAAGCGAGAGTAGAGTGTTCCGGTCCCAGCGCTTTCTCCTTGATGGTCAGCGCGCGGCTCGCCAGCGGTTCAGCCTTCTCATAATCTCCATTGTTGAAGTAGAGGACCGTCAACAGGTTGAGAGTGGTGGCGACCTGAGGGTGATTCCGCCCAAGCGCTTTCTCCTGAATCGCCAGCGCGCGGTTAGACAACGGCTCCACCCTCGGGTAATCGCCCTTGTAAAGGTACAAAACGGCCAGATCATGGAGCGCGGCGGCAAGATCGGGGGCATCCGGCCCCAAAATCCTTTTCCGAGTCTCGATTACACGCTCAAATAACGGGATCGCTTCATCGTACTTGCCTGCGTCACGCAGTTTCATAGATTCCTGGTAGAGCATGTATGTCTCATACAGAGCCCGGTCATTCTCTGTCGCAGCGCGCATCTCTTCAATCCGAATCCGGTAGCCTCCGGCGGATGCCCGCTTCTGGGTGGGCCTTACAATCAACCGATAGTCGCCCGGCGCCTTAGCCACCATCGCCGCCAATTCCTTCTCCCAAAGACTGTTCTCGGAGTCGAACTCTGTGATCTGCTTACCGTCCGGCGCCACCACCCGCACCACCACATCGATGCCCTGTTGCTCAACGGTTACCTTCAAGAACTGATCGATGCTCAGCTTGATTAGGTAGGTGTGCTCTTGCCCAACCGCCAGCTCGCGTTTGATAGACTGGCCCGGTTCCAGCATACAGACATCCTTCTTATTGCCAGCGCCATCGGGCTCTTGAGACGCCACTTGTGCTGTCCCCTGCGCTGATTGCCGGATGGGGCCGGTGGGGACGGGCGCGCATCCTAAAGGCTCAGGTAAGAAATTAATAGACAATAGACTGGAGAGCAGAAATAAGTTGAGCAAATTAGCCAAGCGTCGGAAGCTGATCTGCCATCTCCGATAGTCTGAAGCTGGGTAATGCGCGCTCTGACAAGTCATGGCTTGACATGGTGGAAGGGGCAAGAATTATTATCAAAAATTGTAGTGACCCTTTGGGCTTGTTGTGACCAGTAGCAAGAAAACGAGCAAGAGTAAAAAATGATCTTAACGCAGGATTAATGCCAACCTCAAGATAATTCCATGTTAACTGCGCTTGGCGCCGGCAGGTCAGGCTTCGCGTAGACCTTGCCAAGGAATCAGTTTTTATTCCCCATATCTCTCGCTCAGCCGTTCGCCTTCTTGTACGCCTTCACGAACCACCTCGCAAATGTGAGCGGCATTAGGCGCTCAATCAAATGGCTCTTGATTGAGTGCTGCTCGTAGATAGGAGACAACTCGCTTTTGAAACTGTACAGCGCCCGCACGCGATTGGCGTCAATCAGCTTGACGACCGTTCCTACCCATTCGGTTCTTCCGTCTCTCATTTCCATCAGGGAGAATTGAAGATGAATGTCCGACTCTTCAGGACGTGAGACGATCTCCAAATCCGGTAATTGTTTCTTTATTTCTTTGACAACCACCTCGCGTTGTTGGACGTCATGGCCGACAAACAACTTTGTCACGCCGCGTAACTCGTCAGGTTGTCCCTGCTCGATAACCGGCGTCTGAGCCAAAACAGGCAGAGCGAACGTCAACATCAGGAGAGACAACCAGACCATTTTTCTAAAGGGCATGTTCATAACGTTCCACTTTCTTAAAGTCGGGGTTGTTTCCACTTATCTTGAACGATCACAGGGTGTCGGCTTGCAGGCGTTTGATTAGACCCATGCGGTTCCGTATGATGACGCGCATGTCGCGTCCGTTAGAAAGTCCGCTCTCGTTCCGTACGCTTTACGACAGTCCTCTTGTCAGCGTACGCGATTACCGCTGTCGCATTGGTTGCGGCCCTCCCGGAGATGAAGAACAGCCTGACGCCGACCAAATCGTCCTGCTGCGTTCCGGCGCATTCAGAAAGCACTTTGGCCGGCGAAGCGTGACCGCCGACGTCAATCAGGCGGTCTTCTTTTCGAAGGAATCAATCTATCGCGTCAGCCATCCGGCGGACTGCGGCGATCGGGGAACGATTTTCATCGCCCCGCCGCGAATACTGAATGACATCATTCGCGAACTCGATCCAACCGTTGACAGGCGCCCTGAACGGCCATTTCCATTTGTCACCGGCCCGTGCGCTTCCGGCGTATTCTGGCGGCGCCGCGAACTGGCGCAGCGACTTGAGACTCTGGAAGACAACCAAACGTCTTTGGCGGGACCGGCGCCGCCTGATCCCTTATGGATTGACGTGACAGCGCTTCAACTCATCGCCGACGTGCTGGAAGCCGCGTTTGAGAGACACGGACTCGCGTCGCCTTCTGGAAAGCGCCGCCGGGATGGCACGGAAGCGGATCACGCCGACCGTGTTGAGGCGGCCAAGACTTATCTGGCCAGCCGATTGTCTGAACGCGTCACGCTCGATGATGTGGCGAGAGCCGTTGGAGCGTCTCCGTTTCACCTGGCCCGACTATTCCAGCAGCGAACCGGCGCGCCGGTTCATCGATACCTGATGTGTCTGCGTTTGCGCGCCTCGCTTGAACGGCTGGCCGACGGCGCGAATGATCTTACCGCGCTTGCCCTCGAACTGGGCTTTTCAAGCCATAGTCATTTCACCGACTCCTTCCGCCGTGAATTTGGCCGCACGCCTTCCGACGTGCGGCGTGGCGCCGGCCGGCGCGGATTGCGCGAAATGAGCAAGAATCTGAAAGTCTGATCTCTCCCGCCTTGGTACGATCCTTTCGTCGGAAATAGCCGCGGCGACTACGAAGGTCGCGGCGAAACTTATGGTAGTTAGCAAATGCGTGTAGGTTGTGGGGCGATTTGTTTAATCGCCCTGTTTGTAGCTCCGTCTGAACATGAAACGGGCGCGAGTAAACAACTCGCGCCACATTCCCCTACACGCATATGCTTACCGATCTAGAATTCAAAACGGAAAGGACAAGCTATGGATACAACCAAATGCCCGGTGTGTGATTGGGACATCAACGACGGGGGAATCAAGGTCAAGGTCGGCGGCAAGGAAATCACCGTTTGCTGTGACGATTGCGCGAAGAAGGCGGAAGCGGATCCGGCGAAATACTCCAGCGCGGCCGCGTAGTCCCAACCCAAATCGCTCACGACCTGCGTTCGGCGACGTTTCAGTCGCCGGACGCAGGCGCTTATTCAACATTCCCCGACCGGAGGTCATATGTCACAAGAGAACATCACCATAATCAACAGTATCTATGAAGCTTTCGGAAAACGCGATTTCGCCGCCGCGTTAAACATGTTCGGCCCGACGATCGAATGGGTCGCGGCGGTCAATTCTCCGCTGGCGGACCGCAGTCCGTATCGTGGCTTGGACGAGGTGCATGAAGGCGTGTTTATGCGGATTGCCGCCGGTTTTGATCGGCTAACTGTCAAAGTGGATGAAATATTCGGCGCCGGCGATAAAGTCGTCGCGCTGGGGTTTTATGACGGCGTTTACAAAGCGAATGGAAAGCGGTTTCAGGCGCAGGTTGCGCACATCTGGACGCTTGCCAACGGCAAAGCCGTCAAGTTTCAGCAATACGTGGATACGCATCAATTGGCCGAATCTTTTAAGTAGCCTTCAATCGGAAAGTCATTCCGATCTGAGCGCCTCCATGACGTCAACGCGCGCCGCGCGCGCCGCCGGGAGCACGGACGCGATGACAGTGGCGGCGAGAATCACCCCGACGGATCCGAACGACGGCAGCATTCCGGGGAGTCGCACATCTTGAATATAGCTGCCAAGCAGGCGCGAGAACGCAAAGCCGACGACAGCGCCCGCCGCGACGCCGATCACCGCTATAACCACTCCTTCGATGAGTACATTTGTGAGAATCTTGCGCGGATGGGCGCCAAGAGCGAGGCGGATCGCGAACTCACGGGTGCGCCCGCTGACCGAAAAGGCCAGTACGCCCGCCACACCGACAACGGAAATAGCCAGGGCGAGGGCGGCGAATCCGCCGAACACAAGCGTGTTCAGCCGATCAGGCGCGAGCACTTCCGCGCGGATGTCTTCGAGCGTCGCCGCGCCCTCGACAGGCTGGTCTGCGGACATCTCTCGGATAATGCGCGTGATCGGCGACGCCAGCGCGTACGGGTCCGTGCTCGTGTGAACGAACAAACGGCCTCCCCAGAGCTCCTGTTGCTCGAAGGGGTGGTACACGGTCATCGCCGGACCCGGCACGATGTTCTCGTCATCGACATCGGCCACGACGCCGACGATGCGCCGGGGGCCCGTGCTGACGTCTATGAACTTCATCACCGGATCGGTCCACATAATGTGGCGGTTGACGGCATCCAGACTCGGAAACATCCGCTGCGCCAAACTTTGGCTCACGATGACGACCGGCTCGCCGCCACGGCGATCGGCGTCGTTGAAATCGCGTCCGGCAATAAGAGGTACACCGAGCGCCGCGAAAAATCCGGGCGAGATCGTTCGGAACCTGCCGCGCGGATATTCTTCTCCGGGCGCGCGGACGTAGCCGTCAGCCGAGAACTCGAATCCTGGACCGAAAATGCCTGCGTCACGCCACGGAACAGCCGCGCCGACGGCGACACGATCCACTCCTGGCAGCTCTGTGATACGCCGCATCGTTTCCTTGTAGAAACCCGCGATCTGATCGGGCGTACGTCCATAGGACATCACGGGCACGTTCAACACGAGCGTCTGGCGCGTGTCGAAGCCGGACGGCGTCGCCTGCAGCGCGAGCAGCGTCTTGAGCAGCATGCCGGCGCCGGCCAGCAATACGAAAGACGCGGCTATCTGCGTCATGGCGAAGACCCGCAATCGGCGATTCGCGCCTCCGGTAATCCGCAGGCTCCCGTTCGACAGACCCAATCCATGCGCGGCGTCGGCCGATGGCAGGCGCGGGACGAACGCCAAAAGCACGGCCGCGATGACGGCCAGCGCAGCCCCGACCCAAAGGAGTGTTGAATCCACTGTCAGATCGAGCGCGCGGACCGAGAAGCGGGAGATGTACCGAGCAAGGACGGCCACCATGGGCCTTGCGATCAGAACGCCCAAAATTGCGCCCGCGCCGCAAAGCAGTAGTGTTTCGGCCAGCAGCGTCCGGCGCAGCGCGCCGCTGGTCGCTCCGATCGCCGCGCGGATCGCCAGCTCGCCCTCGCGCCGAACCGTTCGCGCCAGAACCAGGTTGGCGACGTTCGAACACGCGATGACGAAGATGAGCGCCGACGATGCGAGCAGCACCAACAGCACTGTCCTCGCGCGTGACGTGATTTGGTCCCGCAGCCGCACAGCCTCGATCCGGAAGTCCGCTTTCGCTGAATACGCGTCGGGATGTTCCTTGACCATCGTCCCATGGGCAAGGCGCAAATCTGCGCGCGCCGTTTCGAGATCCACTCCAGGCGCCAGGCGTCCGAATAGCTCAGTCATCCGATGAACCCGTCCGGTCACCATCGTCGCCGACAGATGATGCGGGCTTGTCACGACGTTTGCGATGATCTCAGTCTCCGCTGGATACGGCACGGATGGTTCCAGCACGCCCACGATGGTGGCCGAACGCTC